>ENA-OPCY01000083-OPCY01000083.1-human-gut-metagenome-genome-assembly--contig:-NODE-83-length-70947-cov-7.661513_pt1 | contig 70947 bp, 64 predicted proteins | sample MGYA00241568_ERZ501487 | MGnify/ENA primary metagenome ERZ501487 (study PRJEB25962, sample SAMEA2042574) | human gut metagenome | biome: human gut; feature: human-associated habitat; material: faeces... | reverse complement strand
CTTTTTCCGCCTCAGCGTGGGCACAGTAGATAGGATCAAGCTTCTCTGTACCCTTAAACCAAGGTACGGGGCGTTACACACAAGATTTAACGATTACACCCCGCGTAATGAAAGCTACCGGGGCGTAATTAACTATTATTGATGATTACGCCCCGTGTATCGTAAACCACCGGGGCTTAATTGACTATTATTGATGGTTACGCCCCGCATATCGTAAACCACCGGGGCGTAATTAACTATTATTGATGGTTACGCCCCGCATATCGTAAACCACCGGGGCTTAATTAACTATTGTTGATGGTTACGCCCCGTGTATCGAATATGGCTGGGATTTGTGCGCAAGTGCCCACACCAGGTCTTTCTTGTTCTCTAGAGTGGCTATGCTTTCGTAGCTCTCTAGTTTGGTGTAAAAACCCTAAAAACAATGAATTCCGTACAAAAAAGTTCCCAAATCAAGAATTTTTGTACGGAATTTCTTCATTTTGCACGCTCAGCGAAAATAACTGCTTTTTACATGTCAAAATCTCCTGTTTTTGTATTTTTTTGGCAAAATATAGCGTTTTTAATACAAACAGAACTCCCAGAGTGGTCTATGGCAACCCTACGTTACGAGCCATGCATTCAATTCATAAATGTGTCGCAAAGGGCGCTCCACATTTATTGGCAGTTCTCCGCAATGAGCCACGCTATTCATAAGATTGTCAGCAAAAGGCGCTGCCAATCTTATTTCATATCGCGGCGTTCGCCGCATCACGGCATAAGTAAAGACAGCGATTTGTGCGCAAGCGCCCATCGCTGTCTTCACTATGCCTATGCGCGGCTCATTGCTCGCGTAAACTCTCAATTTACATCTTTAATGGAACGTGAAGGAATCTCCGTTCTCCACGATACAGATCATGGTCTTGCCGGTATTGAGTACAATCTCATCGCCGTTGTCATCATAATACTTCGTCGCACCGTAATCGGAAGTCTTCTCCCAGTTGACATGAATACCACGTCCGTTTGTGAAGAACCATCCATCCCGTGTGGTGTCGTGACACTGGAACGCCAGATATCCTTCGCCCAATTCCTCGTAAAAGGTATTCTGCACCAAAATATTTTTAAAGGACAACTGCTTCCCGGTGACGGCGTCGATATGAGGACCGTCCGAACTGCCGGACAGATGCTGGGATCTGTAATAGAGTCCATCATCCTCATTGAATTCAAAATAACATCTTGTCAGGGGGTAACATCCCGACATATCAATATAGGTGGCATCTTTTGCCTTGGAGCCGTATTGGTCAAGTGTATTCGGCTCTGCCTTCGTGGCAAAACGGAAATGATTCTCGTCGGTGAGACCACGGTAATTTAAGCTGTATCCCTTTTTCTCAATGACTTTTAACAGACCTGCACCGGAAGCATAAGCGTTGTGAGGCTTGCTGCGGTCACTGGTGCGGAAGAAAGCCTCGTCGTCCGTGCCGGAAGTACCGTCAATATTCTGCGTATCCGGTTCTGCCATCAGCTCGTTGATGAAAAAAGGTCCTCCGAAATGTACTAAAAAGGCATCCCACTCAAATGCCCAGTAAGCGTAATAATCACGCAGGCTGCGGATATTACCAATCTTGTCCATATCTTCCCAGCCTTCATAGATTGCCATCATGCGTGTCATACGGTTCTCAACATTGGCTTCATAGATAATGGAAGCTTCAGACAGACTGTACTGTGGAATCGCGGAAGCTTCATTGGGGATCATGACTGCGATGGGGCGGGTTGCTGCAACATCCGCATCCACCCACTCATTGGTCAGACGGCTGCGTACCATACCTTCCACAGGCGGATTGGTGTCGTCCTCCACCACGATCGTCACCGGATCCGGCATTTTTTCACCGGAGGTTGCATTGGAAGCCGGGCTGTCCTCCGGCAGGATCGGGCTCAATATATCGTTATTATTGTTCTGCTGGCCACAGGCGGTCAACAGGAGAGAAGCGGACAGGCAAAGCGCGGTGGCTCTTAACAGTGTCCTAGTTCTGCTTTTGAAAAAACACATACAAATGTCACCTCTGTCAAGTATAATGGACGAATCTTAAAATACAAAAGTGTAAAGAATCACACCGCAGAAAATTCCTAAAATGGCTCCCATCAATACCTGCAAGGGGGTATGTCCGACGAATTCTTTTAATTTATCGTGGGCGGATATTTCACTGCGCCCCATATCCTCAAATACCTTCAGCATCTCATTTAATAGCTGAGCCTGAATACCGGTCTCTCTGCGGACACCCATGGCATCGTACATTACGATGATCGCAAGGATCAGGGAGATGGCGAACTCGAAGCTTCCGGCACCGTATTCGTAGCATACCGCCGTCACCAGGGAGCACACAGTGGCGGAATGAGAACTGGGCATGCCACCGCTGCCTACGAGACGTTCCGCTACGAATTTTTTGGAGACGATGAGATGTATGATGGTCTTAAGCACCTGTGCCACCAGCCAGCCGCATGCAGCGGCCAGAAAAATATGATTACTGAAAAATTCCTGAAAAAAGTTCATTATTTACCTCGTTTCCGGTATGCCCTTATCCCACAGATGGACATACATAAGCTTAGTATAATCCAAAAAGCGGAAAAAGTACAGTGTTGACCTTGAAATGATATGCATTTGGATAGTATAATGAAACCATCCGGAGATGAATTATTCCCGGGAATATATGCAGATGATATAGCTGGACGATATACCGGATGATATAACCGGATGATATACCGGATGATATAACCGGATGATATACCGGATGATATACCGGATGACATAACCGGATGATATACCGGATGATATAGCCGAATGATATAGCCGGACGATATACCGAATGACATAATCGGATGATATAGCCGTCCGATATATCAGATGATATACCGGACGATAACCGGAGACAATATATCAGATGATTTATACAGATATATATTAAGGAGACTTATAGGATGAGCCTGCTGAGCGTAATAGTACCCTGCTATAATGAAGAAGAGAGCGTTGCCCTGTTTTATCAGGAGCTGACGAAGAACGATACATTTTTCAAAGAAAAAGACATCGAACTGGAGCTGCTCTATATTGATGACGGATCGAAGGACGGCACTGTGCGAGAGGTCAAAAAGCTGATCGAGGCAGATCCGCGGGTTCATATCATTTCTTTTTCGAGGAATTTCGGAAAAGAAGCAGCTATGTTCGCCGGCCTGGAGAAGTCAAAGGGAGACTATGTGGTAATGATGGATGTGGATCTGCAGGATCCCCCCTCTCTGCTTCCGGAGATGTTCGAGTGGATCTGGAAGGGCTATGATTCTGTGGCAACGAGGCGTGTGACCCGTAAGGGCGAACCGCCGATCCGCAGCTTTTTCGCCAGAAGGTTCTATCAGCTGATGAAAAAAATCTCCAAGACGGAGATGATGGACGGCGCCAGAGATTATCGCCTGATGACCCGTCAGATGGTGGATGCCATTCTGTCCATGCGGGAGTACAACCGTTTTACCAAGGGAATCTTCGGCTGGGTAGGCTTCAACACCAAGTGGCTGGAGTATGAAAATGTGGAGCGTGCCAAGGGGGAGACCAAGTGGAATTTCTGGAAGCTGTTGGTATATTCCCTGGATGGAATTACCGCGTTCTCCACGGCACCGCTTTTGATTGCTTCGTTTGTCGGCGTATTGTTCTGCGTGATCGCTTTTATGATGATCATTTTTATTATTGTGCGTAAGCTGATCTTCGGAGACCCGGTATCCGGCTGGCCTTCGCTGGTATGTATTATCCTGATGACCAGTGGGGTACAGTTCTTCTGCACTGGCATTTTGGGACAGTATCTGGCAAAAGCTTACATGGAAGTGAAACGCAGACCGATTTATCTGGTAAAAGAAGAAATTTAAGCCTTTTTGAGTGAAAAAGTGTTACAAAACAGGGGGAAATGTAACATTTTTACTTTCTTAACTATATTTTAACGAAAAAATGTCTTTTCAAAAATCGACAGCTATGATACTATTTCTTTATCAGTCACTGCCAGGGAGCAATACTCGACAAGTAAAAAGGGGGACTTGTTTTGGATATTGTTGCAGTAAAAGATTCAGAGTTAGAGAGATATGTAACCAAAATCATGTTGGAGATAGGGGTTCCGGCTCATTTGAAGGGGTATCACTATTTACGGGATGCAATCATTTTGTCAGGAAAAGACATGGAGGTAGTAAGCAGCGTCACCAAGCTGTTATATCCTACGATCGCGAAGCATTTCCGGACCACTGACCAGAAGGTGGAACGAGCGATCAGGAATGCCATTGAAGTGGCCTGGTCGAGAGGAAATGTCGAGACATTCGAGAAGATTTTTGGCTATTCTGTAGCTACCGGAAGGACGAGACCTACGAACAGCGAGTATATCGCCCGTATCGCGGATAACATCCGACTGGATTATAAGGCTATGTAACATATTGTTTTTGTTGTAGAGATCGGGAGAGTTGATCATGTAGATGCAGTATTCTCCCCGGCAGACTGATAGGAGCCATGTACCGAAAGGGGAAGTTTCGGTATGTGGCTTTTTTATGGGTGCGTTTATGGTACGTTATGGTACGTTCTCAAACGTAATATTTGTCAAGTCCTTATAAATATGATAAGATGTACAAAAGCCTGCGTTTGAATCAGCGGGCACTGGGAGATAAAATGACTTTTCGGACATCAGATATTTTGATCGGGGGGAGCCTGATCATCATCGGGCTGACGGAAGTCGCCCATTTGGCAGGCTGCCTGTTAGGGTGGTCTTTTTTGACTGTAACGGATCTGATGCTGGCAGAGATCGTGATTATGGTGATCGCGGCAATCCTGTTCAGTCTGATCAGACATAAAAAGGCGGTGGCAGTCACCGTTATAGCCGGTAAAACGGCACCGGAGAAGAAAAAAGTGTTAAGAACGCAGCGGATTCTGACAGGAATTTTGGCGTTTTTCATACTGTTGCAGATCCTGCGGATCCTTACGGGAGAACGGGCATGGCTGGACGGAGATATGACACTGGAGACGGTGAATACCTTCCTTAAGGAGAATGCCATCTATACCGTGGATCCCCTGACGGGAGTTCCCTATACCGCAGCAATGCCGCTGAGGCTTCGGATACTGTGCCTTCCGACCCTGTACGGGGCTGTCTGCAGATGGACGGGGATGGGCGCAGCGGATGTGGTATACCGGCTGATTCCCTGCGTGACATTATTGCTTGGATATGTGGCTTACGGCAGGCTCGGAACCGTTTTTTTCGGAGAAGATGGAACGAAGAGGAAGACCTTTCTGCTGATCGTGGGAATACTGTTTTGTGCAGGGGCATATATGCCCGGCGTGGACGGTTTTGATATTTTCTACGGAGGCTTTCGCGGAGTGACGATCCGGGCAATGGTATTGCTTCCGTATCTGATCGCCTGCCTGATGGAGAGAAAGTACTTCGGCGTGGTCCTGTGTGTGCTGGCGGAAGCCTGTATGGTGTGGACTCTGTACGGTGCCGGAGTCTGCCTGCTTGTGACGCTTGGCTGGGTCATGCTTCATAAGCTGCTTTCACTGTTTCCCGGCAGACGGAAAAAGGAGGCGGCAGGATGACACTACTAAAAACCGCCCTGAACGGCTGGACCGATTATACGCAACACGGAAAATTCACGGCACTATTGCTGGTGGCGATGCTGTACCTGGGATATACGATCCGCAGGCGGAATGCCCTGTATGCCGGAGCGGACAGCAAGGATCGTAATAAGACAACCATGACATTATGGCTGTATACCGGGCTGACGGCATTGTCATGCATCTGCCCGTTGAGCGCACTTTTTCTGATGAAATACCAGACCGCATTTTATTCGTATGTATGGATCTGGGCAGTGGTGCCGCAGACAGCGCTGATTGCATGGGCTGCCGCGGAATTTTTATGCGGATTATGGAAAAAAAGAACTCTTACGAATCTTATGGCAACGGTGATCTTGCTGGGAATCGTGTTCTTAAGCGGCAATCCGGTATCGGAATGGACGAAAGAGCAGACCGCACAGATCCCTGTTATGGATGTGACGATACAACAGAATCCCGAAACGTCACCCTGGGAGACGCTGGCAAGCCTTACGGAATACCGGCTTACAGAGAGCGGAGACGCAAGCTTTACTCTGTGGGCACCGAAGGAGATCATGGCAGCCGCCAGGGCGTACAGCGCGGAGATCTATCCGGTGTACGGCAGGAGCATCTGGGATGCCTCCCTTGGAAGCTATTCCTATGACACCTATGCGACCGGACAGGAGGATTTGTATCTGTGGATGAGCCATCTGGAAGCCACCGGAGAGACGGAATATGTGCGTATGGATGAAAGTACCGGAGCGCGGACGATCGATTTCGCGGATTGCCTGAAATATGCGGCAGAGAAAAATGTGGATATCGTTCTGCTCCCGGGGAATCTGCGGAAGGAGACACTCTCGGAACTGCAAAACACTGCCGGGAGTAAGCTGCAGCCTCTGGACGGATACTATCTGTTGACGATGCAGAAGTGAGCGGTCGTAGCAGATGAGTGATGGAGACTAGAATTTGTAAGAATATTTTGCCTGCGGATGAAAGCACGCAGGCCATTGAAAGGCATTGGTATTATCATGGAACAGGATATGATCAGTATTGTGGTGCCGGTGTACCGGGCTGAAAAATATATTGAAGAGACCATGGACTGTGTGCGCGCCCAGACCTATACGGACTGGGAGCTGCTGCTCATCGAAGACTGCGGTCCGGATCAGAGCAGACAACGGATCGAGGAGTATATACAGCGCACCGGGGATGGCAGGATCAGACTGCTGACCCATCCGACGAACCTGGGGGCGGCGAGAGCGCGGAACCTGGGAGTCAATGAGGCAAGGGGAAGATATCTTGCCTATCTGGATGCGGATGACCTGTGGGCGCCGGATAAGCTTAAGAAGGAGCTTGCTTTTCTGAAAGAGAGACAGGCCGCCTTCGTGTTCACTGGGTACGAGTTCGCGGACGAGAACGGCAAGGGAACCGGAAAAGTGGTTCGCGTTCCTGACACCATTACGTATAAAGAAGCATTGAAAAATACCACCATTTTCACCAGCACCGTGATGTTTGACATGGAACAACTGTCAAAAGAGCAGCTGCAGATGCCGCAGATCAAAAGCGAAGATACCGCTCTGTGGTGGAGAATACTGCGGCAGGGTTATGTAGCTTGTGGTTTGGATGAAAATTTGGTAAAATATCGGAGAGCGGGGAAATCCCTGTCATCCAATAAACTGGAAGCTCTGCGCAGAATATGGAATCTGTACCGCAAGGCAGAGGGAATGTCCGTGATAAACAGTGCGTGGCATTTCTGCTTCTGGGCGGTGCGGGCAGTGCAGCGGAGAATATAGAAGAATGCAGGGGTAAGAGCTTTGGTCCGCATGAGCATCAAAGTATGGAAACAGATTTGGAGGAGTTTGTCTTGGATACAAACAATTATTACGTGAATAGATTGCGGAGAAGGGAATCCTTTAAGCGATTGATCAATATAGGATTGTCAGCGATCTGCCTGCTTTTGGAGATCGCGTTATTTGCTTATATGTGGCAGTTCCATTTCCAGTTCCAGCTGGTAGATCCCTTACAGCAGATCTGGTACAGAGGTTTTCTGTTGGAGAACGGTATTTACAGCGTGATACTGATCTTTTTCTCCGTGACGTATGGCGGTATGCGGCTGGGATATCTGAAAAATACAGAGATCATCTTCTCCCAGGTATTTGCCACTCTGATGGCGGACATGCTGATCTATGCGGAATTGTGTATGATGGCGCGGAGCGTTTTCCCGCCGGATATGTTCCTGTTGATGGTAGTCCTGCAGATCATAGCGGTTATTATCTATGCCAATATTGCAAATAAGATCTACCGGACGGCATTCCCTCCCAGAGAGCTGCTGCTGATCCACGGGGACCGTCCCATTGAGGATATCTGTAAAAAGTTCGAGAGCCGCAAGGATAAGTACAAGATCACAAAATGCGAGCATATCAAAAAGGGTTCGCAGGAACTGTGCCGTGAGATTTTAAAGGATTACCAAAACGGTGAGATCACCGCGGTGGTCATCTGGGACATCAATGAGAAGGACCGCAACACGATCCTGAAATTCTGCTACGCACATTCCATCAGAGTCTATGTGATGCCTAAAATATCAGATGTTATTTTAGTAGGATCCGAGGAATTACACGTATTTGATACGCCGATCCTGCTGACCAGGGAATACTCCTTAAGCATGGAGCAGAGGTTCATTAAGAGATCCATCGATGTGATCTGTTCCCTGATCCTGCTGGTGGTGACATCTCCGTTCATGCTGCTGACAGCCCTGGCGATCAAGCTGTACGACGGAGGCCCCGTATTGTACAAGCAGGTACGATGTACCATCGGTCAGAGGGAATTCTATATCATGAAGTTCCGCAGTATGCGTACCGATGCGGAAAAAGACGGCGTGGCGCGCCTGGCACAGAAAAATGACAATCGTATCACACCGGTAGGTAAGGTGATCCGCAAGTGCAGACTGGACGAGCTGCCCCAGCTGATCAATATCCTGCGGGGAGATATGTCTTTCATCGGTCCGAGACCGGAGCGGCCGGAGATCATTGCCCAGTATACCGAGGTCATGCCGGAATTCGCATTCCGTATGAAGGTGAAGGCAGGACTGGCGGGATTCGCCCAGGTATACGGAAAATATAACACATCTCCTTATGATAAATTAAAACTGGATTTAACATATATCGAGAATTATTCGGTATGGCTGGATCTGAAGCTGATGCTTCTGACCCTGAAGGTACTGTTCTGGCCGGACAGCACGGAGGGTGTGGAGAGCGAACAGGTAACAGCCTTTAAGGCAGAGTATGATGGCCGTGCGGAAAAAGATGACAACTGAGAAGGAAAAAGGAGGCACCATGGAAGCAAGCTATGGGAAGGAACCCTTTGATCTGCGGCTGGAAGTCTTGTGCTTATGCCGTAATCTGTGGAAAATACTGGCGGTGACAGTACTGGGAACGGTACTGTTCGGCGGCGGTTATTATGTCAAAAACGTGTTGCTGCAGCCCGATCCCGGGTATGCGGCTTCTTCCACTTATAAGGTAGAATATTTTGAGAACCCTAATGCGGCAGGAGCCTACTATATCAACGAGGCTACCTGGAACAGCCTGATCCATACCGGAGAGTTTTTGGATGGTGTGGAGACTCATTTACAGGAGGCGGCTGATCGGGGAGAGACGAAGGCAGCAGAGGTCCTGGCGATGGGAAGAGAGAGCATCTCCAATGCACTTTCCGCCACACTTCCTTCCGATTTCAGTATTCCGGTGACGAAAGCTACCCTGCAGGAGCCTGCGGAGAGCGTGGCACTGGCAGCTGCGGTGGAAGAGACCATGTGCAATGAATTTGCAGAGACCATAGCGGAGATACGGCTGATCAAAGTACTGGATCATGGTAACCTGGCAGAGGCGGTAGTACCGGATGTGCGGACGCTCCGCGCCGTAATACTGGCGGCGATACTTTCCCTTTTTTTCACGGTGGTGATTTCCCTGTTGTGGGAACTGTCCTGCGACAGCATCTGGCTGCCGGCGACACTGCGCAGACGTTACGGACTGAAGGATCTCGGCACGGTGCACAGTGCGGGATTTGCTGAAAATGTGAAATATCTGTTGCAGAAGGCCACGGAGCGTAAGAATATCGGGAATAAAGACACCGGGTACAAGAGCACCGGAAAGGTGGAACTTACTGCCATGGTGTGTGGAATATTGCCGGGAGAGGATCCTGCGGAAGTAATCTCACAACTGCGTACGGCAGTGACTGCGGAGGATGTAAAGACTAGCGAAGAGTGGCAATTCACCGCGGTACCGAGTCCCCTGCTGTGCCCGGAGAGCGCGGAGACACTGCGCGGGGCGGATGCGGTGATCCTGGCGGTACCTGCAGGCCCCCATGTGGGAAAACAGCTCGAAGCAGTCCTGGAATATCTGGCAGCACAGGATTGCACCATAGACGGAGCACTTCTGTGGAATGCGGATGAAAAACTGATTCGCAGATATTATTTTCTCCCGGGAGGAACACAGGAATGAAGGTAGAAGTTCTGGCATCTGTGATGAATACCACACTCCCGGAGACAGTGGAGCATATGAACCTGCAGTCGGATGCAGTGATCATCAACCAGTGCGACCGGCTGGCCTATGAAGAGATGAAGATCGCAGGGCATGGGGGAAGCGCGGAAGCAGATCCGCGGGAAGAATATCTGATACGGTATTACAGCTTCCCGGAGCGGGGCATCGGCAGAAGCCGTAATGAGGCGATCCTGCGGGCAGAGGATGATATCTGCCTTTTTTCGGATGCGGATATCGTATATGAGGATGGCTACGAAGCAGCGATCCTGGCGGAATTTGAGAGGAATCCCGAAGCGGATATGATCATTTTCAACATTACCGTGGAGGAAGAACGCAGAACATATCACATTACAGAGCGGAAACGGGTACGCTGGTATAATTGCGGACGCTACGGGGCGGTAAGCTTTGCCATCCGTAGAGACAGATTACTGGAATCCGGGATCACGTTTTCCCTCCTGTTCGGCGGCGGTGCGAAATACAGCAACGGCGAGGACAGCCTTTTTTTGACAGAATTCATAAAAAAAGGATACCGCGTCTACACTGCGCCGGTGACCATCGGCAGGGAAGAAGCGGGAGAATCCAGCTGGTTTCGGGGCTATAATGAGAAGTTTTTCCACGACAGAGGCGTGCTGTATCATTACCTGTACGGCAGACTGGAGTGGATCCTGGCACTGCGTTTCCTATATGCACATAAGAGCACACTATGCGCCGATGTGCCCCTGAAGCAGGCAAAACGCTGGATGCGGGAAGGCATCCGCGAGGCGAAGAGCAGATAGACCGATCGGATCGGGAGCGACACCGATAAAAATATCCTGAGAAAATATTCGGACAGGAAGAAAGGAGCCCCACATGGAGAAAAGTGCACTGGTATATGTCGTACTGACGGCGGTAACGTTTGTCTTTGGTTGCTTTGTGAGTAACAGTGCCTATACGGCGGGATATCTGTCCGGCAGACGCCTGCCCGGTGCCCGTGTGGGCTATGACAGGCAGCAGGCGAGGAACCTGGTGGCGGAGATCGCCATCTTCGGGCTGCTTTTTGGGGTATCCGCCTGTCGTATCGCAGTAGGCGGTGATTACTGGGTCTACTGGCTGAATTTCCAACTGATCGATCAGGGGAGACATGTCTCTTATGAAAAGGGCTTCGTAGCTCTTGTGAAATTTTTCCACCTGATCTTCGGGGAAGGCTCGTATCTTCCGATTTTTGGCTTTTTCGCGTTGATCACGGTGTTTTTCTTCCTGAAATCCCTGCATGATCAGGCAGACTGGTATGTCATGTCGTTATTTTTGCTGCTGACGGAAGGGTTCTATTTTAACAGTATGAATTCCGTGCGCTACTATTTTGCACTGGCGCTGGCGATGTATGCACAGAAATACGTACTGCGGGGCGAATACGGCAAATTTATCCTGTGGGTGCTGCTTGGCGCTACGATCCATAAATCGGTGCTGTTAGTCATTCCGGCATACATCATTGCGGATCTGCTGTCGCGGGCAAGCTTAAAAAAATGGCATTACGGCGTGGGTGTGCTGCTGATCTTATCCCTGATCTTCGGGCAGGATATCTATCGCAGAATTATATTTTATTTCTATCCGTATTATGAGAATTCCATGTTCGACAACGGACAGATCTCCTGGGCCAATATCGGCAAATGCGTCGGTACCCTGGTGCTGTGCCTGTTCTGCTATCGGAAGTGCATTCGCGAGAACCGCAGATACCGGTATTACTTTTACCTGAATCTGATGGGACTGGTGGTGTATTGCTGCGGATCCTTTATTCCGGAAGTGTCTAGAGTGGGTTATTATCTGATCGCGGCGCAGGTATTCCTGATTCCGGGAGCCTTACAGCGGATCGAAAAAAAGTGGTTCCGTCTGTTGTGCACGGCGGGCTGTGTGGCAGCATTTGTACTGTATTTTGTCCTGCTGCTACGGGGAATGTGTGATGTGGAGGTGCGGCTGTTGCCGTATCTGAACTGGATTTTTAATTAAAAAGGTAACTGTTTTTTGAAATTTGATTCGCAATTCCTCCGACGAAAGGAATCGTCTGCGGAATGGAGATTAGTATGAAGGTATTGTGGCTGTGTAATATCATGCTGCCGGCGGTGGCAGAGCATTTTCATAGAGAGAGCTCCAACAAGGAGGGGTGGCTGTCCGGGCTGTTAACAGCGGTGTTAAGCCATGGCGACAGCAACGGCATCGAGCTGGCAGTGGCGTTCCCGGTGGCGGAGAGACTGCCTTACAGTGCGGAAGCTGCCGGTAGCGACACAGTAGACGCTGCAGACAGGAAGAATGTCCGGGAGCATCATGATGGAACAGAGGCTTGCGGACATCGGAGCAGATCACGGGGCATATGCATTCCATGTGGGGAGACGTATTTCACTGCCTATGACTTTGTCGAAGATACGACCCGCCCGGATCTGTATGATCCTGCACTGGAACAGGAGCTGCGGGAGATCTGTGAGGATTTCGCACCGGATGTGGTGCATTGCTTCGGAACGGAATACCCCCACACCTTGGCTATGTGCAGAGCATTCCCGAGAAAAGACCGGATACTGGTCGGAATACAGGGACTGTGTGCAGTGTATGCGAAGTGCTATTTCGCGGATCTGCCGGAAGCGGTTGTGAATTCCGTGACCTTCCGGGATCTGGTGAAAAAAGATACTTTGAAGCTCCAGCAGGAGAAATTCGTCCGCCGCGGTGAGATGGAAATCGAAGCCATCCGCCTCGCCGGAAATGTCACCGGCAGAACGGCATGGGACAGACATTATACGGGAGAATGGCATCCCGGGGTGAACTATTATCCCATGAATGAGACGCTCCGGAGCAATTTCTACACCGGACAGTGGAGTAGAGAACAGTGCATTCCACATTCCATATTCTTAAGTCAGGGTGATTATCCGATTAAGGGCCTGCACTATATGCTCTTAGCCATGCCGCGGATCCTTAAGCGGTTCCCGGATGCGGAAGTCTATGTGGCAGGCAACAGCCTGACGGCTTACGGTACATGGAAGGAGAAGCTTAAGATCTCCGCCTATGGACGATACCTCAGGAAGCTGTTAAAAGCGGGACATCTGGAGAATAAGGTCCATTTCCTCGGCAGACTGTCCGCTCAGCAGATGAAGGAACAGTACTTAAAGAGCCATCTCTTCGTATGTCCGTCCAGTATTGAGAATTCGCCGAACTCCCTGGGGGAAGCGATGCTTTTAGGCATGCCCTGTGTCAGCGCCGAGGTGGGTGGAATTGCCAGTATTTTTACCGGTGGAGAGGATGGGGCCCTTTATCCGGGATTTAGAATTAAAAATAACGACTGTGATTCTAATGACGAAGCCCTGGAAAATATATCCAAATCCCTTGCGGACGCGTGCGTTCAGATGTGGAGTGATCCTGTGAAAGAACAGGACTATTGCATAAATGCAAGAAAACATGCAGAGAAAAATCACGATCCGGAGCAAAATTATAAAAAAATGGTGGAAATCTATGCAAAAATTTGTAATGGTGTCTAATTATCTGAATCATCACCAGATTCCTTTCTGCAATGCCATGGAGGAACTGCTTCGGGGAAGCTTTGCTTTTCTGCAGACAGAACCGGTGGAAGAGGAGAGACTCCGCATGGGTTGGAAGGAAGCGGACTACCCGTATCTGGTTCATTACTATACAGAACCGGAAAAGGGCAGAAAGCTCATAGAACAGGCGGATGTGGTATTGTTCGGCGGTACCGATGATGAAAGCTTCATTCAGGACAGACTGCATCAGGGGAAGCCCGTGATCCGTTACAGCGAACGACTGTATAAGGAAGCTCAGTGGAAAGCCATATCCCCCAGAGGTCTGGTACAAAAATACAAAGATCACACATGTTATCGAAACAAAGAAGTCTATCTATTGTGCGCCGGAGCCTATGTGCCGTCGGATTTCCATATCGTACGGGCATATCCGGAGAAAATGTTAAAATGGGGATATTTCCCCGAGAAAAAGGTCTATGATGTGGAGCAACTGATGGAAGAAAAGGAGCCTGCCACGATCCTGTGGGCAGCCCGGATGATCGACTGGAAGCACCCGGAACTGCCGCTTCGGCTGGCGAAGAGCCTGAAGGAGCAGGGAATCCCGTTCCACCTGGAGATGATCGGCGGAGGAAAACTGGAGCCGGAGGTACGTAGACTGCGTGCAGAATACGGACTGGAAGCGGAAGTAGATCTCCCGGGATTTAAGGAGCCTGCCGAAGTGCGGAAAGCTATGGAGCGGGCAGAGATCTATCTGGTCACCAGCGACCGCAAGGAAGGCTGGGGAGCTGTCGTCAATGAAGCCATGAACAGCGGCTGTGCGGTGGTGGCGGATGCCATGATCGGGGCGGTACCTTACCTCATCCATCCGGAGGAGAACGGCTATGCCTACGAGATCGGGAGAGAGGATCAGCTGCTTGCAAGTGTCAGAAGCCTCCTGCAGGACCGCGAGTTGTGCCATCGCATCGGCAGAAATGCCTATGTCACGATAGCGGAAGAATGGAATGCAGAGGTTGCAGCGAAGCGCCTTACGGAATTTTGTGTCGGAAAAGGCTTCCTGAAAGCAGCCGATACGACAGTCGTTACGACATTAGAAAGTGCGGTTTCGGATGAGACGGCCGCATATGAACTGCCGACTAGCGGACCCTGTTCGGTGGCACCGGTGATTTCAGAACGGAAAATGTACCGGGAGATGCTGCAGGGGAAGCTCTGATCCATCCGATGTGGCAAGAATGCCTGTGGTTACTTTGATGTATAAATCATGCCAATGTTATTACGAATGACAGACATTCTACGTACATTAAGTACATATGGACAGGATATGCCAGATCGAAATGAATGCATAAAGGAAGATATATGGAAACAGCAACAATAAGTATTATCGTGCCAGTATACAATATTATAGAATACCTGCCCCGTTGCGTGGAAAGCCTGCGGAAGCAGACGTATGACAAGATCGAGATCCTATTGGTGGACGATGGATCCACGGACGGCACCGCTGAACTATGCGACAAGCTGGCGGTGGAGGATGTCAGGATCCGGGTCTTCCATAAACAGAACGGAGGATCCTCTTCGGCCAGGAACCTGGGAATTCAGGAAGCAACGGGTGAATACCTCGGCTTCGTAGACAGCGATGACTATGTGGAGCCGGATATGTATGAGAGACTGCTTCAAGCCATAGAGACGACACATCTGCCCATTGCCCAGACCGGCAGGGACGAGATCGACCCGGAAGGGAAGAAACTTCCGAATATCTGCGAACCGGTAACGGAGAGACAGGAGATTCCGGCGAAAGAGTTCCTGCGGGAGCTGTTAATGCACAGAGGAGACTGCTCCTTCTGTACCAAATTAGTACGCAGAGATCTGTTTGAGGAAGAGGGATTCCCCGTGGGAGTATTAAATGAAGACTTTCATCTGCTAGTGAAGCTGCTGACCCGGCGCAGCGGATCCGGTGCGGCGATCCCTGGCATTGTCTGCAATCCCGGACAGTCTTACCATGTATTTTACCGCCCGGACAGCAATACCAGAAAACAGACCGGATTTTCCAGAGTCTACGCAGATAATGTGGACAATGCGGATATGGTGCAGAAGCTGGTGGCGGATACCTGGCCGGAGGATGAGGAACTTGCGGAGATTGCATTCCGCTTTGGCATCTTCCAGAGACTGGATTACCTGCTGCATATTCCCACAGAACAGATGACGAAGGATAACGTATTTTACCGGAATGTGGTAAAATACATGCGGAAAACCTGGCGCAGAGCCATGAAAAATCCTTATCTTACTAAGAAAAACAAGTTTTACCATACCATATTTACCATAGCACCCAGGGAAATCCGGGTGTTGCATAAGAAAGTGAAGCATATAGAGTAAATGAAGAGAAAGTTGGCGATTCTGGGAGCGATACTCCTGGCGGCATTCATATTTACCTATGAGGGCAATACCTATCAGGCGCACGCACTGGATGAAGAGGATCTTGAGTGGATCGCGGAAGCGGGACAGGCACTTAGACAGATCGTGGAAGACAGAGAGGTCATGGCGTTAGTCTACCTGTGTGATGAATACGAGCTTTGCAGCGATGCGTCAGAAGACAGCGCAGCAGTAGTGACGGTACCCAGCGGACAGATGGTAGAGATCCTGGATGTGACGGTGGACGAAGACGGACAGGTCTGGGAAAAAGTGTCCACGGACATGAGCGGTACCGATTACATAGGATATGTCCGCAGAGATTACCTGGCGTGCTCCGATGAACGATTTCTGGAATGGGAAGAATACTACGGGATGAATCCCGGCGGCGCAGCTATGCTTGCCGCAGACGGACGGGGGAATTATGCGGATATCGAACAGTTCCCGGCAGGGTATCAGCCGGCATTAACCGCACTTAAGGAAAAATATCCCAACTGGATATTCGTCAGATACAATACAGAGTTGGACTGGAATACTGTAATCACAAACGAACTGCAGGGAAACAGAAGCCAGGTCAGTGCAAGCTCTCCGGACTGGGCGAAGGGAGACTATTATGGCGCCGGATGGTATAACGCATCCAGACAGGCACTGGAAGCCTATATGGACCCCCGCAATGCCCTGCGGGAAGGCGCCATTTTTCAGTTTGAACAGTTAACTTATAATGAATCCTATCATACGGAAGAGGCAATGAAGACTTTTCTGGAGGATACTTTCATGAATAGCAGTGCAAATGCTCCCGGCACGAACATGAAATTCTATTATATCTTCTATGCGATTGGTAAGGAGGACTGTCGTAGGATAAGCCCTTTCCATCTGGCGGCAAGAGTACTGCAGGAACAGGGAAAAGGAACTTCACCTATTATCTCCGGTACTGTGGCCGGGTATGAAGGCTATTATAATTATTTCAATGTGGGAGCCTCCGGCAGCACTACGCAAGAGATCATTCACAACGGTCTGGAATATGCCAAAAATCATGAGTGGAAAGGTGCTTATTTCTCCATATTGGGGGGAGCAAATCTGCTGGTCAACAACTATATCAGTAATGGACAGGATACTTTATATTTGCAAAAGTATAATGTCTGTAAAAACAGCCCTTACGGATTGTATCAGCACCAGTATATGCAGAATATCTCCGCACCTACTTCCGAGGCGGCAACGGTGTTTAAGTTGTACGGGTCCGCGGGTGTGTTGGATAAATCCTTTGTATTTAAAATTCCGGTCTATGAAAATATGCCGGGAGAACCGGATCCTACTCCGGTGCCGACGCCGACACCGACCGTAACCCCGGCACCGACTGCGACACCGGTGCCGACTGCGACCCCGACACCGACTCCAACTCCTACCCCCACACCCACACCCACTCCGGTGCCTTCCACGAAGATCACCCTGGAGATCCCGGAAGGGTATGATGACACGACCGTGTACATAGACGGCATAGAATATGCGGTACAGCCGAAAGATGGCGCAGTAGCCCTGGAACTGCCGGATGATACGGCGGGAAGCGCGACCGTTATGCGCTATAATGAAAAGGGAGTTCCCGTGGGAATGTACGTATGGACCCTGGAATATAACGATTATGCCTATGAAGTGACGGCACAGCCGAAGCTTACGGATCTGCTGACTTATCATGGATTCTCTATCCGTATCACCGACAAATCAGGAATCCGCTTTAAGACTGGCATCAGCGTGGATCTGCGCAAAAAACTGTTACAGACAGATGGCGTGGACGGCTACCGGCTGAAGGAATACGGGACCCTGATCATGACCGATGCCAACCGGAAGACTTATCCTATGGTGGTGGGAGGTCAGAAGGTGCTGCAGGGAATGGCTTACGGAACCGATGCTTCCGGAATATTTAAGGACAGCATCTACGAGACCGTGGATAACAGATACCGCTATACCTCTGTATTGGTGGGAATGCCTGCCAGCCAGTATAAAGTGGACTATGCGTTCCGGGGCTATCTGACCCTGACCAAGGACGGACGGGATATTACGATCTACGGACCGACCGTGGCAAAAAATATTTATTCTCTGGCGGAACAACTGTTACAGATGAAAATATATGAAGAAGGATCAGACGCAGACCTGTATCTGCGGAAACTGATCCAGGATGCGGACAAGCAATAGGATAGGCAACAGAACAATAGGATAGGACAATAGGAAGTAATAAAGGATAAGCAGGATAATAAATTTATGAAGCAATGGCAGAACAGACAGAAGAAAATAGCGTTCCTGGCGGCGGGAATACTGTCCGGGGCGGCAATAGTGTTTACCGGCTGCGGCGATGGCAACACACAGGAGGAACATGTGGTGGGAACCCTGGAAGCACAGCCGATCCTGTCCTCACTGGAAGTGGAGATTGTCAATATGGAGACCAAGTACCGCAAGGGAGAACTGACCAGAGAGGAATACCTGACACTGGCAAAAGATTACGGCGAAATCGGCCGCGTGCGGGAAGAGAGAGACCTGCTGGAACAGTCTTACCGTCTCTACGACGATACAGAAGCGTTTGAATTGCTGCAGACCCTTACGGTAAATCTGGTGGAAGAAGAGCCGCAGATCCGGCAGGCAGCTGAGACACTGACAGAGAATCTGACGCAGGATGATACTGTGGGAGAAGCAATACAAGCCCTGACCGGTGAAGAATGGTTCCATACACTGATGCCGAAGCTGCGAGAAGGACAGAGAAGCTATTACCTGGACGGTGACGGAGAACTCTATTTTCAGGCGGGATACGGAGCAGATGGCGCGGAAGTAACAAAGGTGTGGTATACTGCCGGCGGGAGAAGTATTTTCCTGCAAAATACAGAAAATACCCTGAAGATCGTGATCTGCACGGGAGACGCGATAGCGTCTTACTACCTGGATGCCGGAACCGGCAGCATTACCAGGGAACAGGGCACGATGAAAAATGATGTCCTGACAGGAGAATATACCTGTGATATTTCTTCCGGTGAGAACGGTGTAGACCTTTTTTCTCTGTGGAACAGCCGTGGGGAACTGGAATATACCACCTATCAGGGAGAATTCGATGATGAGGGGAAAACTTTGCTGGAACAGCCCGGTGAGGCAGAACTTAAGAAGCTGTTAGAAGGCAGCGGATACCAAAAGGCAGTGCTGTATGCCTACGATGCGTCTACCGGCAGATGCCTGTGGAAGGGTCTGGATAGTGATGCGGCAGTGGAGAGCTATTCCTTCGGGGGTGATATGCTTGGATTACAGAGTGTGCCTGAGTATATCCCGTATGAGGCGCAGCCTATGGCAGAACAGAATGTGGAAGAGACTGTCGAGGGAGCAGATGGTGCAGAAGACAGTATAGAACCGGATAGCAGTGAGACAACAGACAACATCGCCAGAGTGAGAGTATTCGACGGAGAGATCCAGTGGTACGATGGAAAATACTGGGTAAGTGCCGGAAAAGCGGCAGATCTCATACAGGAGGATCCTTTCCTGGCATATGAGGAGAGAGAAAATGCTTCCAGAACGCAGGTGGCATCAGCGCAGTCTGCGGAAGGGGAACAGCCGGGAGAAAACGGCAGTTCCACAGGGGAGATCAAGGTAGCTGCCGGGAATAAGAATACCGGTACAGTGACACTTGCATCGAATAAACCGGCTGTGGATAATAAAAATAAGACCGGCACGACATCGACGGCGAAGCCTGCGGCAACACCCAAGCCGTCTACGACGAACAAACCTTCCACAACGAACAAACCGTCAACCACGACAAATACAGCGGGAAGCAGTTCCGGAGGCAGTAGCAGCGCGGGAGGAAGTACGAGCTCCGGAGGTGGAAGTAGTTCGGGTAGTGGAAGCAGCTCTAGTGGCGGAAACAGTAGTTCTGGCAGCGGAAGTAGCTCCGGAGGTGGAAGCAGTTCGGGCGGTGGAAGCACGAACTCCGGAGACAATAGTAGTTCCGGTGGAGGCAGCAGTTCGGGCGGCAGCAGTTCAGACAGCGGAAGCAGTTCCGGAGGCAGCAGTGGTTCTGACAGTAGTGGCAGTTCCGGAGGCGGAGGCGGCTCTGACAGTGGCGGCAGTTCCGGAGGCGGCAGCGGCTCGGATAGTGGAAGCAGCTCCGGAGGCGGTAGTGGTTCCGACAGCGGCGGAAGCTCCGGCGGAGACGTAGATATCGACTGGTCTCCGGATATTATGTAAATTAAGAAGTTAAGATGATAGATAAGCTTAAGCAAGACAAAGGGTAAGAGACAGAGAATGAAATTCACACAGACAATCACAGGCAATAAGCGAATCAAGATGCTGTTGGAATCAAGAAAGACGGAAATATTCCTGGTAGCAGTAATCCTGCTCGCCGCAATCTTCGTCCGGGCATACCATTTCGGCGCACCGCCCATCGGCGTGCACCAGGACGAAGCTATGGCAGCGGTGGATGCCAAGGCGCTGGCGGAATACGGAACAGACCGTTACGGTATGCGGTATCCGGTGCATTTTACAGCGTGGAAGAATAGCCAGATGAGCGTATTTTTATCCTACTGTATGGTCCCATTTATTAAAATACTGGGATTTTCCACAGTTACGATACGACTGCCGCTCCTGATCACCAGCTGTCTGGGGCTCCTGGCGCTGTATCTGTTCACGAGACAACTGGCAGGCAAATGGACAGCTATGATCGCGCTGCTCTTCGGAATGATCTGCCCCTGGCACTACATGCAGAGCCGCTGGTCCATCGACTGTAACATGTTCCCCCATATGTTCCTGTTTGCCGTCTGCTTTTTACTGGCAGGACTGCACAGAATAGAAGGGAAAAAGTGGAACAGAGTCTTCTTATATGTGTCCATGGTGTTCTTCGGATTGTGTTGTTATTGCTATGCAGTATCGGACTATTCCGTACCTGTTTTCCTGCTGGCAGTGGCAATCTACCTGCTTAAGAAAAAACAGATCAACTGGAAAGAACTCCTGGGCTGCATTGCAGTCTATGCGGTGATCGTGCTGCCGGAGTACCTGTCCATGTTGATCACAGTGCTGGGAAAAGAGACCATCGAGACACCGTTATTTACGATTCCCTCTTTTCAGGACAGCGTGCGCGGAGAAGATGTATTGTTTGCTAACTTTTCCTGGTATCAGCTGAAGGAAAATCTGGTATGCATGATAGAAACCGTATTTTTCGGAAGAGATCAGGCAGTGCCCAGTGCGGTAGCCAAATTCGGACCGGTGTATTATGTGACGGATATTTTCTTCCTGATCGGTCTGATCACAGTAATCTGGAAATTGAATAAGAAGAAACTGCCGGAGAAATACAAGACCCCTGTGTTTATCCTGTTCGCATGGATGGGACTTACAGTGATCATCGGTGCCATTACCAGATATCCGGTGCTGCACCGCATCAATATTGCATTTTACCCGGTGATCATCCTGGCAGCTGTGGGCATGGCGGCATGCATTCAAAAGTGGAAGATCACGGCAATCCCCATAGCTGTGTTATATGGTGTGCTGGGAGTGACGTTTGCTGCCACCTATTTTGGAGAATGGGCGGATTTAAGCAGGATCTACTATTATGAACCTTATCTGAATGCTTTGGATTACGCACATACGATAGAATGCGATGAGTATTACATAGACCCGGATCCTATGGGCGAGGGCGAGTATATGGTGGGACAGATCCTTACCATGTATAGTCACCAGATCGATGCCCGGTATTTCCAGGGTGTCAGCAACGTGCAGGACGGCAGAGAACAGCTGCCCTATGCGGAAAAATATCATTTTGAATACGTGACAGAGGATACCATCCGGGAAAATCAGGGGAAAGATGTAGTGTACGTGGTGAACTATGAACTGATTGACCTGTTTGATGAAGAAGAATACGATATTACTTCGTTCTATAATAACTATTACGTTGTGGAGCCCTATACCAAAGAAAAGGTGGAATAATCAAAGTGAAACTGACCAAACTGACAGAGAAAAAGAAACTTATGCTGATCAGCGCTGCATGTGTAATCGCACTGGCTGTGATCCTGTGGCCGCTACTTGCAATCTCGAAATACAACTACGCTTCGGCAGATGACTGGTCCTACGGAGTGCATACTTATCAGGTAATCCGCAACAATGAAGGAGTGGCAGCTTTTATCAGAGCTGTAGTAGATACGGTTCGCAATGATAATTGGGAGGCGAGATTTGCCAACGTTCTGTTGGCATCTCTTCAGCCGGGAATCTTCGGTGAGCATTGCTATGCGATTGTTGCGTATCTGATGATCGGCTCCATCATTTTCTCCGAGATGTATTTGCTGGCACAATGTATCGGGAAGGAAAGCAGGGGATTGATACTTCCCATCAGTATTCCCATGGTCATGATTCAGCTATTATACTGTCCGTTCCCGGAGGAAAGCTTCTACTGGTATACCGGTGCGGTAAATTATACGTTTATTTATAGCTTATCATTAGTCATGACAGCACTGGTAATAAGACTGGGGATGCATGAGATTACGCGTGTAAATCGAATAATCTGTTCCGCAATAGCCTGTTTGCTGGCAGTTTTAGTGGGCGGCGATAATTATGCAACCAGCTTGTCAACCTTTTGCTTATTATTATGCATGCAGATTGCATTTTTGATATGGCATAAGAAGGCTTTTAAGCGTACATGGTTTGTGGTATTGATTGAGGCAATCAGCATGCTGAAGTGTATGACTTCGCCACTGACACAGACCAGAATAGATGCAAATTTTGGCGGAACTACGGCAAATACTCCGCTAATGGCAATATGGTTGTCTTTTGAAAAAACATTTCTGAATATTATCAGTTGGACAGATATTAAGATGATTCTGCTACTGTTATTGGTACTTCCGTTTGCATGGAAAGCCGTCAGAAGAATGAGATATTCCTTCCGGATGCCGGCGGCATTTACCATGCTGTCTTTTGGCGTATATTCCTCACAGGCAACAGCTACCCTGTATGTCGATAATAACATGGGCGGGGGAAGACAGTGTGCGATTCTGTGGTATTTCTATGTGCTGTGGATCGTGGCAAATGAGATCTACTGGTGCGGATGGATCGCTGGGAGAATACTGAAACCGGAAAAGAGCGAGAAGGTGGATAATCTGACACAGAAGTACCTGCTTAGGTATTGTGGCGTTGTAGGAGTGCTCCTGGCGGCAGCAGTACTCTTCGGTAATGTACAGGAGACCAGCAGCTATCGAGCTTACCGTATGTGGCGAAACGGATGGGCACAGGCGTATGGCGAAGGCTGGGAAGAGAGATTCAAGGTGCTCAAGGATGATTCCGTGAAGGATGTAGTGTTCACACCGTTATATCCGGTGGAACTGATCATGTACGCAGATCTGCAGCCGGAGGATGGGTATACGTGGGTGAACTATGAATGTGCTCAATATTATGGCAAAGAATCCATAACTATAGTAAATGAATAGAAGTCATATATTGAGAAAATAAAAAAGCGCAATTGCTGAATATAATTAATATAAATTCAAAACATATATTTAAAAGTCAAATAATGAGAAAAATATGTTGCACAATGCAACGAAAAGTGTATAATATATTAGACACCGGACATAATGCAAAGGGAAAGGACTGGAGCGAATGACCAAATATATTGAGAACCTTAATCTGTATTTAGATGCAAGGAAGATCAAACAGAATTACCTTAGTATGAAAACAGGAATTGACGCCAAGAAGATGTCCAGAATTTTAAACGGTGTACAAGATATTACGGCAACCGACATGGATAAAATTGCGGAAGCTTTGGGAGAAAATACAGAATACTTTTTGCAGGAGACCTTTCAGGTTCCGGAAGAATTTGAGCAGGAACCGGAGAAAATTACCTTTTATGCCGGTGAGCCTGCAAAGGAACAAGAGAAAATAGCCAATACGCTGTTAAAACTGTTGGAAAACATTGACGAAGTGATAAGTGCGAAGGGACGATTCCTGAACATATCGAGGTAATAGACATGACAGCTGAACGATTACGGAAAATAATAGAATACAGTGAAAGATATCGGACACAGATGGATGGCAAGGTAAGCAAATTCTATTCGTTTACCGGGATCAGCGAAGACAAAGACATGCTGAATATTCTTCAGATTGTCAGACCTGCGTTGCGCCAGAAGGGGTATATTGTTGCTGAGATGCCGTTTGCAGATAAAGAAATCGGCGCGTTATGTTATCAGGGAGATGCTATGGGGTATATCCTGATTAACACATCGCTGCCGAAGGTAAATGCTAATTTTGCAACCTGTCATGAAATTTATCATGCATTTTATCCTCAAAATGAATTTAAGGCAAAAGCTGAATTTACAGATGACTATTTTGAGCATGAAGAAGAGTATGAGGCAAATATATTTGCCGGAATGTTGTTGATGCCGGAGAGCAGCTTCCGACAGATGTACCGCGTATTTCTGGAACAGTCCGATAATGATGAATTAAGTACCATCATTCGACTGATGAATTACTATCAGGTACCGTACATGGCGGCACTGATTCGGTGCTATGAACTGGAACTGACACAAAAGTGGACCCAGACCCAGCAGTTGATTGCACTGGATAAAGAGACCATCAAGGAAAAATTAGAAAGCTTATGGCTGGACAGCACCATTTTGGATGCCAGCAATAAAGATGACTATAATGCACTGGAAAAATGGGTACAATTAGTTGGCGCGCAGTTCCAGCAAGATGGTTACTTGAACGAAAGGACACTTTACCAGGCGGTGCTGAATATGCGATCCCTCTATAAAGAAATAAAGGGGGAACACAGATGACAAAGGGGTATTCGGAAATTCCGGAAAATTGGGCGGCAATAGCACCTTACGTAAATCAGGGGAATATGATACAGGGTGTGCTGTCGGCGAAGAAATGCTTTTTTTATGATACTTGTTCCTTTCGTTATCATGCAAATATGCAGGAAGAGGCGTTGGACAAGTTGCTGAAATACATTCTGCAACAGAATGGAATTATAATCATTACCAGAGGCATTCTTATGGAGCTGGCTTCTCACAGTCATGTTTTGCAGGAGTGTTATGTAGGATATCTGGAGCGTATATATAACTGCGGAATCAGAGTATATGTAATCTATGAAGAGGAACTACAGGATATCATGGATATATGTTTTGCGTCCAGGCAGCTTGTGAATGATTATCTGGTATGGGCGGTCAGAATGGTCAGGCATCCGATAAGTTCCATTGAGATAGCTTTACAGGAAAACGTGGAACTACAGAAGATAGTAGATGGAAAAAATATGAATCCGAAGGACTTTTATCCCCACTTTTTCCGTAAGGTTCGCAGTAAAAAAGAAGAGAATGATAATTTGGGAGAGGAACTGCTTGCAATCTGTCTTCATGTCTTATCCAATCTTCCGGAGCCGGATGGTAAATTCTGTGTCATTACCGACGACAAGGGTGCAGCCGGTAAAATAGATGCTTCTTTCCGAAAAACAAATCATGGATACCTGGGCAAACGGATTATTCTGTTCAGTACACCGAAACTGGCACAGGAACTATACAAAGAAGGAATTATGGCGGGGGCGGAAGAATTATTGCCATTTTTAAGAGCAGGTAACAATGGGACGATTAAGATCTTGGGGACTGAGATTTATGATATCAAAACCCAGGAGATTACACTGAAATGTGAAGAAGTGGCAGCAAAAATAGTAGATAAAAGTATACATATTATATTGTAGGAAAGGCATCGGTAGGGTATCGGTGCCTTTTGCTAAAGGTATACAGTGCTTTATGGAGTTGCATCGCATCCTTTATAGTGGTAAAATAAAGTGATTTAGTGCGTCAAGGAGGAGAAAACATGCAATTGAAAATAAAAGAGAAAGTAGTCCTTGATTACTCATGGAAAAAGTTAATATATACTTTATGCTTTGCAATGTTTTGCCTGATTGACCAAAGATCCAAGACCTGTTCCGGATTGGATGGGTGGCTGGAGACATTCCGCAGCCTGACAGGTGTAGTGATGGCTATCATTATTATGTCACACTATCGCTGGGACTCTCTTCGAAAGCATAAGATACCTTATTTGGTATGGACTGCAATAAGTATTGTAGGTGGAGTCGTAGCCCTATGGTGGGGAAAAAACAATTATTATTTCTTCAATGACTGGATTGTAAGAGTAATAGATGTAATTTTATTCGGATATATCATAATTTACACGTTCATTCGTGTGGTTATTGAAAAAAAGTATCCGAAATTAAATAAGAAATTCGCGATTGTCTGGCTGATTATGATGCTACTTATGATCGTATCCAGAAGTACCTATATTTGGCCGTTTGGTTATTTCGTAATGTTTGGATGTTTTTATTTGACGGATTACAGTAAAGAGGAACAGACGGACTTATTTCAGGGAATGCTGAATGGAATTATTCTAGGCTTCTTTTTAATGCAGGGTTGGTGCTTTGTGTTCAGACCTTTTGATAACTGGGATTATCGGTATGTCGGAATTTACAATAACTGTAATTTAAATGCATTGTTCTACTTGATGGTATTAGCGGCGGTATTTGCTAAAATCATCTATGTAAATCGTATTGGTGCCGGTAAATTAATCAGAGTATACTATTGGGTAGGAGCAGGCGTAGTGTTGTCTTTTCTCTTCTTGACGATTGGAAGAACGGCGTGGATGACAGCTTTTGTGCTCGGAATCATATTCTTGATTAGTTTAAGATTGGTACAGAGGAAAAAAAGAATTATTTTGAATGGTATTATTTTGATTCTTTGCATGTGCCTGACATTTCCAATGTGCTTTGGTGCAGTGCGCTATTTGCCTCCGGTATTCCATCATCCGGTGTGGTTTTGGGGAGAGTGGAGTGATAACAAGGTACATTCATGGGATCCGGCAGATTCATCAAAATATGTGGATTTTGATGAATTTATGGATAGAGTGGGATTTGGTTTTTCTAGTATATTAGGACATTCGCCTTTTGCAATTAAGTCGCAAGCAGCTGAAGCATCAGTGGATGATCGATATGAAAGAGCAATTTTTAAAGAAAAAGGAATTCCTAGTGCACTGGTTGCCAGAAAAACTATTTATCAACAATATTTTAAAAACTTGAATCTATGGGGACATCCTTATGAGGAACAAGGGTTCCAGATGACCCCTACTTATTGGGTAGGACATGCTCATAATATATATTTGCAATACGGAACAGATTTTGGAATCGTTGTAATGTTCTTATTTATATTGCTGATTCTTTGGGCGGCAATTATATATATTAAGCGTGTTTGGAAAAAATGTTTTGAAGAAGATGTGGCTTCTTTGCTGTTTTTGACGATTCCGGCAACGTTTGGAATGTTAGAATATGCGTGGGGAGTAGGAAGTGTTGCTATATTGATGCTTTTTGTAGTTTGGAGAAAGGCCTTTTTAGATGAAGAAAGATAGTTCCTTTTTGAAAATACCTATAAATAGAATATTTGCCTTAGTATTATTTGATATTATGTCAATTATCGTGGCATCGTTTGCGGCACTTTATATTCGATTCGATTTTAGTTTCAAAGAGATACCACCGCAATATTTGGTAATGTTTGAGGAGATCATACCATATAATTTGGTGGTTACATTGATTTTCTTTGTGCTGTGGAAGCTTTATAAAAGTGTATGGCGATATGCTAGCGCAACAGAACTGGTTAATATCGTATTTGCGACAACCTGCGCTGCCGTAGCACAGATCGTGCTGTGCTATGCAATGAAGATTCGTATGCCAAGAAGTTATTATGCCATTTACTGGTTCTTGCTTTCCATTCTGACCTGTGGGATTCGTTTCAGCTATCGTATTCTTCGCATTATCAATACAAAGAGAGTAAGCCTGGCAGGTAAAACAGATAGTCGAAATGTGATGTTGATTGGCGCCGGAGCTGCGGCAAATGCCATTTTGAAGGAAATTGAAGTCAGCCAGTATATTAATCTTCGGGTGAAGTGCATCATAGATGACCATGAGGGATGCCATGGGAAATTACTCAGAGGTGTACCAATTGTTGGTGGAAGAGATAAGATTCAGGATGCTGTATCACAATATGGTATTGATGAGATTATCTATGCAATTCCTTCTTCTACGACCAAAACGAAAAAAGAGATCCTTGATATCTGTAAAGAGACAGGATGTAAGCTGCTGACTTTGCCGGGCATGTATCAGTTGATCAATGGGGATGTATCGGTAGCAAAGTTAAAAGAGGTAGAAATAGAGGATTTACTTGGAAGAGAACCGATTCAGATCAATACAGAAGAGGTATTGGGATACGTTAGCGGAAAAGTAATCATGGTTACCGGTGGTGGAGGGTCCATTGGTAGTGAATTATGCAGACAGATTGCCGGACATAAACCGAAGCAGTTGATCATCGTTGATATTTATGAAAATAATGCTTACGCGATCCAACAGGAACTGATTCGCAAATATCCTAATTTAGACTTAGTGGTATTAATAGCATCTGTAAGAAACACGAAAAGAATTGAGACTATCTTTGAACAGTACAGACCCAACATTGTATATCATGCAGCAGCACATAAGCATGTACCGCTTATGGAAGACAGTCCTAATGAGGCGATTAAGAATAATGTCATGGGTACATACAAGACAGCAATGGCTGCGGACAAATACGGTGCTGAGAAATTTGTACTGATATCCACGGATAAAGCCGTGAATCCTACAAATGTTATGGGTGCTTCCAAACGTATCTGCGAAATGATCATACAGATGATGAACCAGAAGTCAAATACAAACTTTGTAGCAGTAAGATTCGGAAACGTACTGGGAAGTAACGGAAGTGTAATTCCACTGTTCAAACAACAGATAGCAGAGGGCGGACCCGTTACAGTAACAGATCCTAATATTATTCGATACTTTATGACAATACCGGAAGCTGTATCCTTGGTATTACAGGCGGGAGCGTATGCGCGTGGAGGAGAGATCTTCGTCCTGGATATGGGCGAGCCGATGAAAATTTTGGATCTGGCAATTAACCTGATTAAATTGTCGGGCTATAAACCTTATGAAGACATTGATATTAAATTTACAGGATTGCGTCCCGGAGAAAAAATGTATGAGGAACTCCTCATGGATGAAGAGGGACTGAAAAAGACTGCAAACAAGATGATCTTTATTGGAAAACCTATTGAATTCAACGCAGAACAGTTCAGACAACAGCTTGAGAAATTAGAAACAGATGCAAATTCGGAAGTGGCTGATATTCGTGTAGATGTGAAAGAAATTGTGCCTACTTACACATATGAGGGATAAAATTCATGTATACCATAGTAAAAAATATAATAGACAGGATATTAGCATTGCTTGGATTGATACTCTTGTCGCCACTTTTTCTGATATTGATTATAGCTATTAAGTTGGATTCCCGGGGAGCGGTATTGTTCAGACAGAGACGCGTGGGCATTCACAAGACATATTTTGATATTTTAAAGTTTAGAACAATGCGGATAGATACTCCGAAAGATATGCCTACACATTTGCTTGAGAATCCGGAACAGTATATTACAAGAGTAGGAAAATTTTTGCGTAAAACGAGTTTGGATGAACTTCCTCAGATTATTAATATTTTAAAGGGAGACATGGCAATCGTAGGTCCCAGACCTGCCCTTTGGAATCAGTATGATCTGATTGCTGAACGCGACAAATATGGGGCTAATGATGTATTACCCGGACTTACCGGGTGGGCGCAGATTAATGGAAGGGATGAACTACCCATTGATGTGAAAGCAAAACTGGATGGAGATTATGTTGAGAGATTGACCAGGGGAGGACTCTCTGGAATCAATATAGATTGTCGATGCTTTTTCGGGACGATATCGTCTGTACTAAAACATAAAGGTGTAGTAGAAGGAGGTACGGGGACACTGGAGAAAGAAAAAGAAACAACATATAATAAAAACGGAGATTAAAGAATGAAGCAAAAGAGTATACACCTGAATATATCTAAGTTAAAACAAAATACTTGGCCTTTTTTATGCTTATTGATTATTACGATAGTCTTCTTGTGCTTAGGTATTCGGAAGGACATTTGGTTTTGCGATGAGGTGTATACATATGAATCTGCAAAGTTTGGAAAAAGTTAGCTTGAATTCTTTGTTTACTTTTGGCGCAACAATTGCCCTAATGTTACATCCGGTTGTCCTTTCACAGGCAACTACAATTAGGATGTATATGATGCTTGTTGCGTTAATTTTCGTATTGATGCTTAAAGCAATAAAACAAAAATATAGAGGCATAGATTTAGACCAGCTGAGGAAAAGGAAAGAATTGAGGAAAATGCAAATTGCCCATGGATAGTTTTTTCAAACAATGCAAGTTGGGAATTGCATTGCTCATTTTATGATTTTCGGGTGGCTCAAATGATAAGGATGGTTCCCATAGAGGAGAAAGCACAGTATATAAGATATATGAAAGTGCTAAATAATAGGAAAGTATCATAGATGAAAAAGATATTGATTACCGGAGCCAATAGTTATATTGGCACAAGTTTTGAAAAGTGGAATATAGAAAATAAACAGTCATATACAGTAGATACGCTGGATATGAAATCAGATGGTTGGCAGAATTATGATTTCCGGGGATACGATGTAGTGTTCCATGTAGCAGGTATTGCTCATGCGGATGTAGGAAATGCTACAGAGGAACTGAAAGCATTGTACTATAAAGTGAATACAGATTTAACAATTGCCTGCGCGAAAAAGGCGAAAGCGGACGGCGTGGGTCAATTTATATTTATGAGTAGTATGATTGTTTATGGAGCCAGTGGAAAGCTGGGCAAAAGTAGAAGAATTACAGCAGATTCCCAGCCAGATCCGGAGAATTTCTACGGTGACAGTAAACTGAAAGCGGAAGAAGGTATTCAGGTATTAACCGATGAGACTTTTAAAGTGGTCATCCTGCGACCGCCAATGATTTATGGTGAAGGCTCAAAAGGTAATTATCCGATTTTAGCGAAGATGGCTGCAAAATTGCCGATTTTTCCGGATATTCAAAATGAGAGAAGTATGTTGTATGTAGGAAACCTCTGTAAATTCGTCAGCTTGTTAATTCAGAACGAAGAACAGGGAATTTTCTTTCCACAGAATGCGGAGTATGTACAGACCAGCCATATGGTGCAGATGATTGCTACAGAACATCATAAGAAAATACATTTGACAAAACTATTTAATCCGGCAGTAATTCTCTTGAGCAAAATCGGTGGAAAATTCGGACGACTGGCGGACAAGGCTTTTGGAAATATGTCTTATGATATGCAGATGAGTGTATATCCACAGGAATATAGAGTGTACACACTGGAAGAATCCATACAGAGGACAGAACAATGAAGCAGCATATATTAGTAGTCTCCCAGTATTTCTATCCGGAGGACTTCCGCATTAATGATATCTGTAAGGAATGGGTGAAACGTGGATATAAGGTGACAGTCCTCACCGGGATTCCTAATTACCCACAGGGAAAGTTCTATAAGGGATATAGCTGGTTCCGTGGAAGAAGAGAGACTTACGAAGGAATGGGTATTATCCGTATTCCACTGATTCCCAGAGGACACAATGCATTGATGCTAATGCTGAATTATATTTCATTTGTCATTTCGGGGTGGTTCTGGAAGACATTCACCGGACTTAAAGCAGACAGAGTGTTCATCTGTGAAGTATCACCCATGACACAGGCACTGCCGGGAGTATGGTATGCGAAGCGCCGCAGGATTCCCTGCTCCATCTACGTGCAGGATCTATGGCCGGAAAATGTGGAGATCGTAACAGGACTTCATAACAAACACATCCTGGGAGCAATAGATAGAATGGTAGACGGTATCTACCAAAAATGTGACAAAATCTATGCTACATCCCCTTCCTTTGTAAAGAGGTTGGAGGAACGGGAATCTGTCTATGCAGATGGAGAGAGCAAGGTAAAGTATTGGCCCCAGTATGCGGAAGAGTTCTATCGACCCATGCCCAAAAAAGAATTACAGGATTTGTCTGCGGAAGATGAACGATTTCAGGTTATTTTTACCGGTAATATCGGCCATGCACAGGGGTTGGATATTTTGCCTAAAACGGCACGAATTCTTCGGGATAGAGGAAGCAAATGCTGTTTTTTATTAGTAGGTGACGGAAGATACCGTCAGAAGTTAGAGGAAGAGATACGAGCGGAACGGGTAGAAGATATGTTCCGTCTACTTGGAAGAAAGCCTGCGGAAGATGTGCCAAAATATCTGGCCCATGGAGATGTCGCATTTATATCTTTTGCGGATAATGAATTGTTCCAAATGACGATACCGGCAAAACTGCAGTCGTATCTGGCATGTGGCATGCCAATTCTTGCGGCAGCCGGAGGCGAAACGGCACGAATCCTACAGGAAGCCGGATGCGGTATCTGTAGTAAAATGGGAGATCCTCAGGCTCTGGCAGATGCTATTGAGGGTTTTATGAAATTCCCGGCAGAAGAGAGAAATAAGATGCGGAAAGCAGCGATTGACTATAGCAAAAGACACTTTACTAAAAAAGTGTTGTTAGATAAAATGGATGAAGAGATACAAGGAATATAAGCCGAAAACTGAAAAAGATAGTTAATATTTGTAATAAGGATTCTTTAAAGCCTGATTAAGTAATGGGTGAAAAACGAAAGGTGATATAAGATAAATGAGATTGTGAAGGTACAAATAGATTTTATCGTGCATGGAAAAATGGGAAAATGCTATTTATACAAAACAAGAGAGAGACAATAATGCGATGCGGAGTGTGATAGGACATGGCTATAGCATCAATGATGAAACAGAAGGATTAGAACGAAGATATCTTGAATTGGCAATGGGGGCAAATGGATGAAAAAGATTCTTTTTATTTCCAATATTCCAACACCATATAGAAATGATTTTTATAATGAATTAGGAAAAATAACGGATTTGACTGTTGTTTATGAGGCAGAGGGAGCAAGTAATCAGGGAATATGTTTTAATTGGGATATTTCAAAAGTAAAGAATTATAATGCCATATTTTTAAAAAAAGGAGATATAGAAGAAAATAAAATCAATTTTAAAATTATCGATTGGCTGAAGTTGAAATGGGATTGCATTTTTGTTACCAATTATTCATATAGGACGGAAATGGTTGCGCTGCTATACTTAAAAATACATCATATACCTTATGTTATGGAGGTTGATGGCGGAACTATAAAGAAGGAAAACTTACTTAAGACAATAATTAAAAAAATCTTGATATCAGGAGCAAAGAAATACTTTTCACCAAGTAAACAGACTGATGAATTTTTAGGAAAGTATGGAGCAAAGGAACAGTCAATTGTTCGATATCCCTTTACGCCTTTGACTGAGAAACAAATCTTAAAAACCCCGATTTCTAAAGACGAAAAGGATGCCATAAAAGGGAAATTGGGAATTAAGACCGAAAAGGTAATTGTTGGAGTAGGGCAATTAATAGATAGAAAGGGATGGGATATTTTATTAGCATCAGCTTGTGATATTAAAGCAGATATATATATAATTGGTGAGGGTAAGCTTAGGCAGCAGTTTGAGATGTTAATAAAAGAAAATAATTTAAAAAATGTACATTTGGTAGGCTTTTTAAGTTGTGAAGAGACGACCAAATATTATCAAGCTGCAGATATTTTTGTGCTTCCAACCAGATATGACGTATGGGGATTGGTGATAAATGAGGCCTTGGCAAATGGCCTGCCGGTCATAACCACACAGAATTGTATCGCTGGGAAAGAATTAATTAAAGATGATAAAAATGGATATCTTGTATCTGCAGATGACGAAAAAGAATTGTATTTAAAAATAAATACATTATTATTGGACGAAGAATTACGAAAACATATGTGCATAAATGCTTTAAATAGTATAAAAGAATATACTATAGAAAATATGGTTAAGGTCCATAAAAACGTCATTTATAAAATTGACTAAAACAGAACATGGAGAATTATGAGCAAAAAAAGATATAAAATACCTAAAAATTATAAAAGACCATATCAAAGATGTACTCGATGTGTGATGGATACGACAGATTCAAAAATAGTTTTTGACGAAGACGGAGTGTGTGATCATTGTAGGAATTTTGACAAAAATATTAAGCCTTTTTGGAATGCGCATGAAGAAAATACAGACGAACTAATGGAACTTGCGGCAAAAATCCGGAAAGCAGGTGAAGGAAAAGAATATGACTGTATTCTTGGATTGAGCGGAGGTGCGGATAGCTCATATCTTGCTTATATTGCGAAGGAAGTAATGCATATACGTCCCCTTATTTTTGTAGTGGATACGGGATGGAATCTAAATGTTGCTGTAGAAAACATAGAGAAGATAGTAAAGGGATTAGATCTTGATATGTATACAGAAGTTATCAACTGGAAAGAAATGAGTGATCTTCAACTATCTTTTTTTAAGGCACAAATCTCATCTCAAGATTTTCCACAGGATCATGCAATTTTTGCAGGACTGTACAATTATGCGGTGAAACATCATATTAAATATGTCCTTACAGGGAGTAACAGTGCAACGGAATTTATTAGACCACCTGTAGAATGGCTGTATTTAAATGATCTAAGAATGGCAAAGGATATTCATAAAAAATATGGTAAGCGTCCACTGACAACTTTCCCAACGTGTGGTATGCTTAAATATAGAATATTGTATCGCTATTTTTATGGAATGAAGAGAGTATATCCACTGGATTATGTTGTTTACAACAAGTCGGAAGTAGAGAAAATGCTCCATGAAAAATATGGATGGATGCGTTACGAGAATAAGCATTATGAAAATGTTTTTACACGTTTTTTTGAAGGCTATTATCTTCCGCATAAATTTGGTTTTGACACAAGGAAAAATGTCTATTCGAATCAAATATTAGCAGGAACAATGAAGCGGGATGAGGCTCTTGAATTGTTAAAAAAACCTTCTTATGATCCGGATCTCATGGAACAAGATAAAGAGTATATTGCGAAAAAACTTGGTATTTCTACAGAAGAATTTGATGAAATTATAGCAGGCGAGAATAAGACACCGTTGGATTATAAAAATTCTATGTGGCTATTAAAAATCGGGGTTGGAATTTGTAAACTTGTTGGAATTGAAAATAGGAATATAAGGTAGGTTGTATATGGCAACAGCGATTGTTGATTATGGTTTAGGAAATCTGGGGTCTATAGCAAATATGCTAAAGGTAATAGGCGAAAAAGTATATATCACAGATGATGTTCAGAAAATCTGTGACGCTGATAGACTTATTTTGCCCGGAGTAGGAGCCTTTGATGCAGGGATGATCAATCTGCATCAAAAAGGATTAGACAAATTGATTTGCACAGAAGCAAAGTCAGGGAAACCTATACTGGGCATATGCCTCGGAATGCAGTTATTAGGAAGAAGCAGTGAAGAGGGTAAATTACCGGGCTTGGGGTTAATTCCATTTGACAATATCCGTTTTCGCATAGACGAGACCAGTGGCTTAAAAGTTCCACATATGGGGTGGGATATTGTTAATTTTCAAAAGGAGAGTCCTTTATTGGAAGGAATTACAGGAGAACAAAGATACTATTTTGTGCATTCGTATCATGCCCGGTGCGATTCAAAAGAAAATGTATTAATGACATGTGACTATGGATATGAATTTACTGCGGCTGTTGTAAAAAATAATATCTATGGAGTGCAGTTTCATCCTGAGAAGAGTCATGATTTTGGAATGCGGATACTGGACAATTTTGTGAGGAGATGCTAGCGTGTTTATTAGACCAAGAATTATTCCTGTTCTATCAATAGATGATAGAGATTTGATTAAAACGGTACAATTTGATAAGCGTAGATATCTGGGTGATCCGGTTAATGCTGTTAAGATATTTAACAGAAAAGGAATTGATGAACTAGCAGTGCTTGATATCTCTGCAACTAAAAAGGGTAAGGAACCTGATTGGGAATTGTTACAAGATATCGCCAGTGAAGCTTTTATGCCTTTGAGTTATGGGGGTGGGATTACAAATGTTGAACAGGTACGCCGATTAATGGCTATCGGTTATGAAAAAGTGGTTATTAACACTGCGTTAATAGAAGATATAGAGATGGTGGAAGAAGCTATAGCGTTGGTCGGAAGTCAAAGTGTGGTAGCTTCTATTGACGCTGTTAAGAGATGCGGAGAATATAAATGCGTAATAAGAGATGGAAGTAAAGTGATAGATATTTCCCCGGTTGCGCTTGCAAGGCAGATGGAAGCGAAAGGGGTAGGAGAAATTTTTTTGAATTCAGTAGATTGTGATGGTATGATGCAAGGATATGATATCCCCTTGATTAAGAGTGTGACTGATGTAGTGAAAATACCGGTTACGGCATGTGGTGGAGCTGGCAATATACAGGATTTAAAAAAGGCAATTGAAGAGGGAAGGGCGCATGCTGCTGCCGGAGGCAGTCTCTTTGTCTACTATGGAAAATTGAAAGCAGTATTAATTACGTTCCCGACAGAAGAAGAATTAGTCCGGAATGGAATATACCAGATGTAAATACAAGAACAGGTGGAATATGCTAGAATATTATTTATCCAAAATAGTAAAAAAAGCACATATGCGGGCAATTAGAAATTCCGAAATTGATAAGACAGCGGGAGTGTGTGCCGGAACGCAAATCATAGACTCTTCTGTAGGAAGATATACGGATATCGGCTATGATTGTGTGATTGTAAATACTATAATGGGTAATTATTGTTCGTTAGGAGCAGATATCCGAATAGGTGGTGCTGCACATCCGGTGCATCATGTATCAACATCGACAGTATTTTTGAAAGAGAAGGATCATATTAAAAAGAAATTTGCAATGCATTCATTTCAACAATTTGAACGTACAATAATTGGACATGATGTGTGGATCGGAGATGGAGCCTTTATTAAAAGCGGTGTTAAAATAGGAACAGGAGCTGTTGTAGGCATGGGAGCAGTTGTCACAAAGGATATTGCACCGTATGAGATATGGGCAGGAAATCCTGCACATAAGATAAAAGACCGATTTGACACACTTATAAAACAAAAGCTTCTTGATACTGAATGGTGGAATTATACAGATGAAAAATTGCAGGAAGTTGCTGAGTCATTTGATGATGTAGAAGCCTTTTTAAGAATGTGCGAGAGGGAGAAATAAATTTGAAAGTACTATTTATTACAAACGTACCATTTCCGTATACTGTAGACTATTTAGAAGAATTGGGTAAGTATTGCGAACTGGTTGCTGTTTTCGAAAGAAAGAGCTCATCAGAGAGGGATAAAAGCTGGGATTTTTACAAGTTTAAAAATTGTAAGGCTATTATTCTGAAAGGTATACATTTTGGAGTTGAGGCTTCAATAAACTTATCTATAGTATCTCAAATACGAAAGCAAAAGGCGGATATTATTCTTATTTCGAACCCGTGTACTCCTACAGGGATTATTGCACAAGAATATATGCGAATTCATAAAATACCTTATTGTATCCAGAGCGAGGGGGCTTTTGCGGGCACTGGATGGGGACTTAAGGAACGATTAAAACATCATGTGATGAAAAATGCAGATCTTTATTTTAGTACAGGAAAATCACAAGATGATTATTTCCTGAAATATGGAGCGGAAATTGAACAACTTAGAAGATTTCCGTTCACAACGATGCATGAAAATGAAATATTAAATCAAATGTTGTCTAAGGAATACAAGGAACAAATCAAAGAAAAACTAGGTTTAGATAAAAAATTTGTTCTCCTTACAATAGGACAATTTATTCCCAGAAAAGGAATAATATATTTACTTCAGGCAATTGCCGGTATGAAAGCAGACATTCAGGTAATTATTATAGGAGGGGAATGTAAGCCGGAGTATGAACAATTATGTGAGGAAATTAATCTTCAAAATGTGTTGTTTAAGAACTTTATGGATAAGCAAAGCTTATTAGAATATTATAAAGCGGCAGACTTGTTTGTTTTGCCCACTTTATATGATACATGGGGATTGGTCAACTTAGAGGCAATGTCAATGGGAGTTCCGGTAATATCAACTACAACCTGCGTTTCAGCAATCACGTTGATAGAGGATGAAAAAAATGGATATGTTGTTCCACCGGCAAATGCAAATGCGTTAAAAGAAAAAATAGAAATATTATATAATGATGAAGAAAAAAGACTTCGAATGGGAGAATGCGCTCTTCAAAGAATGCAACATTACTCTATAGAAAGAATGGCAATAGAAGTCTATGGGGAAATAGAAAAGAAGTATATAGAAAGGGAAAAAGCATGAAATATCTTTTTATAAATTCTGTTGCAGGATATGGAAGTACCGGTAGAATTGTTGCAGAAACCTGTAGAAAGTTAATGAGCGAAGGAAATGAATGTGCAATAGCCTGGGGAAGAGTGAAACAAAATGTGGATGATATTCAAACCTATCAAATAGGAACAAAGCTAGATCTGTATCTTCATGCCATGAAAACAAGACTATTTGATGGAGAAGGATTTGGGTCAGAACTTGCTACCAAAAGGTTAGTTAAATGGATTGAAAAATATAATCCGGATGTGATCTGGCTTCATAATTTACATGGCTATTATATTAATATAGAAATACTATTTAATTATATAAAATCTAAAAATGTTAAAGTAATATGGTCATTACATGATTGCTGGTCATTTACGGGTCACTGTACACATTTTGTTGTACCACAATGTGATCAATGGCTGGAACATTGCGCTTATTGTTGTCAAACGAGAAGATATCCGACCTGTTATTTCAAAGGCAATGCCTATGAAAATTTTGAACGCAAGAAGATTGCCTTTACCGGAGTAAAAGATCTGACCATTATCACGCCTTCAAAGTGGCTGAAGAAACAGGTTGAAAGAGGTTTTCTAAAAGAATATCCAGTTGAAGTACGATATAATACAATTGATACATCAGCTTTTTGCCCTACACCCAGTGATTTCAGAGATCGCTATAATTTGCAGGATAAAAAAATCGTTTTAGGTGTTGCCAGTATTTGGGAGAAAAGAAAAGGGCTATACGATTTTCTGCAGTTAGCAGAAAAAATAAATGATTCTTATAAAATTGTTATGGTAGGATTTAAAAAGAATCAAATCACAAATTTGCCATCTAACATTATAGGAATCAGCCGGGTGAATAGTGCAAGTGAACTGGCACAAATATATACGGCAGCAGATGTATACTTGAATCTTACTTACGAAGACACATATCCTTCTACGAATTTGGAGGCACAAGCTTGTGGAACGCCATGCGTGACTTATCAGACGGGGGGAAGTGTAGAGTCCGTACCTCCAGAAAACGTAATAAAAGTTGGGGATGTGGATGGAGTATTGGAAAGAATTTATACTATATGCAATGAAAAATAGGAAAGACTGAAATGGTTATATATTATTTGGCAGCTGTATGCCCGCAGAAATATTATGAAATATTATATCCTAACGGAGCTGTGAGCCCGGCATATACATTTAATAAATTATTGGCAGAAGGGTTAGGATCTATTGAAGAAATTGAAGTGAACTGTATTGTGCCCAAAGTCGTGATAGACAAGCTGGGAGTTTACCAAACTGCTGAAAAAGAAAATAATATTAATTATATATTTGTGGAAAATAGATTTAAGAGAGCGGGGTATTTAGGCTTCTTATATTCTTGCATGAAGTTAATTAGAGAAAAAAGCAAAAGTGAAAAAATCATATTGATATGTGATGCCTTAAGTATAAACTTTTCGATTTTATGCGTAACGATGAAAATCTTTTATAAGTATTCCAATATTGCAATCGTAACGGATTTCCCCCAGTACTTGGGAGAAAAGGATAAAAGGACAATAGGTAAAATAAAAGATAAATTTGTTATGTGGCTCATGCGCAGATATGACAGATATATTTTGCTAACATCTGCGATGGGAAAAATTATTAATGCAAAATTAAGACCACAATGTATAATAGAAGGAGTTTGTGATACTTCTGCACAGAACATATTTGAAAATAAAGATGGAATTAAGATATGCATGTACGCAGGATCATTGCAGATTGAGTATGGAATAGAGATTCTGGTGAAATCTTTTTTAAAAGCAAACGTTGCTAATGCGCAACTGCATATATATGGAGACGGAAATTATAGAGAACAGTTAGAGAAAATATGTGAAAAATATAGTCAAATAGTATATTGCGGTGTGTGCCCTAAAAAAGTGATTGAGGAAAAAGAAAGAGAAGCAACTTTGCTTGTCAATCCGAGAACTTCGGATGGCGAATATACTAAATATTCTTTTCCGTCCAAAACGATGGAATATATGCTGTCTGGTACACCGGTAGTAATGACAAGGTTGCCTGGCTTGCCACAAGAATACTATAAATATCTCTTCTTGTTTGAAGAGGAAACAGTAGATGGCTATGCACAAACGCTGAAAGTATTGTTAGAAATGGATCCAAGTGAATTACAAAGAAGAGGAATGGCAGCTCAAAGATTTGTCCTTGATAACAAAAATAAGGAAATTCAAGCAAAAAAAATAGTAAAGGAATTGGAACTCTTACTATGAAAAAGGTGCTTTTTATACATCATAATACAATATCGGTAGGAGCCGGCTTGTCTGCACTACAAATTGTAGGAAATATACCTCAAAAATCATATGATATCACCGTTTGTATGCCAGATGGAGAGGGAGATTTAGCTTCCAAATTTGAAGCTGTGGGAGTAAAGGTGCGGAATGAAATTCCGTGTACATGTACCTATACGCATGTAAGCGGTTATCATTATAATGTTTTTTCTATATCACATATACATAATGTTTTTGAACTGCTGCGTGCAAAGAAAACGATAGAAAATGTGATAGAAGAAGAAAAACCTGATATCGTAATTGTTAATTCCATGACTTTGTTCTGGATTGGAAAAATTGCAAAACGAGCGGGTGCCAAGACGGTTTGTTTTGACCGGGAGACGTATTGTCATGGAATGTTTGGAGTAAGAACTCGATATATAAAGAGTAAGCTGAATCGTGATTTTGATAAAATAGTATTTTTATCGGAATATGATATGATGCAGACGGGGAAAAACTTTGACAAATATGTGAAAATTACAGATAAAGTAGATGAAAAGCTATATTGTCAATTAAATAAAGACGAAGAACGAAAGGCATTAGACTTGCCTATGAATGAAAAACTTATTTTATATGTGGGTGGAATGTCGAAGCTAAAAGGAATAGATGTTGCACTAAAAATGATTACGGAAATGCAGGTGGAGGCAAAGCTAATAATTTTGCAATATGCGGAGCCTTGTGAAGCACAAAAAGGCATTAGAGGTATTCGACAAGCAATAAGAAGAAAAAGAAATGAGGATATCGAATATTGGTCTGAAAACTATATAAAAGATAATAATTTGAATCGGCTATTAATCCTTAGGGGAAGAACAGATGCAGTTGAAAAGTATTTTGCAGCTAGCGATGTAATAATTTTTCCAAGCCAAGAGCCGCACCAAGCAAGACCAATTTTTGAGGCTGGAATTTCTAAACGACCAATTATAGTATCTGATTATGAAAATACTCGGGAATTTCTTGACAATACGTGTGGATGGTGTGTAAAGAAGGATGATGTGCAGTTGTGGGCACAAACATGTGATGACATACTTACAAATGGAGTAGAGACTGAAAAGAAAGTTAAAAGAAATTATAGTAAAGTTAGATCGAATAACACTATTGAAATGTTGCAAAATGAAATAGAATTATTATTGGATTCTTTATAAATACATCACGAAAGGGATTGCAAAATAAGCATCGGGTCTAGAAATGTATTTTTTACCACTTATTATTATTACGATTTTTCTATGTTTTGAAATAGGAGGAAAGGACAAGAAACATATACTTTTTAATGTTGCGTTTGTTCTTTTGACACTGATGATATGTCTAAGATACGGACAAGGAACAGATTATTTTGGCTATTTGAATGTGTTCTTACGCCATGATCATGGGGAAATTGGATATACTCTATTACAAAGTTTATTCAGTTATTTCAATTTGCCATTTGAACTTATGATTGCAATAATTTCTCTGTTTCAAATGGTGTGCATTTATAGAGCAATAATGCACCAAAGCCCGTATAAACTATTCAGTTTACTTTTACTATACCCAACAATATATTTAACATATTTCTTCTCGGCAATTCGCCAGGGAATCGTGATAGCATTCTTCTTAGGGTTCATGATTGAATGGTTGATGGATAATAAATGGATTAAATATATTTTAGCATGTTTAATTTTAGCATTATTTCATAGCTCAGCGTTAGTGTTGCTTCCACTTATAATTGTTAAAAAGCTACGGAAACAATGGCTCTTTGCCGGATTAATATGTGCAGCAGCATTTGGAGTATTTGTTCTATTTGCTCCAGCAGAATGGTTCTCATTTATAAAAATAGGAGCTGTTCAATATCATATTAAACAAATAGAATTGAGTCCTTTGGGAATAGCAGAACGAACGGTGATGTTAGGGATCATTACAATACTATATAGGAGAAGAATGAAAGATGTACAAGAAAAAGATCAAGAAAAAATAACATTATTATATAAGATATATTTTGTCAGTTATATTATTGCAATAGCCTTTTTCCCTTGGCAATTATTGAGTTCAAGATTAGGAGCAGCAATGAAGGCAGTGGAAATCATATTGATTCCAATGTTTGCCCACAAAGATGTAAGCTTGAAGAAATGTATTGTAGCAGTTATGATTCTTTATACATTTGTGATGACTAGTAAAAATATATATTCATATATTAACCAAAACAATTATGAAGGCTACAATATAATAACGTATCCGTACTATTCTCTATGGGATAAAGAAGAGGCAAAAAAAGCAGCTCCTGAGATGTGGGAGGATATACAAATGTGGCTAAGAATGCAACAAATACTAGAATCAAATAAAACATTAGAATTTACTGGTAAGTAATTGGTAAAAAATATCATAGAATGTTAGAAAACAAAAAATAAAATAACATTAGAGTTTATTATAGAGGCAATTAATGAATAAGAACTATAAAGTAACAATTATTGTTCCGGTATATAATGTAGAACAGTATATAGAGAAGTGCGTAGAATCCATATTAAGACAAAACTATAAAAACATAGAAATTATTCTTGTGGATGATGGATCTACGGACTTATCTGGTGATATATGTGATGCCTACGGAAAAAAAGATACAAGAGTAAAAGTAATTCATAAAAGCAATGGTGGGCTTTCTTCAGCAAGAAATACAGGTTTAAAAATTGCTTCCGGAGAGTATATTAGTTATGTGGATTCAGACGATTATGTGGAAGAATCGTTCATTCGGGAATTACTTAGTTTGTGTGTAGACAATAACAGGGCATTCTCTTGCATTTCATTCAGAGAATTTTCAGAAGAATGTGAAAATGTGACGCGGAAAAATGTACAGCCGATAGTCTACAATGAAGAAGAATTTATTAAAAAAATAGTAAGTGCTGATAGTACTAACAAAATTACGTATTGTGTATGGAGTAAACTTTTTCGTAAAGACATAATAGAAGGTCTAATATTTCCGGAAGGAAAAACATACGAAGATATATTATACACGACAAAGGCTGTTGTTAATGCGGGGGGGTGTGTGTTTAAAGATATTGCATTGTATAATTATAGAATAAGAGAAGGTAGCATCTCAAAATCAAAGTATGCAGAGGGGTTTGATACAAGATTGTTAACAGACCGTTTGGGATTGCAGATAGAGCAATTGACGTATATAAATCAAAATTTAACAAAATCACTCGCAAGATTTGTTAAATTTAAATATTATGAAGAACTGTTAAACATACTGAAAAGTAACAAAAGCGAGAAATGGAAGATAGAGCTGCAGAATGCACTTGAGGAATTTAGGATGCCTGTATCTGAAGTGATAAAGCTTCCGATTACGTGGAAGGAAAAAGTGAAGGGGATTTTGAAAATGAAATTTCCTAAACTGATAGGTTTTACTAGAATCAATAAAAAATGAGGTGATTAGCATAGACATTAAAGATTGTACCCTTGTAGTTTCAAGTTGTGATGCTTATGAAGACTTATGGCCTGCCTTTTTTAAGATTTTGTCTATCGAATGGCCCAATATTGAATGCCCTATTGTATTGAACACAGAAAGCAAGTCATATAATTATCCAGGGTTGGATATTAGAACTTTTAGAATGTATCATCCTGGGGAAAAGATTCCTTGGAGCAGAAGATTACGGGAAACATTAGAGAAAATTGAATCAAAATATATTATTTTCATGTTGGATGATTTTTTTCTTCAGGGAACAGTAGATACAAAACGACTAAAACAATGCTTGGATAGCATGGAGCAAAATAATAGAATTGTTTCATTTTGTTTTATGGAAACATTCTCATCGAATGTTAAGGATGAAAGATATATACAGTTTGAAAGACGACCTTTGATAGCTCCATATAAATTGAATTGTCAAGCAGCGCTTTGGAGAAGGACGAGCTTTATAAAGTATCTGAAAAAAGATGAAAATCCCTGGGAATGGGAAACGATGGGGAATTGGAGAACATATAGATATCCAAGAGATATTTTTTATTCTCAGATTCCGAATGGAGATTATATTTTCCCGTATATATATAAAGCAAATGGAATTAATTGGGGAGGATTGGCATTATACAGAGGAAAGTGGTATTTACCATATGTGGAACCTTTATTCAAAAAACATGATATAGAAATGAATTTTTCTGTTCGAGGAACTGTCAAGGATATTGAATTTGTCCCTTCTGTAAGAAAGAAAAAATCAGATTATACCGGAATTAAAAGAAAATTATATTGGCTGATTCAGATATATATAGCAATAATGGCACTTATACATTTTCTTAAAAATATCAAACACTTTCTATGATAAGCCATATTGAAAGGGGAAAAGTTATGAAACTATATATGCGAATTCTTAGGAAATTGATATATTTATATAAAAAAGGGGAAGAAGAGCATTTACAAAAAGCGTTAGGACAGTGTGGAATTGAATCCACAATCACTTATCCATTTACATTGACTCATCCGGAATTAATTGAACTGGGAGATAAAACAGTTATTTTAACGGATTGTCGAATGCAAGTTTTTCCTGAATTAACAGGCATTAAGGCAAAGATTAGTATTGGCAATAACTGCCTGATTGGACAAAGATTTTGCATTTTAGCAGGAGAAGATGTGAGTATCGGCAATAGTTGTTCTATAGCGAGCGATGTATGCATTGTGTCAGAAAATCATGGTATTAATCCATGTGAAGAAGAACCATATGGAACCCAAAAACTAAATATAGCTCCTGTTAGAATTGAAGATGAATGTTGGATAGGGGAAAGGGCTATTATCATGCCCGGAGTTACAATTGGAAAAAGATCGGTGATAGGGGCAGGAGCAGTAGTTACTAAGAGTGTTCCACAATATTGTGTCGCTGTTGGAAATCCAGCAAAAATCATCAAAAAATTTGATTTTGAACAGGGAAAGTGGGTAAGAGTATGAAAAAAGTTGCAATAATATATATATGCACGGGTCCTTATATTGCATATTGGAAGAATTTTTATGACTCATTTGAAAGTAAATTTCTCCCTAATTGGGAAAAACATTTTTTTGTATTCACAGATAATGCAGAAATATATCAAAAAGAAAATGCACGGGTTCATTATAAATATCAAATGCCGTTACCGTGGCCGCTTATAACCTTACTAAAATTTCAATTTGTTTTGGAAATTGAGGAAGAATTGAAAAAGTATGACTTTATATATATGTCTAATGCCAATATTATCTGCGAGCAATTTATAGAAGAGAAAGATATTTTGCCGAGACCTGAATTAGGCGAGCATATTGTTTTCACACACCATCCAGGATGCTATATTGATAAAAGGTATAACCATCCATATAATTGTGAATATGAAAGAGATCCTAATTCGCTAGCATATATCCCATATAATAAAGGAAAAATTTATGTATATGGAAATATGCATGGAGGTTATACTCAATATTACATAGCGCTAGTTCGAGAGCTTGCGCGAAGAATTAACGAAGATTTAAAAAAAGGAAAAATTGCTAAATGGCATGATGAATCACATGTTAATCATTACGCAGCAACCCATGATGATTATAGGGTATTAGATCCTGGATATTGCTATCCTGTAGGATTTGAAGTTCCGTTTGAAAGAAAAATTGTAGGAGTACCTAAGGACACAGTCTTTAATGTTAATGACTTTAAAGGTTATTATAGTCCAACACAAAAGAATAAATTATTGTTATACATAGACGTGATTTATAAAAAAATAATTCAAAATAATATGCCTTTTCTTTATTTTATTAGAGATAAAATATTTAACAAGAAACCAGCAAAATAGTACGGAGAGAAAGCGATAAGATGTAAATGAAAAAGTCAGAGTTAAGAGGGTTTAGCATATTTGAACACGGATGCTTTTTAAAGTATGACATAATACTGGATGATAAGAATAAATATTATGAAACTTTTAAAAACAGTGATGTGGAAGGTACAATTAGTCATTTTGAAACAGACAGTAATGGATTCATAGAACCTTCAAAGATTCATACAGTGGCTGACTGGGATATAGTATTTATGGGAGATTCAACAGTTGAGTGCTCTTTTGTACAACCTGAAAAAAGATTTCCATATTTGGTTGGAAGAAAAATTGAACAAGCTATGGAACAAAAGGTGAATTCTTATAATGCCGGAGTCTCAAGCGCAGATACGCTCTCACTAATGAAAGTACTATTAATGAAAATTTTTCCAATGGAACCTAATATGGTAGTTTTGTGCAATACGGATAGAGAATTAGTGTATTTATTGTCACAAAATAAACAGGATGCTCATCATATGAAGGGAGCAGAAAATGGGAAAAAAAAGATAATAGCCTATAGAGATTGGGTTGTGCAAGCTAGTTTAAAAAGGAGAGTATTGATCTGTTTACAGCTTATTTTTGGAAGAAAAAAATTAGAACAAGCTTTAAGTTATAAAGAAGAAACTAGTAAAGTTTCGAGTAGTAGTTTGAATGATATGGAAAATGTATTGGAGGTGTTTGAAAAAGATTTACTGGCATTTATTTCGTTGTGCCAGACAAGAAATATACCATTAGTGTTAATGACTCAGGCAAACCAATATGGGAAGAAAGATGGAGACAGACTACGAAAGTTGTATGATATAAATATATACCCTATTACAAATACAAAATATGAGGAGTATTGCAAGTTGATTATAAAGGCAAATGAATTAATACGCCAAATAGGTGATTTACGGGGCATATCTGTAATTGATTTGGAAAGATTTGCGGAGAATAAGGAATTATTGTATGATCAAGTTCACTATACTAATGAGGGGGCTGTAATAGTATCTAATTATATTTCCGAGCAAATAAAGAAAATATTAGCAAACCATTCCAAGAACACTATGAGCATGTAGAAATGAAAGACAGAGTGCATATTTGTTAGCAAAATTCTGCTTTAATATAAAGTTGGAAAAGGGGAAAAATTAAGGAAGTACATATGAAAAAGGAGTAGAAAATCGTAATTATATCAAAAGGCGTATTACAAATCAAATAGTATTGAACCGCAATATTAAAGGAAAGGAAATACATGATAATTAAATTTCAAATTATCATTCAAAGAATAGTATGAAAGAAATAAAGGCACTTACAGAAATTATTCAAAAGCTAAATTATGTCATGACAAGAAAGCAGAAAAGAGAATGTGTGGGTATTTTTTTCCTTCTTATAATAGGCGCATTGCTAGAACTTATTGGTATTTCCATTGTATTACCATTTATATATGCAATAATGGATATGGAAAAATTAATGCAAAATAGATATATATTATATATCAAGCAATATATACCATTAGAATCAGGAGAAAGTGTGCTTTGGGGAATTATTATTTTGATTATAGCGGTGTATGTTATAAAAAATTTGATGTTGATATTTATACAATATTGTGTAGGATGTTTTGGATGTGGATTTAAAAAAGATGTATCTACCAGAATGCTGTCAGCATATTTGCATCAGCCATATATTGCCTACTCTCAATTAAATACAGCGGATGTCTTGCGTGGAATTTATAGTGATGTAGAGGGGAGTTATAATATGCTTTCTACATTATTAAATATGATGGCAGATATACTAGGTATGGTTTTGATATGTGTATATTTGTTCTATACAGATAGTTTTTTTGCAATAGGATTAATTCTTTTGGCGGCAATAAGTGCAATGCTTCTTTATAAAGGCGTGAGAAGTAAAACAAAAGAAATGGGATATAGGCAAAGGGAAATTTCAGCTGGAACATACAAAATAGCGTGTCAGGCGGTTGGCGGAATTAAGGATATTATGGTTATGAATCGCCAAAAACAATTTGAAACGGCATATGAAGATATGTTTGAGGAAAAGAAAAAAATTGAAATTACCTATGGGTGTTTTGTTATATTGCCTACAAGAATAATTGAGACAATATTTATTACCGGATTGGTAATTCTAGTAGGAATTAGATACTCTATAGGAATGGATAATACGGAATTTATAGCAAAACTCGCTGTATTCGCAATGGCAGCTGTTAAGTTGATGCCATATGTATCTAAAACAGTAGCTAATGTGACTCAGCTAATATATATGAGACTTAATATCATTTCTGTTTACAATCATTTAAGGACTACTGAAAAATATAGAAAAGAATTATCTCAAAGTATAGAAAAAAAAGAGAAATTTTCAAATAGCGTAGCACTGAGTAATGTTGTATGGAAGTATCCTGAGAGCAAGAAAGCAACACTGCAAGGGATAAATTTAGAAATTAAAAAAGGAGAATCGGTGGCTTTTATAGGGGAATCAGGAGCTGGTAAAACAACGTTAGCGGATATTATTTTGGGTCTGTATATCCCCCAGGAAGGAACAGTAACCGTGGATGGGGTGAGCATATATGATATACCACAAGACTGGTCAAGAATTGTAGGATATGTTCCACAATCGGTATATTTGTTAGATGATACAATCCGAAATAATATTCTGTTTGGTGAAAAGCAGATGGATGATAAAAAAATATGGGATGCACTCAAACAGGCGCAACTATACGATTTTGTAAAAACATTGCCAGATGGTTTGAATACAATAGTAGGAGAACGGGGAATCAAATTCTCTGGAGGACAAAGACAAAGAATTGCCATAGCACGAGCGCTTTATTATAATCCGGATATTTTAGTGTTAGATGAAGCAACTTCGGCATTAGATAATGAGACAGAAGAGGCATTAATGGAATCTATAGAAGCATTACAAGGTCTAAAAACGTTGATTATTATTGCACATAGATTGAGTACCATTAGAAACTGTGATAAAATATATGAGGTAAAAGACGGAAAAATTGAGTTGAGAAATAAAGAAGAAATATTGAAAGGAATTTGATATGAGAATATTAATGGTGTTTATTGACATGCTAAGGAGTGAATTGGTCTTTTCGACACAAGCGGATTCACAAATAATGAAAACATGTCGTAAAATAGGAGGAACGTTGTTCGAGGCATGTTATACACCAGCACCAGATACATATCGTAGCATGGGAGCACTTTGGTCTTCTTGTTATCCAGCAGAGAATGGATGCGATAACCGGTGTAAGCGTCCATTTGAATGGTTAAAGAAACCAGAAGAGACTTTTTTGGAATATTTATTAAGTAGCGGTTATATTTTTAATTCATATGTTGGAGCATGGGAAGGGAAAAATGTGGGACTTTTTCCCAACGTATATACAAAATATCCATTTAATTTTAGTACCGGAAAATTTATAAAGGAATATACAAAGGAGATTTTTTTGGGGAACGATTCCTTTACATTCCTTAATTTAGAGGATCTTCACTTTATATTGGACGATAAGTCATACACGTTAAAAGCATATAAGGAAGGAGAAAAAAAAATATGTGATTTAATAGATTCTTTTTTTGAAATTTTTCCAGTAGAGCAGTTTGATGAAATTATTTTCTTTTCAGATCACGGTTTTAGATTTTGGAATGAAAAAGGAGGATATTCGTTAGATAAGCGTAGAACTAATATTTTTTTATTTTGGCATGAAAAAAATGATGCTAGTCTAAAAATAGATAGAAAATTGCGTTCAATAATGGACATATATCCTACACTGCTAAACAAATGTGGCATATACTACAGTAAAAGTAATATTAGGGGAAAGGATTTGTTTGGCGAAGAATATCATAATGAATTATTGCTTGAAGATCATACAAGTTTTTATGCTACAATACTCGATTCGGTTAACTGCTGGGGCGTAGTTACAAATGCAGGAATACAATTTTGCAATTCAGATTTGGTATGGAATGATGGATTGATTCATAGCGAATTGCAAAACTTACTTTTGGAGAATGGAACAGGGTATAAGATGTTATCTGAGTTTATTGATAGAGAAAGAAAACTCTATAATGTTGATGAACCTAAAAATATAGGGAAATACACATCTGATGGTGAAAAAAGAGTAACGGAGAAAATAAATGGTATAGAAAGATTTTTAGGCAAAATAAAAAATATATTGTAGTAACAAGTATAAGGATATATTATGCAAATGGGAGTGCGCAAGTATTATTTATTGTGTAAGGTGTAGAAAGAATATCCAATAGCGTTTTAAAAAGTAAGAATATAGAGAGATTGCCAACAATTTAGAAGTGTGGTATCGTTTATATTACGAGGTACAAGTGGGTAAAAAGGAGGAAGTATGTAGTGAAGTTAAAAGAAATGTTAACCATGTCCCCAAGAAAATTATGGGGGAAAATATATAATAGAATAGAACAACAAAAATATAACAACTTATATAAAAATAAATATGCATACGGGTTGGAACTGCAGATACAGAATATTTTTGATTATAATGAGGTAATTAAAGAAAGAAGAGCACCATATCACGAAAAATATGAGGGTAATTTAATGTATGGTATTGGGGCTGCGCTACGAGAGTACTCTTCATATAGTGGTGATATTTACTGCGCAATTGAACACGGAACTCCTACAGAACGTATAGATAATGAAATGGAGTACAAGGATAATGATATGCCTGTTTTGTTAGTGCATTCGGAACAGCGACGCAAATTTCTAAAAGATAAAACAGATAAACTTATGATTACTTTCGGACCCAATTTTATGCCATATGCGAAGCCTATCTACTCAGAATTCGCAATCCAAGGTATCAAAAAAAATTTGGGTAAGACTCTCTTGATATATCCACAACATAATAATGATACATCTGAGTTTGAAAATATAAATAAAAACACGTCTAATCTTATAGAATTTGCAAAGGAAGTAAAGAATAAAGGAAAATTTGATACAGTAATAGTGTGCTTATATTATATAGATATAGAGAGAGGAATGCATTTTGCGTTCGAAAAGGAAGGCTGGATTATTACGAGCGCAGGAAATAACAAAAATCACGATTTTGGTAATTGCTTTTCTACAATTTTGAGACTAGCGGATTGTGTGATTGCTCAAAGTATCACAGGCATGTCTTATGCAAGTTACTTAAATATACCAGCGATTTTTTATCAAGGTAACAGAAAAATGGTACAGGAAGATGGGGTGATTTTTGAGGATGCATGGACAATAAATGGTAAATCCTGGTTAGAAAATACAGAGCGAGATTTGCTGAGGCTTTTTTCTGAGTATAATGAGGTGACTACAGAAGAACAGAGAGAATGGTCTGCATATATGTGGGGAGCTGATGAAGCCAAAACACCAGAGGAAATAAAGCTAATTTTAGAGTTTGCAAAAGAATTAAAAAGGTCAAATTGTTCAGTTGATAGGATAAAACATATTGCGCAGAAAAAGAAGTATGAACCGATTAGGAAATATATAGAAGAAGCGTTACAGTATAAATAATAGTAGAGGTGTAAAGATGAGAACAGTAGCATGGGTGCCAATTAAATTAAATAATCAAAGATTACCAGGGAAAAACACAAAATTGTTAGCAGGGAAACCATTATGCAGCTATATGTTAGAGACATTAACACAGATAGATGGATTAGACGATATATATGTATACTGTTCCCAGGAGGATATTATTCAATATCTTCCAAACGGTGTCAAATTTTTGAAACGACCTGAAAAATTAGATGGTGCTATGGTAGGACATTATGAGATTGTAGAATCTTTTATTAATACTATTGATGCTGATGTATATTTAAATGCACATGTTACTAATCCGTTTGTAAAAAGAGAAAATATACAAAGAGGTTTGGATAAGGTTTTAAGTGGGGAACATGACTCTGCACATACGGTTCAAAAATTGAACAAGCCTTTGTGGTATCATGGAGAACCATTTAATTTTACAAGGACTAAGATGTATCGAAATCAAGATATTGATCCAATGTATATTGATATGAATTTGTGTATTTATAAGAAAGAAGTATATACTGAACAAAAATCAAGATATGGAAAGAATCCATATTTTATTGAACTAAGTCAGATTGAATCTATTGATATAGATTATCCAGAGGATTTTATGTTTGCTGAGGTAATGTATCAAACCTTTTTGAAAAATAAGTAGTTAAATGCGAGGGAAAGAATGAAAAAAATAAGAATTCTTGATTGTACGTTGAGAGACGGAGGAAGAATAATTAATTGTGCATTTAAAAATCAAGAGATAAAAAACATTTCAGAAAAGCTTGCGGATGCAGGAATTGATATTATAGAAATGGGATTTTTGCGGGATGGGAGAGATGTAGAATATTTAGGGGACACTACTTTCTTTACAGAGGTTCATCAGATTACTCCTTTTTTAGATAATAAGAAACAGAATGTTTTGTATACTGCGTTCATTGATTATGGCATGTGCAATATTGATAATTTAGACTCTTATGATGGAACATCAATTGATGCAATTAGGCTTGGTTTTACCAAAAAGAACTACGATGAAAATAAAGAAGATATTATAAGATGGGCAAAAATAATTAAAGAAAGAGGGTATAAACTTTTTATACAAGGTGTAAACTCATTAAATTATAATGATGCAGAATTGCTGGAAGTAATAGAGATGGTTAATGAGATACATCCGTACAGTTTTGGAATCGTAGATACCTATGGTGCTATGTACGTAGATGATGTAGATAGATTATATGGTTTAATCGATCACAATATGCTATCTGATATATGCATTAACTTTCACTCACATAATAATTATCAACTGTCCTTTTCTTTAGCACAAGAAATTGTGAAATTAAGTGCAAACGGAACAAGAAATGTTATTATTGATGGAACGTTAAGCGGCATGGGGAAAGTGGCTGGAAATCTTAATACAGAGTTGTTTGTTGATTTTATGCTAAGAAAATTACACTATGATTATAATCTAGACGTTATTTTTGACTGCATAGACGATTATATTTATAAATATACTATTGAACATAAATGGGGTTATTCTGTTCCAGCATTGATGGCTGGCGTATATAAATCACATCCAAATAATGTTATATATCTTACAGAAAAATTCAGACTACATACGAAGGATATCGGATATTTATTGTCAATGATAGAGCCGGAATTGCGTCAACGCTATGACTATAGTAATATCAAAAAAGTATATGAAGAGTATACTGGAGAAAATATAGATGATAGAAAAACGATTGATGAAATTAATAAACTATGGGGTGGAAAAGATGTGTTAATATTGGTGCCAGGAAGTACAATTAGCACATATGAAAGGCAAATTAATAGCTTTATAGATAACAATGATGTAATTGTCATAAGCGTTAATTTTGTATCTGCATATAAGGATAGTTGGGCCTTTTATGGCAACAAAAAAAGATATGAAAATGATATTAGAGTGGACAAGAGCCAGAATGTAGTTGTGACATCTAATATTGAACCTAGAGGGAAAAATAGTTTGCGGGTTAACTATCATACGCTTTTGAATAATACCCATGAATTGTCTGATAACTCGACAATGATGTTATTAAATATGGTTAGGAAACTGAATACGCAAAAAATATTTATAGCAGGTTTTGATGGGTTTGATAAAAATAAAAGAAATAATTTTGTAGATGAATCATTTCAAGAACAGAGACATAATGCGGCCTCTTATGATAAAGTAAACAGGGAAATTTCGGTAATGCTTGATGAATTTGCGGAAAGTATTTCGGAGAAATGTGTAATTACATTTATTACACCATCGTATTATCAAAAATATGTCACAAATCGTGAAATTATTTTTAAAGAGAAGATTACAGTATGAAAAGTAAAATAAAACATTTTATAATGGACGTTGATGGGACTTTAACAGATGGCAAGATTTATTTTAGTTCAAACGGGGAAATGTTTAAGGCATTTAATGTTAAAGATGGATATGGAATAGCACATATGTTAAAAACGAATGGCATTGAACCTATTATTATCACCGGAAGACAAAGCAAAATAGTAGAACAACGTGCAAGGGAATTGGGCATTCTGAAAATATATCAAGGCAGAGTAGACAAATTACCAATTGTTGGAGAGGCGATAGGTACCGATGGTTTAGAAACATGTGCATATATGGGAGATGATATTCCAGATCTTGAATGCATGATGCAAATTAAGAGGGCCGGAGGATTAACGGGATGCCCAGTAGATGCAGGAAAAGAAGTTCAGGAAATTTGTGATTTTATCTCCCCCAAATGTGGGGGAGATGGTGCTGTTAGAGATTTTATCGAATGGATATTGGGAAGTTATAGGTAGTTATAGGAGCATTTTCTCGTTGATAATATTTTTTACACTTGAGGGAGAATGATTGACTTAGTGGTTATTAGATATATATTTACTCATAGCCTTGTTTCTCCAACTGCTGTCAGAAGGAAAGATAGGCTTTTACTGTTATATGTAAGAGTAAATATCGACTGTGCGAGAGTAGATTTCATTTTTCAGTTCAATATTTAGAACAATTATTTTGAGAGATGGTATTATAAATGTTTGTATAAGGTAATAGAGTGCCTGTTTAGAAAGGGAAGAAATGGTTTTTCATCAGGAGTATTTTTGTTATTATTTCTACCTATAATACTTGCTGTTTATTATAATCCATGTATAAAAAGTAGGCAATTTCGTAACATGTGGTTGCTGTTTGCTAGTGTGATTTTTTATGCGTGGGGAGAGCCTGCTTTTATAGTGGTAATGCTAATTTCTATAGTTATAAACTGGTTAGCAGCATTATTGATGGATAATTGTAAAGAACAATTTAACAAAAGGTTCTGTTTGGCGCTTATATTGATATTTGATATAGGAGTATTGTTCATATGCAAATATCTAGATTTTACAATAGAAAATACTAATATTGTATTACATTGTAGTATTCCAAAAGTGGGAATGACACTTCCAATTGGAATTTCTTTTTTTACATTTCAAATTATCAGTTATATTATAGATGTTTATTGCGGTAGGGTTTGCGTTTCTAAAAGCTTATTGAAGTTTACTCTATATGCAATGCTTTTTCCACAACTAGTAGCGGGACCGATTGTCAGGTATTCCGAAATTTATGATAGTATCTGTGATCGTCAAGAAAGTAGGCAAGACTTTGTTTACGGTATAAGAAGATTTGTAATTGGGCTTGGCAAAAAAGTAATTCTTGCAGATTTACTGGCAAGTGTTGCAGATGGTGTTTTTCTGGCAGCAGATATGAGGGAAGGATTAACTGTCGTACTTACATGGCTAGGTGCAATAGCTTATACTTTTCAGATTTATTTTGATTTTTCTGGATATTCCGATATGGCGATTGGCTTGGGAAGCTGTTTCGGATTTCATTTTGCAGAGAACTTTAATTATCCGTATATTTCCCAATCTATTACAGAGTTTTGGAAACGTTGGCATATATCTTTAACAAGTTGCTTTCGGGATTATGTATATATTCCTTTAGGAGGAAATTAGAAGCCGGCGGCGCGATGTTATTGTTGACATTAGTGATGATAGTGGGATACCAAGTATATAAGAGAGAGACTATATACGTATGGGAAATAATAGGTTTTGTGGGGGCGCTGATTGGATTTGCTTTTATGATATTAGCACCGGGTAATTTCAACCGGGCAGATATTGTTTTAAGTGAAGGAGAACAACGAACATTAATAGCAGAATTATTTTTTAGAATAGCAAGAGAAACATTTTACATGGTTAAAAATATGTGGATCTTATTTATTGCAATGATAATTTTGTATGTTAAATCTAAAAAAGAGAAGTCCAATCCTAATATTAGAATGGAATACATGAAAGCAGCTTTATTTATAATTGTATCTTTAGTGGGGATATATGTGATGACGGCGTCTCCGGCATATGCAGAAAGGGTGCTGATTACTCCTATCGCATTTGCAGTAGTTGCGATTGGTATATTATATAATACGGCTGTGTATAGTCTAAAAGATAAGACAAAATGACAGTTTAGTTGTGGGGACGAGACAAAGGTGAAAATAAAAATTTTATATGTAAATGGTGGAATAATGAACCGAGGTGGTATTGAATCATATATGATGAACTACTATCGGCATATGAACAAGGAAAAGTTTCAAATCGATTTTATTGTGCATGGATACGAAAGGGGAGTATATGATGCGGAAATTGAAAAGTGTGGGAGCAAGATATATAGACTTCCGGTAAAAAGTAAGAATCCTATAAAATATAGTATGGAATTGAAGAAAGTTCTTTTGGAAAATTCATATGACATTATACATTCTCATGTAGATGCCATGAGCTGCTGGATATTAAAAGTGGCTAAACAATGTAACATTCCGGTAAGAATAGCACATAGTCACAACACAGATCATTTAACAACAAATATAGTAAAATATTTTTTGAATGAGATCGCCAGGAAAAATGTCACACGATATGCAACGGCTTGTTTTGCATGTTCTGACAATGCTGGGAAATGGCTTTTTGGAGAAAGTGAATTTGAAATAGTGAGAAACGCTATAGAACTTGAAAAATTTGCATTTTCAAGTGAGACGCGTAATCAGAAGCGTAATGAATTAGGGATAGGAAGGAATGAATTCGTAGTAGGACATGTGGGGCGGTTTGATGATCAAAAGAATCATGAGTTTTTGATAGAAGTATTCCGGCAGATTGCAAACGAAATACCTAATGCAAAATTACTTTTGGTTGGAGATGGCAAATTACGAGAAAAAATAGAAACTAAGATTAATAAATGTGGTATTGCGGACAGAGTACTGATTCTGGGAAATCGAGAAGATGTGGCAATGCTATATAGCTGTATGGATTTATTTGTTCTTCCCTCGCTATTTGAAGGATTAGGGATAGTACTAATAGAAGCACAAGCGAATGGTTTGCATTCTGTTGCCTCGGAAAATGTGCCGCAAGAGGTGAACCATGGCGATGCTATAAAATTCGTTGAATTGTCCAAGAAAAAATGGATTGAAGAAATACTAATGGAATATAAACAAAGCAGAAAAAGACAACGGACCAACTATGTGGACTATTTGAAAAAAGATGGATACGATATTCATATGGCAGCATGTGAATTAGAAAAAAAATATCAAGAATTGGTGTGGAAATGAAAAAATATTGTATTTATTAAATATCCCTGCTCCTTACAGAGTGATGAGGGTAAATAAGTTCTCACAATGCAAAAAGACAGAGAGTCCCAAAATAATCAGCCACGCAGTAATATTCATTAATGGTTATTAAGACCTTGGAGAGGGGACCTGATAACCACTACTATATAATACGTGGAACAGCAAAGCAACTATTTACTTCTATTATAGATTTTGCTAATATGATTGTGAAAATATTAGTAGAAAAGGAAATATGAAAAAATGAAGAAAATTAATATATTTCTATTGATGTTGTGCCTCTTTTTTATGTTTGGATTCTTTATGATTTTCTTTAGAGAAAATTATCCTGAAAGGATTTTGATAAGGTGCGGACTTAAAGAAGAAAAAACACAAGAACCAGGGATAAATTATACTCTAATATCTTGGAAAAGTAGTCTTGCTCAATTAGATTATGATGCAGATATTGCATTTTTTGGTGATTCAATAACACAGATGGGAAATTTCCAATCATATTTCATAGACAAAAGAATCATTAATTTAGGCATTTCGGGTGACAGTTTATGTGGAATGACGTCAAGAGTCGATATGCTATCAAATGTTAATGCAGAAAAAGTATTCCTTATGGCTGGAATAAATGGTTTAAAAGATGACACAATAAAGTCTTCGGTTGATTCTTATGAAACATTGATTTGTTCAATTCGCGATGTTGCCCCTGATGCTAAGTTGTATATACAAAGTGTGCTTCCAGTTTCTCAAGAGCAAGAAGAATTTTGTGCGAAAAATGACACAATAAAAATTTTTAATAACGAAATAGAAAATCTTGCAAAAGAATACGGAGCAACATATATTAATTTGTTTGATTTATATGAAAATGATGGATATATGAATGAGCAATTAACAAGTGATGGAATACATTTACAAGGAAAAGCATATGAATGAAATATGGATTTCCGAAATTGAACAATATATATATGAATAATGGAGCAAATGGTAGTCTTGTATTTATCGAATGTTTGATTTGGAGCGATTTCAAACATTATATTTTAAAGCAGTACACACTTATTCCAAGGATGAATTTGAAAAATATTTGATAAAATTGCAATGAGTTAGACAAAAGGAGAACAATTATGTCACTATTTACAGGAAAAACTTTAATGATAACCGGAGGAACCGGTTCGTTTGGAAATGCGGTCTTAAGACGTTTCCTTAACACAGATATTGGAGAAATCCGTATCTTTTCTCGCGATGAGAAGAAACAGGATGATATGCGCCACGAATATCAGGCGAAAATGCCGGAAGTGGCGGACAAGATTAAATTTTATATCGGAGATGTGAGAGATTTGAACTCCGTACGTTCTGCCATGTACGGGGTAGACTACATTTTCCATGCGGCAGCGTTAAAACAGGTACCGTCCTGCGAATTCTTCCCCATGGAGGCAGTACGTACAAATGTAATCGGTACAGATAATGTTCTGACAGCAGCGATCGAAGCTGGTGTGGAATCTGTCATCTGCCTGTCCACAGATAAGGCAGCATATCCTATCAATGCTATGGGGATTACCAAAGCAATTGAGGAGAAGGTAGCAGTTGCCAAGTCCCGTAATTCCGGGAAGACGAAGATCTGTTGTACGCGCTATGGTAATGTTATGTGCTCCCGGGGATCTGTTATCCCTCTGTGGATCGACCAGATCAAAGCAGGCAATCCGATTACTGTGACGGAACCTTCCATGACTCGTTTCATCATGAGCCTAGAGGAAGCGGTAGATTTGGTACTGTTTGCATTTGAAAAGGGTGAGAACGGAGATCTGCTGATCATGAAAGCACCGGCTTGTACCATCGGCACACAGGCAGAAGCAGTGTGTGAATTGTTCGGTGGCAAGAAGGAAGATATCAAGGTTATCGGCATCCGTCATGGAGAGAAGATGTATGAGACACTGCTGACCAATGAGGAGTGCGCCAAGGCAATTGACTTGGGAGGTTTCTACAGAGTGCCTGCTGACAACCGTGGACTGAATTACGATAAGTATTTCAAAGACGGTGATGCGAAGAGAAATACCTTGACAGAGTTTAATTCAAACAATACAAGAATGCTGAATCTCGAAGAAACCAAGGCTACTATTGCGAAGCTGGCATATATTCAGGAGAGACTGGCGGAGGACTAAGAGATGTACGATTTTAAGTGGAAAAACAACGGTGCGATCAAGCTTCTAATCATTGTCGGGACAAGACCGGAGATCATTCGTCTGGCGGCTACGATTAAGCGTTGCAGAGAATATTTTGATTGTTGTGTGGCACATACCGGACAGAACTATGATAAGAATCTGAATGACATATTTTGGTCTGATTTTGATCTGGGTGGTCCGGATGTGTGGATGAATGTCGTAGGTGAGAATTTGGGACAGACCTGCGGAAATGTCATTGCGAGAAGCTATGAGCTGATGGCAGAGATCAGACCGGATGCTTTATTAGTATTGGGCGACACCAATAGCTGCCTGTCAGCTATCGCAGCGAAGAGACTTCATATTCCTATTTTCCATATGGAAGCCGGTAACAGATGTAAGGATGAATGCCTTCCGGAGGAGACAAATCGTCGGATCGTGGATGTCATTTCTGATGTGAACTTACCGTATTCCGAGCCCGCCAGAAAGTATCTGCATGAAATGGGAATGCCCAAGGAGAGAACTTATGTAACGGGATCCCCTATGGCAGAGGTCCTTCACGGCAATTTAAGTAAGATTGAGGCATCGGATGTGCTGGATCGACTGGGACTTGAGCCGAATAAATATATTTTGCTTTCTGCACACAGAGAAGAGAATATTGATACGGATAAGAATTTTGAATCCTTATTCAACGCTATCAATGCACTGGCAGAGAAATACGATATGCCGATTCTGTATTCCTGCCATCCGAGATCCAGAAAGAAGCTGGAAGCAAGTGGATTTAAATTAGATCCCAGGGTAAGAGTAAATGAACCGTTAGGATTTAATGATTATAATAAGCTTCAGATGAATGCGCTGGCAATCGTATCTGATTCCGGAACATTGCCGGAGGAAAGCAGCTTTTACCTGTCCATAGGACATCCTATTGCGGCAGTATGCATCCGGACATCGACAGAGAGACCGGAAGCATTAGAATCCGGCAACTTTATACTGGCTGGCATCACGACACAGGAACTTCTCCAGGCAACCGGCATGGCTATTGATATGAAGGAGAGAGGAATCCTGGGAAAGCCGTGTCCTGATTATACAGATGAGACAGTGTCCATGAAAGTGGTAAGAATCATTCAGGGCTACGTAAATGTTGTCAATAAAATGGTATGGAGAAAAGGGCAGTAACCAATGAATATCCTAGTCACAGGTGCAAAGGGCATGGTAGGAACAGCCCTTGTAAATAACCTGAAAAATATCAGAGATAATAAGAATCGTACTAGACCGGCAATATGCATTAATGAGATATATGAGTATGATATTCAGTCCACTGAGGAGGAACTGAATATTTACTGTCAAAAAGCGGATTTTATATTTCACCTTGCGGGAGTGAATCGACCGGAGAACCCAGAAGATTTCATGAAGGGGAACTTTGGATTCACTTCGCAGCTTCTTGATACTTTGAAAAAGTATGAGAATAAGGCGACGATTATGCTTTCTTCTTCCATTCAGGCAACACTGTCAGGAAGATTCGGAGATTCTGAATATGGTCGTTCCAAGAAGGCGGGAGAAGATCTGTTTTTTGCATACGCCGAAGAGACCGGTGCTAAGGTTGCAGTATATCGCTTCCCTAATCTGATGGGGCACAGCAGACCGAAGTACAATTCTGCAGTCAGTACGTTCTGTTGGGCAGTGGCGAATGATGAAGAGTTTACGGTAAATGACAGAACAACAGAACTGGAGCTGCTCTACATAGATGATCTTGTCGATGGAATGTTCAATCTCCTGGAGGGGAAAGAGCAACACTGTGAATTCAACGGTGTAGAGACTGTATTGAAAGCAGATGGCAGATACTGCTGTGTGCCGGTTACCCATAAGGTTACTTTGGGGGAGATTGTTGATCTGCTGCAGGAGTTCAAAGCGCAGCCGGAGTCACTGCTGATGCCGGAGATGCCGAAGGGGTCTTTTGCGAAGAAGCTTTTTTCGCTTTACCTGACTTATTTACCTACAGACAAGTTTAAATATTGTTTGAAGATGAATGAAGATGACCGAGGATCTTTTACGGAATTGATGCATACCTTGAATTGTGGACAAGTATCTATCAATATCAGCAAGCCGGGGATTACCAAGGGACAGCACTGGCATAACAGCAAGTGGGAACAGTTCATCGTGGTAGCGGGACATGGTCTGATTCAGGAGAGAAACATTAATACCGGAGAGATGGTGGAGTTCGAGGTATCCGGTGACAACATAGAAGCTGTATACATGATCCCGGGATGGTCTCATAATATCATTAATTTGTCAGACACAGAGAACCTGGTGACCGTGATGACGTGCAATGAGGTGTTTGATTTAGCACATCCGGATACGTTCTCGGAACCGGTGTAAGTAAGAAAGTACGTGATAAGAAAATGAATACAAAACAATATCAGGGAATAGATATTCTTAAATTTATATTGGCAAATTTGATCATTGTATTGCACTGTGCACCATTATCAGCTTACACATATTACGGTAATTTACTTTTATCAAACGGCATAGCCAGAATGGCAGTCCCACTTTTCTTTTGCATTTCCGGTTATTTTTTCTTTAGTAAAATCGATAGAGAGACTTTACCGGAGAAAATGTTGTGGAAGTATGAGAAGCGGAATTTTGGACTGTATGTAGTATGGACTATTATTTATATGCCCCTTATTATTCAGGATTTTATGACAGAAAAATATACAAATACCAGCTTTGTGATGAAGCTGGCTATTTTTGTAAGAAGATTTCTTTTTATAGGATCTTGGACTCCGTTGTGGTTTTTTATAGGTACATGTGTAGCCGTAGCATTGGTATATGTATTATTGAAATTGAAATTCTCTCCGAATGCAATACTGGCAATATCACTAATAATATATTTGTCTGTAGGCTGCTTGAGCAATGCGTATTCAATGTTTGGCGAGATACTGATAAATAAGTATTATTGGCTTTCATCATTGTCCAAAATATATCTATTAATATTTGGAGATACCAAGAATGGTTTTGTTTTCGGATTTTTCTTTGTTGCAATGGGAATGAAACTGGCATTTTCCACGAAAAAAGAAATTTCTTTGAAGAGGAATTTGATATGTCTTATGGCATCTATAGGATTGTTGCTGGCGGAAGTGGCACTGATGTCCAAATTTAATCCGCGTGATTATAATATGATGATTTCGCTAGTACCTTGTACATATTTTGCATTTCAGCTTTTTTTAAACTTGCGTATGAAGGAAAGGATATTATATAAATACCTTCGGCAATTGAGCATTTTAATGTATGGTATGCAAGGACTGTTTATGCAGATCCAGGTAGGAAATAGTCTGCAATATTATTTATTTGTGTTAGTAGCTTCATTAATGAGTGGATGCATTATATTATATTTGCAAAAATATATTAAGTTTTTACATATATTATACTAGGTATTTTACTACATTAGAAAACTACATAATAGTGTTTGCGTAAGGATAATTACTTCCACTTCATCCGATACTCTGACGGACTGATTCCCTCAGTCTGTTTGAACATTCTGGAAAAGTAATACAACGGTGTAATGCCGCATTCTAAGCCAATCTGTTCTACGGACTTAGAGGTAAAACGGAGCAGACGTTTAGCATGAGTGATTCGGATGTTTGTCAGATAATTGATGATGGACACTCCGAATTGCTCTTTAAAGATTCGCTCTAAATAAAATTTATTAATGGAAAACATTTCGGATAACCGGTCTAAGGTTATCTTTTTTGCATAATGGGTATCAATATACTCTTTCACATCAATGAGGGAGTGCTGCTTGAAGGAAAGTAGTTTTGCCTCGGGATTCCAGCTTTGTTCCATTACCAATGTCAGAAGAGAAAATAAATATTCATTAATTTTCATGTCTTTTAAAACGGCTGATGAGGAAGCAATATGATATAAATCTTGCCACAAAGAGGCAAATGTAGCAAGATCGGTAGGATGAAATACAGGTTGCCCGCCACGTTCAGTATATTTCAGGTAAATAGAATGGATCGTGGGTCCGTAGAAGTGGATCCAGTTCAATGACCATAGATTCTCAGAACTCTGATGAAAATATGGTGTTTGGCAATTGATGAATACGCAGTCTCCCTGATTCAAAGTATATTCCTTGCCATCGTAATTGAGAATACCACTCCCATCTGTTAGATAAAAGAAGAGGTAGGACATCAGGTTCTGACGTTTGCTGATATGGGGTTTGCGTGCTTGTAGACTACCTGCTTCCTGCAAATAAAAAAGATTGGTTCGGGCAAATTCAGATGGCGTGTATAGAATTCGACTGGAATTGACGAATTCTCCATGGAATAATTCGTTGGACATTTCTATTACCTCCCATGGGATTATTATAGAACTAAAGTCAATATAATGCAAATGATAGGCAATATTTTCAATTTAATGGGAAAACTATATTTCCTATAATAAATGCAGTTATAGTATAATAGGAGTAGGCAATATGACAAAGAAAGCATTGATTACAGGTATTACAGGGCAGGATGGATCTTATCTTGCGGAGTTCTTATTAGAAAAAGGTTATGAAGTACACGGTATTGTACGTAGAGCATCGATCTCCAATACCGCGCGGATCGATCATATTATAGATTGTATTACTTTACATGACGGAGATCTGTCGGACTCTTCTTCTCTGGTTCGCATTATCGGACTGGTACGCCCGAATGAGATTTATAATCTGGCAGCACAGTCTCATGTACAGGTATCCTTCGATGCACCGGAATACTCCGGAGATATTGACGCGTTGGGCGTACTGCGTATCCTGGAGGCGTGTCGTATTCATGGGCTGGAGAAGACGACGAAAGTATACCAGGCATCCACTTCGGAACTGTATGGCAAAGTGGAGGAAGTACCGCAGAGAGAGACCACACCTTTTCATCCGTATTCTCCGTATGCTGTTGCAAAACAGTACGGTTTCTGGATCGTGAAGGAATACCGGGAAGCATACGGTATGTTTGCGGTAAATGGTATTCTGTTCAACCATGAGTCCGAACGCCGCGGAGAGAATTTCGTAACGAGAAAAATTACGTTGGCAGCGGGAAGAATCGCAGAGGGCTTACAGGATCATCTGGAACTCGGTAACATGGATTCCCTCAGAGACTGGGGATATGCCAAGGATTATGTGGAATGCATGTGGATGATACTGCAGCACGAGACACCGGAAGATTTTGTCATTGCTACCGGAGAGCAGCATACGGTTCGTGATTTTACAGAGCGCGCATTTGCAGTAAATGGCATTCAGATCCGTTGGGAAGGTACCGGTGTCGATGAGAAGGGCTATGATGCACAGACCGGTAAGATGTTGGTATGCGTGAATCCGAAATGGTATCGCCCGACAGACGTGGACAACCTGTGGGGAGATCCTACGAAAGCCAGGACGGTACTTGGCTGGAATCCACAGAAGACCACCTATGCGGAACTGGTAGAGATCATGGCAAAGCATGACAGAGAACTGGCAAAGAGAGAGAAAGTGATAAAGGGACAGTTATGAATATAGTATTGTTATCTGGAGGATCGGGAAAGCGTTTGTGGCCGTTGTCCAATGATATTAGAAGTAAACAGTTTATCAAGATATTTAAGCAACCGGACGGAACCTATGAATCAATGGTACAGAGAGTCTATCATCAGATTAAAAAGGTAGACGCTGATGCGACAGTTACGATTGCTACAAGTAAAACACAGGTTTCGGCTATTCATAATCAACTTGGTGAAGATGTAGGAATTTCAGTTGAGCCCTGCAGAAGAGATACTTTTCCCGCAATTGCACTTGCCACGGCATATTTGGTAGATATAATGAAAATCGACCCGGATGAATCCGTAGTGGTATGCCCGGTAGATCCATATGTGGAAGATGACTATTTTGATGCACTGAAAAAGTTATCTTATCAGGCGGATAAAGGAGAAGCCAATCTGGTATTGATGGGAATTGAACCGACATATCCCAGTGAAAAATATGGATATATTATTCCGACATCTGCAGATCCGGTTGCCATGGTGTCTACGTTCAAAGAGAAGCCGACAATGGAAATAGCAAAAGAATATATTGCGCAGGGGGCTTTGTGGAATGGCGGAGTATTTGCTTATAAGCTGAAGTATGTTATGGAAATAGCTCATAAGCTGATTGATTTTACAGATTATCGGGATTTATTTGCAAAATATGATACACTTCCCAAGATATCTTTTGACTATGCCGTAGTTGAAAAAGAACCGAAGATTCAGGTACAGCGCTTTGTGGGACAGTGGAAAGACCTTGGAACTTGGAATACACTGACGGAAGCAATGAAAGATGCTGTGATAGGAAAAGGGGTATTAAATGATACCTGTTCTAATGTTCACATCGTGAATGAGATGGATGTTCCTGTATTGGCTATGGGACTTCATGATGTTGTAATCTCTGCCTCTCCGGAAGGTATTTTGGTCTCTGATAAGGAACAAAGTTCTTATATTAAGCCGTTTGTAGATCGATTTGAGCAGCAGATTATGTTCGCGGAGAAAAGTTGGGGGAGCTTCCGGGTGTTGGATGTGGAAGCAGGATCCATGACGATAAAGGTTATCTTGAATGAAGGACATTCTATGAATTATCATAACCATAAACATCGTGATGAAGTATGGGTTGTAATCTCCGGAGAGGGACGGACCATTATTAATGATGAGGAACGACAGGTAAAAGTGGGAGATGTTGTGACAATGCCTGCTGGATGCTGGCATACCATTATTGCACAGACGGAATTGAAGCTGATTGAAGTACAGATTGGAAAAGACATAAGTGTGTATGACAAGGAAAAGGCGAAAAAATAATATAAAAGCCTTCTATGGCGGAATGTCGTAGAAGGCTTTTAGAATCTTTAAGATTGTGAATTCTGAAAGAAGTCTAATTCTTTGCAAATTCTTTTGATTTTTCTTTTCCCTATTTGTGGAAGAAATACATATTTCCCAATGAGAAAACCTATACAAACTAATATGCTGCTAATAATTAGTAACTGACTGTTGATATCTGTATAATTAGACAGGAAAAGAAAAAATATAATACTGCATAGTAGATATGTTGAGTTATATCTGCTGATATTTGCCAGGTATTTATCTGGAAATTTCATTCTGTATTTCATGGGACAGCCATGAATAGTATGGTGGTCTTCGATATATTTTTGGGAGTAATCAAAAGCTCCTCGTACGGTGTATAATTTACCATTATGGCCTTTTTCAATCATGCGGTATACAGAAAGCATTTCAGCCAAGCTATCACTATTGACAGCGTAAAGTATTTTTTTCATACAATAACATTCGTTGTAATATTCATATAATTGACAAATAGAGACAAACATAAAAATAATAGTAGCGCAGATATTAATTGTTTTTCTGATATCAATTACAGTTACATTATTGAAAAAAGTATTTGCTAAAATGTTATATAGATCTGGAACAACAGTCAAAATATTAACAGCAAGCATCGTATAGCTAATAATAGCTAAAGCATTGTTAGTCGAAGCAATTTTGTTGCTGAAAATACATTTTAAATATTTTTTTGTTTCTGAAGGATTAGCGGAGGACTGATCATATGGTAATATTTGTGCCATTTCAGTGTAGAAATTATCTTTTTTACAAAATTTAGTTTCTTGATATTCTTCTAAATATATTCTTCCTAATCCGCGTACAGCACTTGGCTTTTCATCTTCAGAAATAAACAGTTGATCATAGTTTTTAGCATATCTTTGAGAATGGGGGACATAATCTGCATAGATATAGGCAATTATCATTACTAACCCTCCGATTAGAGCCCACCTTAAATCAATAATTTTCATGAAAAATATAGTTATCCAGTAAAGGATAGTAGTCGTAAAAAGTATTTCTAATCCAGAGCGCAGTTCAGCACGTGATTCCTCTAGCTCGTTATATTTTTGTGGACTTATTTTTTTTACTAACTCTTTTTTGGACCCACCTAAAATGTCTTGATCTACATTAGATTCATGAATATTGTTTACTAGCAGCAAGAAGAGTTCTATCAGAATAACAGTGATACTAATAACTGTTTGAGGCGTTTCAGCCAAAGTATTTATGCTGGGGAGTATTGCAATGCATACACTGATTATATTTGCAATAAGTATTACAGATTTTAAAAAGTACGTTTTGGAACTTATCATAGATGGCATCCTCCTTTGTATATTTTAGTTATAAATATTAAAAATGGCTTTCATATCGATATACGAAAGCCATTTTTAATATATTTATTTTTCTAAATCTATTGTTTTTAATAATTCTTTGATCTGTTCAACACTCAACCATTCGGTATTATTACCGGAACTATAGGAGAAGCCCTCAGCTACTCGCTTACCGGTAGGAACTGCACGTCTGGATTCACTCCATACCATCTGAGGATATACGATAAAGTGCTTGTCATACTCATAAGTATTCATAGAATCTTCTACGGTAACCATGATCTCATGCAGTTTTTCTCCCTCGCGGATGCCTACTTCGGGCATTGCACATCCGGGCAACATTGCCTGAGCCAAATCTGTGATCTTGAAGGAAGGAATCTTGGAAATGAAAGTCTCACCCCCCTTAGATTCTTCCAAAGCTTTGATAACCAGTTCAACACCTTGCCGCAGGCTGATCCAGAAACGGGTCATGCGGTAGTCCGTGATAGGAAGTTCGGTACCACCGTTTTTAATAATGTTATGGAAGAATGGAATAACGGATCCACGGCTTCCGGCTACATTACCATAACGAACGATGGAGAAACAAATATCTTTGCTCCCAGCATAGGCATTAGCTGCAATAAATAATTTATCGGATACCAACTTGGTACCGCCGTACAGATTGACAGGATTAACAGCTTTGTCTGTAGACAGGGCAACGACTTTTTTAACCCCGGTATCTAAAGCGGCATCGATAACGTTCTGTGCACCATGGATATTGGTCTTGATTGCTTCAGCAGGGTTGTACTCGCAAGCGGGTACCTGCTTCAGAGCAGCAGCATGGATGACATAATCTACACCTTCAAATGCTCTGGTCAGGCGTTCCTTGTCTCTAACATCGCCGATGAAGAAGCGAAGCTTGCCGGCATATTGCTTGAATTCATTCTGCATGATGAACTGCTTGAATTCATCACGGGAATAGATAATGATCTTCTTTGGATTGTAATTGTCCAGTACGTATTTGGTAAAAGTCTTACCAAAGCTGCCGGTACCACCTGTAATCAAAATGGATTTATCATCTAATAACATAACGTCCTCACTTTCGAAACTAAAAATTCTTATACATCATAACATATTATGTGGAAAAACGCAATTATTACACGGCTTGAGAACGCGAGAACTCTAAAATTTTATGTAAATTCCACCGCCCGCTTATGCATAAATAAGGTTGCTTACATCGATAGTCGTGACAAAAAAATGGACTTTTCTGATTTCACCGGTGGTCGAATTAATAGGTATTTCCAGATGGTTGCCAATCCAGGCAATATAGACTTTCTCACAGGAATCAGTTCCACTACCATACTGACAGGTTCTGAACCGTAATTCTTTTTAACAAAACGTTTGAAATGTAAGCAGTATTGTGTGCTGATAACAGGAAGGACGTTCATTCTGTATTTCAACCAGAAACAGAACAGGTTTGCTTTGCTGCCCGGCGCAGTCAGTCTGTCATATATCATCTGATAATCAGGCATGACGAAATTGCCTTTTCTATGTAAATTTTCCAAAGGAAAGAATAAGTGTTCCGTCTCATTTGCTGACATTTATTTCAGTGTGTTAAGATTCTTGCCGCATGTGTGAAAGCGATTCATGAACAAAGAAAATGTGATGTAGCCGATGTGGTACTGGCTGAGGCAATCATCATAGGATATGCCACGCTGACGCATGTCTATGATTCCCAGGATTGTAGTACAGTTTGCATAAGTGTATGCCTCTTTCCCGTAAGTATTTTTTACGACGAGAAAACTATACCACAATGTGTTTCAAACCAATGTTCCGTATCCGTACACCGGTGAAGTAATACGTTCACACTGGTTCAAGCGAAATACACACACCGATGAAGTGAAATTTGCAGTGAAAGGTTAGTTCGTTAAAACGAAATGAAATACGTAGAAAATCGAAATACTATTGAAATGAAAATGTACTATTATATAAATAGAATGTTGTTAAGTTATTTGGTACTTATGTTATGGGGATAAATAACACAAAGCATGGAGGAGACAAATGGGTTTATTTGAAATTACAGGAATTAAATTGAAAGGTGCTAACTTTGAAACGGTAACAAATTTGCAGTTATTAAATGCAGATAAAGAACCTTCACTGGGATTAGTGTATGGAAAAAATGGTGCAGGAAAAAGTACCATATCGAGAGCTTTTACTAAATTGGCGGGTAAGCAGGAGGATACAATAGAAACAGCTTTAGCAATTAACGGTAGAGAAGAAACAGTAGTCTTGACTGCGTCAGATAAGGCAAACATTCATGTGTTTAATTCCATTAAGTTTGGAGAAAACAAATGAATAGAAAAGATTTTTCATTGGATAAATATTGGGAAGTAAAACTAGACTTTAGAAAAGAAGAGGAGTTGCAGAGATATAAAATTCTATGTAACGATGATCACTCAAGAAAAGATAAAAAATGTAATGTAAAGCCAATCTATAGGACATATACAGACTGGGAACGGTATATACAAGAGAAACTGTCAAAACTAACGATAGAGGAACTTAAAGAATTTCAGAAGTATGTTAATTTGAAAAGAACATGTGAACAATCAGCATCAAAAATACAGAATAATTTTTTGCTACCATTTTTGATTGCAGTAATTAGCCCACTTATAGTACAAGGGGTTACGGATTGCTATGAAAAAAGTTATGATAGCATAATGATTTATTGTGTCTCTGCGGTGATTCTAGTTTTCTTTTTTTATGTTGAGTGTCGGATTATGGTTAAGAAAATTGTACTTGAGGAAAAGGAGAGCAGGAGAGCTACGTTATTTTATAATGATATTTATGAGATAGTACAAAAGAAAATCATAGGTAATCAATCAAATAATATGTATTATGAATAAAACGAAATAAGAAAAGAAGAAAAAAAGAAGTATAATATAAATATATAAAATATCGATAGCAAGAAATATTAGCGAGGCAGGGATATAATGGAGATTAAAATATATTAAAATACTATAAGTACTGATGATATCGAGGAGAATTGGAAATATGATAAGAATAAGAATCGAAATAGAGAGCTGTCAGTAAGCTGCCAGTATAAAATTTTTCTGTAAGATTTTGTCGTTTCTTGTCATGTACTTTATATAGAC
>ENA-OPCY01000073-OPCY01000073.1-human-gut-metagenome-genome-assembly--contig:-NODE-73-length-73869-cov-15.108692_pt1 | contig 73869 bp, 108 predicted proteins | sample MGYA00241568_ERZ501487 | MGnify/ENA primary metagenome ERZ501487 (study PRJEB25962, sample SAMEA2042574) | human gut metagenome | biome: human gut; feature: human-associated habitat; material: faeces... | reverse complement strand
CCGGTTCACGCGTCTATTTTATGCCGCATTAAGCCGAGTTGTTTTCCGGTTGCTTTCCCGTCGGGGACTCAGACAACTCCTACGCCACAGACAGTCGCTGAACAGACAACCGCGAACACGACCGCGAATACGACCGCGAACACGACCGCGAATACGAAAGCGAAGGCGTAAAATGAGGGGGCTTGGATTAGTTGTCGGATACGTTTTAGGAAATGCTACGGCAAGAAAATGGTGTTTAGACAATCTAAAAAAAGCCTCCCTTATCATTGACCAAGAACTGAAGAAAACTCCTATGGGTAAATTGTTCTGTTCAATGGTACCGGAGAAAAAGAACGAAACCATTAATAAGGAGAAAAATGATGACAGACGAACAGATTAAAGATACTTTTTATGAAGCCATTAATAAGTATCTTAAACACGAAAATATAACGGCTCTTGAAATAGAGTCTTTAGCCAGAGCTTATGTTAATATAAGTGATAAAATAGCGAATCAGATGGACTGTTTTTCTAAATCAATGCTGGACATTTTGAAAACAAAATCTATCCCTGTTGAACCTGTAGAGGAGACCGCAAATGAGTGAATTTATGTCTTTAATGGAAGAATATGCCAAAGTGAGTGATGAAAGCGATATGCACCACTTGACTAGGGTTCTGGACCATTTATTTTGTGATTTAGAAGAAATGCACCCGGAAATGTATGAAAAGTACATGACCAAAGTAAAGCTTAGCAATAAGCATATTCCTTGGGACAGGCACCAAGCAGAGCACGCCGTTAAGAAAATGAGGAATAAAGATGGTACTGAAGGAGAGCACTGGACTTATGAACAGACAACCGAGGTACTAGAAAAGAAAGGTTACGACCATCCGGCGGCGGAATGGTATGTTGCTATGAATATGTGCTACTCTGATTATTTTTCACCAGATTTCTCTACAGACGTTTATATAAGGTTAGCTTGTGATTTTTTAAATGATTCAGATGCTCCGTCCAATAAAATGAAAAGATATTGGGTAGCAATGCATTATTAAACCTTTGGGCGCAGGCTCCCTCCCTGCTTTGTGCCTGCGCCCCCTCCCTCTTCCGCCTCCTTTCTCTTTTTCGCTTGACGACATTTAAATTCTTCTTATAATATTAAAGCGATATATGAACTGAAGGAGGAATTTATGCCGTGTACGCCTTTTTCCATTTTCTATAACATTTTATGGGGCTTTCTCCGCCGCTGGTTTGGTGGCTTATTTGATGAAGTTCCTCTTTTAAAAAGCAGGGGTATCCAAACAGTCGTTATGATTTTATCTATGCTTCCTTTATTTATGTGTTATGGATTCGCTACAGCTCTTGTAACCTCTCTATGGTTACAATTTATGTTTTGGTCAAAAGGCCATGGTCCTGTTTTCGACCGTGGAAATGGTGGTAAACCAAGCAGCGATACCCTTCGCCGGTATAAAGAGATGTGGGGATATAATCTTGCCTGCAAACTCTTTCCCGAAAAAATGTGGTATGGCTATTGGTTTGACGGATTCTTAATGTCGATTCGTTACACGTTACCGATGGCTCTTCCTGCTTTATATTTTCTTGAACCCGGATATATTCTTATCGGTCTGTCTATCAGCCCGATATATGGATTATGCTGGACCCTTAAAAATAAAGGATATATCAATGTTTCAGCCACTCAGGTAGCTGAAGTATTTTCTGGTTTTGTTTTCGGATATATTTGGTATCTTCCAGACCCGGAAGCAAAATATAATTTTTTAAGCTTGACTTTTAAGTTTTTGGGAATAGATTAACACCGGAACTTATTAAGGAGAAATCAATGGATACACTTGTCAGTCCTACTAAGGAAAATAGCTTCAATCAGAGTAATGACAACGTAGTTTCTGAGAGAAGTAACATTAATATAAACAAGACCTATATGACATCTCAAAATTTTTTGATAGGTGCCGCTCTTATCTCAATTTTTGTTATGAACATATTATTGGCTATGTTTTTAATCCGGTCAATAGACGACCAGAAGGCGAGCATCATAGAAGCCAAAAACGAAATGATAGAGTTCAGAAGCGAACTCAAAAAAGGTATAGACGAAGAAATAAATCAGCAAAACGACGTTATAGCTGAGTTTATAAGAATAAACAAAGGGAGGTAGCTATGTCAGAGACAACTCTTGTCAGTACCTCCCGTTTAAAAGATTTTGAACTCTTTTACGACCGGATAGGAAGCACCATCCCTTCTTATTCAGCCGAACCTCCAGCAGGAACTCTGCGTATCAGCGTACCGAACACAGAGGTATCCAAAACAGAGTGGGCCGCTTTGTACGAAAAAATCGGTGGCGAAGACGGTAGCACGCCTGATACCTTTGTCCTTCCTTATAAAGAAAAGGAAGGGGACTTGGAATACTATTTGGTAGGAAAGATACTCATATCAGATATTGTAGTAAGTGGTAACGTGATTTCACAAACCTTTACATACGATAATCTGGACAGTGAGGGTTATTTCCTGTTTCAACATGGTATAGGTCATTTGCACCCCATCATCCAAGTTAGGGACGCTGATGGAGGACAAGTTCTTATTCCAAAAATAATTAACGAAACTGGCCAATCAAAGCTTTTAATTGGTGGACGTTTTAGACCAGCATGGGAAGGAACGTGGACAGCATTGGCGCTTGGTTAGGAGAAAATTTATGGTAAAGTCTACGATGCTGATAAACGGAAAAGAAATCAGTCCGTCCCAAGCCGGAAAGATAGCCGAGGATTTTATTATTAAATGGTTGTCCAAAAAAAGTAAGTATATCTACGTTGCCAGATTCTCTGATACTTATGATGCCAATAAAGGCCGCTGGGGGACAGGTCAGAAGAAAGTTGTTCTTCCACGAAAACCTTGTGATATAATGTTAATTATGAACGGTATAACTTATTTCTGTGAAATAAAAACCTCTACCAGTAAAAAAGGCCTAACCGGCAGTCTTTTCTCTACTCAAGCTTCAGAGAGATATAAGATAGCCGTAGCTGGTGGAAACTATGTCTATCTTATCTACAGTACAGAGAGAAGAGAATGGTACTTCATTAATTATCAGGAGTTGGTGAGTGACTATACTTGGGAAGACATGATTCATTTTTATATTGACTTTCCAGAAGTACCGTTTTAAAATAAAGCTACTTTTTTACTTGGGAGACATTATGGAAGCTTTAAATAATCAGAAGGTAGAGTGGACCGATATTATGGTCGACGTTGAAACAACCGGTACGAGTATAGCTACTGCCGGGGTTATTCAGCTGTCAGCTGTTATGTTCAATTTAGAGAAAGGAATTATCGGTCCCGAATTTGATTCTTGTCTATTGTTACCGGAAGGATACCTCTGGGAAGCAAAAACCCTTAATTGGTGGGTATCGAATCCAAAAAGGAAGATAATCCTTGATGAGATTACAAAGAAATCCTTAAATCCTAAAGAAGTTATAAATAGTTTTATTAGATGGAATAGAGTTGAAGGCCCAGCTAAACATTTTTGGTCAAAGCCTAGTCACTTTGACTTTGCCCTGCTAGATAAATATTTTCGTATGTATGGATTTCAAAATCCATTTAAATACTGGAAGGCCAGAGATATGAGAAGTTATCTGTTGGGTATTATGTTTCCGGAACCGCTTCCGGAACTGAGACTGGAATCGGACGACGCTCATAATGCATTAGCCGATGTTAAATTTCAAGTTATGGAACTTATTAAATACACTCAAAAATACAAGGGAGAAAAATAATGGAAAAAGATGTTTTAACTCTAGAAGATTACCAAGAAATAGCTAAGAAGAAAGGCTTTATTCTTAGTCCTCATGCAGAGAAAATTATTGCCAGAGTAAATGCCTGCAACGGGTATTGTCCTTGTGTTTCGCCAAAAGAACGTGAAGCACATCCGGAGAATAATTACGAATGTCCTTGCAGTCTTATGGAAGAGGATGTTAAAGAAACAGGACATTGCCATTGTAACCTGTTTCTCCGACCGGAAGAAGAACACTGACACTAACACTATTGATTTTACTTGGGAGATTAATATGAATTTATCTGATAATTCTAGTCCATTTGTTTTAATCGGCGACGTACATATAGGACGTAAGTTTCGTTCCAGAGATATTCCTTTGGAAATGAAAGGGGTTCGTGAAGAAGTCCTATTGGCTCAATTTAACCGTAAGGTAGAAAAGGCTATTGAAACTTGCAGAGAAAAGAACAAGGAAGGGGTAATTATTCTTGGAGACCTTTTCGATTCTTTCTGTGTCAGCTACGATGACCTTATAAAGGTCTATAATGTCGTAATTAATTTTGCCTATAACTATTGCCCTTGCTACATTATAAAAGGGAACCATGACCAGTCTAAAGATAAGGAAAGAATATCGGCTTTTGATATATTAAAAAGACTGTGCAAAAATTATGATAATCTTAGATTTATAGAAGAACCTCGTTTTATAGGTGAACATCTTTTAGTTCCCTACTATTCAAGCGAAGAACTTCCTCAAGTTCTTACTAATTATAACCATAGGGGTTATACCATTTATGGTCATTTTGAAGAAGCTGACCTAAAGTGGTTAAAGCTGTGCTACCAACAAGTCTTTAGTGGACATATTCACAGTCCTCGTCAAGAAGGTAATTTAACAGTAGTTGGAAGTATAATGCCCCTTACCTTTGCCGAAGACCCGACAAATACTTTTATGAGAACCTGTACGCTTGCTGAATATGAATATGACCTTTCTCTTGGTATTTCAAAAGGTCGTTGCTACCGTCTTAAACTGCAAGAGGGAGAAGAACTTCCTTCACGACCAATATGCCTTCAAATGTCAAAGTATATTGAGCCCAAGGAAACTAAAGAAGAAATAGACCTGAATGTAGACTTTGAACCGTTTGATATTGAAAAGCTTATGCACGAAGCTTTAGACAATCTTAATTTATATGAGGAGGTCTATAACCAGTATTTAGAAAATAAGATGTCGGAGGCTGAGAATGTTTAAGCAGGTTAATATTGAAAAAGGTCCTATTCATGGTGGAAAGATAATCTCTTTTGAAAACGGATTGACAGCTGTTGTCGGTCCTAATGGTTGTGGTAAATCCCTGCTGGTAGAATATATGTCCTTCGCGGTTTTCGGCAGTGTAGCTCTTCGTGGAAAAGTCGACGATTATAAAGACTTATCTATTACTGTCTGGTTGAGCGTGAAAGGAAAAGACTACAAGATTGAGAGAACTACCAAGAATTGTAAATTGTATGATAGTCAAGGAACTCTCTTATGCACAGGAACTAAGCCATGTAATATCAAGATTATATCCTTACTTGGTTATGATTATAATGTTTATAAAATGGGAAATTATGCAGCCCAGTTAGATATACTTGGTCTTGGAAATATGAAGCCTTCCGAAAGAAAGACTGCGTTAGATAAGACGTTGGGAATAGGGATTATTGACAAGCTTATTAAATATACCAATGATAAGGCTTTAGAATTTTCTCATGAAGAGAAAGCGATTCGTGGCCTGTTAATAGACCCGGGAGAAGAGCCGGTCGCGCCAGAGGGTTACCGTCCTATTTTACAAATTGCACAAGATTACGAAAAATGTAAAATGGAACTGACAGAGTATAGTATTTTTCAATCTATGGAAGAACCAATAGAACCAGAGAATCCAGACGATAAATACTCTGAAACAATCAGGAATGTGGAAGCGAGTGAGATTAGCAACACAATCGCGCTCAGAAAAGAGTATGAGACCAAGCTGCTTCAATTTGCTGATACTGTTAAGCCTAAATATACCCGTCCAGAACTGGAAGAAATGATTAGGCAAAATAAAGCCTATCAAGAATACCAACAATATCTGGCAAAGACGGATTTCTTCTCTAGACAAGAAAAACCTATCTTTACGCAAAAAGAACTGGATGAAGAAAAAAGAAAGAAGGATGTGTGGGATATTTACCATCTTGAACTGACCAAGTTTAATATCAGAAAACAAACATGCCCGAAGTGCGGTCATGTCTTCAGCAGTCAAATGACAGAGCCTACTCCCCCTCCATTTGAAGAACCTAAACTTTCTTTTGACGGTCTCCAAAGACAACAACAGCTAATAAATTATCAAAACGAATTTAACAAAATTCCTAAGGTTGAAGAATGTGTAAAACCTATTTTACAAGGTGTTGAGGCCAGCAATCTCCTTCGGGATTGGGATATGTATGACCAAAAGGAAAGGGAAGAAGCGGAGATTTCTGCTAAAATGGCCAACCTTCCTAATTACACTCTTGAAGATTTACAGACCAAATTAGCTTATGAGAAGGATAGAGTAAACTATGAATCTATGAAAACAAGCTATGAATGTAAGAAGCATGAATATGATTCTTTAGCTGTTAAATATGCTAATTTTAAGCTTACAGATATGGAACAAAAGAAGGACGCATTAGCATTTCTGTATCATCAATGTCAAGAGTACGATACGCAAATAAAACTTTGGCAGTCTAAAAAAGAGGATTATGACAGAGCCAAAGAAAGGGCTGATACATTTGCAAGAGAAGGAGGTCGCTATAAGAAAGCTGCCGAGAATCTGAAAGAGATGAAAGTTAAGATTAAGGGATATGTTCTTCCTTCTCTTCAGAAAGTAAGTTCTCATTTACTTTCTGATATGTCTGATGGATTGTTTAACGAGATTACAATCAGTCCTGACTTCGATATTCTTGTGGAAGGACGAGAAATAAATCTGTTCTCAGGTTCGGAACAGGCTATGATTAACCTTGCCTTAAGACTTGGCTTAGGACAGGTCTTAACCCATAAAGTGTTTAGTGTCTTTATCGGAGATGAGATTGACGCGTCAATGAGAGAAGACCGGGCACAATTAACAGCCAATTGTCTTAAAAAGATTTCAAAATATATAAACCAAGTTATTTTGGTATCTCACAGAGACATTGAAGCTGACCACTATGTACAATTAGGAAATGGAGACTAAATATGGAATATAAAGTTGAGATGGATAAGCTGACAGAGGAACAACTGGAAGCCTTCAGAATTATTAATAATGCAGCTGTCGAGCTTGAATTGGAACGACGTGTTAGAGAATCTATTTATAAGGACGAAGTTGAGTTTATGGAAGACGTAAGTAAGGCTTATTTCTTCCTCCGTCCAAGGTACGATAATATGCGAAATAATGATACCAAGAAAACAATTACCAACTCTGGTATTATTGAGACTCTTGAAAAGTTCATTCGTACGGCCAAAGCGAATAAGATTAAATATAAAGAGTACGAATCGGCTCCGGAAAAAGAACCGGAACAAGCTCCGGCTCCGGAAAAGGAACCGGAACAAGCTCCGGCTCCGGAAAAGGAACCAGTTGAAGCAACCAAACCAGCAGTGTGGATTATTAGCGATATAGAGAAACTGGAACCGATTCCGGCTTCGGAACCGTTCTCTGGGCCATATAAACCTGTTGTGCAGTCAAAAACGGTTAATGACCCGTATAATCCAACTCCTATGCCCCTGAGACCTTTACTACAGCAGGAATCGCAGCCGGCACCGCAACCGGCACAGCAACCGATTCCGGCTCCGGAACCGCAACCGGCACCGCAACCGGTGGCGCAGTCGGTTCCTCAAAGCCGCTTAAATGAGATTCTGGCTAATATTCCGGTTGTAGGAAATTAAGATGACACCGGAAGAATATACAGAAGAGTGTCGAAGAACTGAGAGAAGAGAAGACTGGGCGGAAATTACACCAGAACTTTCTAATAATGTCCGTCTTCTCTATACTCTCATTGGATTAGCGACCGAAGCGGGAGAAGCTTTGGACGTATTTAAAAAGTGTTTATTTTATAAAAGACCATTTGATATAGAGCATTTTGCCAGTGAGTTGGGAGATGTCCTATGGTATCTGACTATGGCTGCTGATATTTCGGGGTATTCTCTAGAAGACCTTATGCAAATAAACACTGAAAAGTTAAGAAAAAGATACCCTCAGGGGTTTTCTACGGAGAAAGCAATTAATAGAAAGGAGAATGACCTATGAATGAAGTAATTGATACTGGTCTAATTCAGAAAGATAGATTGAAAGATATTATGAGAGAAATTCTTAGCCTCGAGCATGAAAGAAACGCAGTTAAAGAAGACATGGTTGACGTAAAGAATCATATCTCATCTTTCTTGCCAAAGGGGATGTTTAGCAAAGCTTTGAAGGTATATCTTGAAAAAGGTTATGACGGACAGGCACAGGCTGACTATGAGTATTTGTCAGATTTACTTGGAATACCCTTCGCTTGTAAAATGTACCAGCCAAGAGAAATGACGGATTTGAGTGAAGACCAAAAACAGAATATTGAAAAGGTTAAGGAGCTCTTTGCTAATTATGATAGACTTTTGAATGAGAGGAATACCATCTCATGTGATATTAGAGACATTTATATTCAAGCTAAAAATATTGGTGTTAGTGTTCCTTTACTTAAGAAAGCTATTGACTTTTGCCTACATCCTAGTAAACTGGAAGCGTACCAAGACAGTATTCCTCTTCTTGATACTTATGTGGATATTTCTAAAGAAGTAGACTAAGGTATTCTGAAGAGTATGTGGATGTTGTTCGATACTTTCCAATAATTACATAGGTTAGAAACGTTTAGTCTCCCAAGACTAAGAAAGGAACTAGGTCAATAACCCAGTTCCTTTTTAATTGCTCTCTTATCGGCGTTGCACTTTAAAAGTGCTTTATGTAAATCCACTGTATATTTTCTTAAATAATCATTCCTGTAGCGGGTTCTTTTCGGAACCGGGCACTCTTCCAGAAGATTAGCCGAGATTGTGACAGGGACGATTTTCTCGCCCCTTGTACAGCTAGTAAGGAATAGTATTGTCGACAGCAGCAGGAATAACTTGAAGAAGCCAGTTTTTACTATCATCGTCGGTCTCCTTTATTTTTTCCAACTCTTTTTCTTGTGCCTCTTTCTCAGCATCTATTTGCTGATACTCAAGCTCTCTCTCCTCAGCTGCCTTTTGTACCAATATTAATTGATTACTAATATAATTTAAATTAGATTCTAGCTTGGTAATATATTCATCCCTTTCAGCCAACTTTTCTTCGGTTCTATTAAGGTCGTGCGTTACCAAGGCGGCATAGACAACGATTACGCCTATTACCAAAATAAGATATTTTACAGGACTAGACATAGCTCGTCTCCGGCAAGCCGTTTTTGTAGCCTTTTTCCGGAGGAGAGAAAAGAACTTCTTTCCGATTCCGTCCCTCTCTTTTATAGCTGACGTGAACCCAGTCATAATATTCTTTAGATAAGCCCCGACGACGGACTTCGTAGATAAGCTGGTCAAATTCAAGGTGGTCTCTTATCCATACTGCAAGGTCATAATTCGGTACCGAGTTCGAGATTATGTCCGCAGCTTGTCCCAGTGCGTGTTGACTTGTCGTCTTCCTGCCTAAGGCCAGACAGAGCTGGGCATTACTATAACCAGAAGAAATAACAATAGGTCCAAAATGGTCTCTTACTTTCTGAAGAACTTTTTGGCATAAAGCTCTTGCATTAGGTATAATCGTTTCTGGGTCATGAATATTATTGTTTATCCCTCTTTGTTCAGCGGTTGAAGAGTAAGTAAATTCTTCAAGTGTAAAATTATCTGATAAGTTCATGGCTACCTCCTTACTTTAGGATATACTAAATAGTAAGAAAGTCAACACTGAATTAGAATCTTGCGCCGGTCAAGGTTCCGGATTAACGAAACGGTCGCTTGGTGAATCGTTGGGAGAGGAGAAACATACGATGACTGTTGAAGAACTAGCAGCACACGACCACGATTTAAAGAATAAGGTTCCCGTTTATTCTGATAGGTACACAGGAAACTTTACATTCCACCGTGACGGTCACAATCTTTATCAAAGAGGACAGGAGCCGGATATATCTATGGGTACAGCCGGAGAAAGTAAACCGTTTAATGTTATGCAACCAACCGTTTTTGTGAACGTAATGTTAAAGCTTTGATACTGTCGATTAACTAGTTCCGATTAACTAAAGCTTCAGCATCACATTTACGAATGTGGTCGGCTGCATTGTGTTATGGCCTGCATTACCTCCACCGCCAGCTTCAGCGGTACCGGCATAGTAATCGTCCTCTTCTATGATTGTATGTTCATCGGTGCGCCCGAGTCTGTTGTATTGCCTAGAGCCTACCCAATAAGCAATTCTGCCGTTCTTACTACCGACGTTGGATTGAATTGACACCAAGTCCCCGTGATTATGGCGCGGGAGCTGATTAATGCCTAAGACGGTGTTCTCCTCTCCCAACGATTCACCAAGCGACCGTTTCGTTAATCCGGAACCTTGACCGGCGCAGGCGATGGCACGACCTAAGAACTTTGGCAAGACCAATCTTTTATTTGCAGACCAATCTTGGATTGCTGTTGTCTTCGTGGAAGAGGTCCCGGAGAAGGTCTGGATTTCACAATAAGGAATGTCCCACATTAACATAAACAAGTCATAGGTATCGGAATTAGCCCGTGTTGTTGCTCCGGAAGCAGAAGAACCAATAGAGCCGTCATCAAGCATTATCCAACCTTCATCAGCCGTTTTTTTAAAGGTCAACTTTGCATCGCCAGTAGTCCAGCCTAAAGATTGTTTAAATTGGGTACTGACCTTATCCATTGTGATAGACCCGTCTGCAATGTATTTTCCATCAATAGGAACGTCAATGGTTGCAGCTGAACCTAAGTTAAGCAATTCCCTGACCTCAGCGTCATCCGTAGCCTCAAAAAGAGCCAGCATATATCTAGTAATCGTGACAGCTTGCATATCTTCCGGCCCGTTAAAATAAGGGACTGCTTGCTGGGCTTCTTTTAATTTTGAAAGAGTGGTCAATATTTTACTAAGGGGTTGATAGTTGTCCTTCACCCAATCTGTATAAGCAGGATTACGATTGTCTTCGGACAGTTGTTTCCATTGGGGCTCGGGGTCAGCTGAAATTAACTGAAAGTTCCCACGTCCCCTCATATATACCCTCATACCAACGTCGTCCGTAGTCACAGTCGGGAAAGTGGAAACACGCCTGAACCCATGTTTGGAAGCATCATCTCTGGCCAATATATTGGGTAAAGATTCATCAATATAGTCAGTAGGTTCAATGTTAGGGTAATTGTAATCTGTAATATCGTCGTTATTGGCCATGCTTCCTCCAAATTGTCTAAATTGTTTGGCTCTCCATCTCGATTCTCTATCTTAGTTTTCTACCTAGGTTTTCCTATCTTTATTTTTTCAAAAGTATTACCGGTGATTCTTCCGTTAATAGAGATACTAAATTTTTCGAGTGTAATATATATCTCATAAAAGAAGACCCACCAAGACATTATTACACTATCTGGAATTTTACAAGTAGAAATAAGCTCAGCCAAGAGCTCAAAATAGGACGAAGACCATTGGTTAAACATATTGATAACGTAAGCTATATTTTCGTCATTCCAATCATCTTTCTTCAGCTTTTCCTCAATTATTTTTGAATATTCAATTTTAAAATTTTCTATACCCTGTTTATGGTAAAGATAGTAGCTACAGAACTTTTCTTTAGATAAATCGCCGTTTTTGTAAGCCGTTAAATCAGCCGTGAACTTATCTCTTAACATAGACAACATAGTCTTTACCAAATAATGATAAAGAGCGTTTCTTCCAACGTCTTTTGAAAGATGGAGAGATTCAATTTTTATAATTTTAAGACTTATTTGGTTCATGAATAAGTCATTGCGAATATCGAAAGCATTACGTTCTTTTTCTACCTCTTCCTTATTACGGTCGAAGAGGTCATACCTGAGATATGAAAGTAATCGTCTGATAGAATCTTCATATTTTATCCAAGCAACCAAAATTAATATAATGCAGGTTAGAATAAGTACGGTTAGATTACCACCGGCGATGTATTCTACTATCTTATTAAAATCAAGATTCATAGGCCTTTCCTTACTTATTCGTTATTGCCGCTTCTAATGCCGTAATTCTGGTTGTTAGATTAGCTATTACAGTAGTTAAATCATCACTTAATTTATCTTCAGTAATAGACTTAGGAGCAATGTTTCCGGTTGAAACATTCTCCGTTCCTAAAAGTGACGTTGCGACGTTATCGGCTAACTTCTCTTTTGTAACGGATTTATCTGCGATAGAAGAAGTAATTACTGCGTTATTAGCCAATTTAGTAGAGTCAATCACCGAGTTGGCTAACTTGGCAGTGGTTATAGACCCGTCAGCGACGTTGTTTATATCTACAGGAATGGCTGTTGCAAGTTTAGCTGCCGTAACAGCTCCATCTTTCAACTCAGCAGTCCCGATTGAGTTCGCGGATACGGTTACATAAGAGGTCTTAAATATGGACCTAATAACAATCTCTTGTCCTACTACCGGTTCCATAATAAATTTTACAGTATGACCGTCCGGGAGAATTTCCCAGTCAGCATCCATTAATACTTTTCCAGCATGAACTATTATAAGGCTGTCCTTATTTAAAATAGGGAAACCAACGTCGAACTCTGTTACCCCTTCTTCAGCAGTAAATTTTTTAATAAATGGAGAGTAATCATATTCAAGCAAAGATGCTAGTTGGAGTATTTCAATAGTTTCTCCATTATTAGGAGCTTGATTAAAGATAACTGACATACCATCAGAAGCTAATTCATAGGTATCCGTAACTTGTTTCACGCCGTCAATAAATACATAAAGTGTATTCTTATTACTCGTATATCTTTCAAGGTCGTATTCTGTAGTTGTTCCGTTCCCGATATATTTTTGAGACACCGCAGGCATAGTTACTGTATTAAGCAGGTTCCGATTCACAAGCAGGTCCAGAATCGCTTTCACGTCCTGAACTGTGTCAGGGACATCGGGATGTTCAATAGAATAAGCAATTTCTTGAGGAGTTAAATAATCCCACAGACTGATAAAGTCTGTACCATTAAAAATAAACAGGCGGTTTAAATCCGTCCTCCAGTTAGGTCTTCCGACATCTTGAACAGGGTCTTGGTCAGTTGTAAAATCGTCTCCGGAAAAGAAGTTGGAGGTATTTCTATCTCTGGTTAATAAGCGCCTCCATGTTTTAGCAATGGTCTCATCGCCAGTAATATTAGGTAAGTTTTTCTCGTTAGCCATTCTTTTCCTCGCTGATTGGTTAATACCCCGTCGCAAGCCAGCTTACTTTTCCTGTGACGTATGTATCTTTGTTTACAGTGGACTTTAACATAAAGGTAAACTCTTTTTCTGTTTTAGTCAATACTTCAACTGTACAAGGCTCTGTAAATTCTGTAATATTGAACATAATTTCTTCCGGAACATTATAATAGAGCTTATGATAAGAAACTTTAGTCGGATTAGCTGGGTCGGTGCTTGTTACTTCAACAGTTCCACGGTCTACAATATCCTCAACGTCAATACTTAGTTTCGCTTTATAAAAACCAAGTTTAGTGTTAAGGCTATAGGTTCTCATACGAATACCGACAATAGCCTTTTGATAAGTATATTCTCCGGCCACCAATGGTCTGGCATCTTCATATTCAATAGGAGTTCCCTTCTTAGCCATTTCTCTTATCTCATCGAGAGATAAGCCCCCGTCCAGAAACTCAACATCATTCATAACAACTTTCTCATTATTGAAAGCAGCGTCTATAAGAGACAGGTATTCTTTAGTAAATCGGTCAAGGCGCGATTCGGTTTCCGTATTTAAATTAAGAGTTCTTTTCGTACTTACTACCCAGCCGCCTTCATTACCAAAAGTATCCCACGGTTGATTAGCACCTGTAGAATCCCACTGCTTACCTGCATCGTCCCACGATGTAAGTTTGGCCGGAACAAACTCCCAGTTATATACTTCGCCTAATTCGTTTGTCTCTTCCATTAGGATTCTCCCTCTGTAGATTACTCAGTAATGGTTATAATAAACGTGTAATCAAAAGACAGGTCTTCATCAATACCCTTTGGTGAAAATGTAGCTCGGTCGAACATAGTTCCACCAGCTTCGGCGTTAAATAAACCTACTTCGGTAATATTAACACTTAACCCTGATTGTTTGGGGATACTTCCTGTAAAAGTTAATTCTCTTGTGGTCTCATTCCAGTTAGAAGTTACTGGTGCTCTATAAACCTCGTTCTCCAAAGCAATCATAGAATCGACTGTTACATTACTTCCGGTTCCGAATGCAATATGAGAAATAGGAGCCATTCTAACTGTCGTATCCGACATAAGGCTCGCTACCCAGTTAAAGCCAACTTTTACTACCTTATTGTGCTTTTCCCAGCAAATAATTTCACCAGTTTTATGGTTGACTAAACGTCCACGAAATTTACCCGACATTCTCATTATATTCTCCTAATTTTCTATTGATAAAGTATTGTGAAAAAGCACCAACCGGGGAGGCTTCAATAACTTTATAATTTTCATAATTACCATAATCAGCATAAAAGTAAAGGGTTCTTTCTGTTGCTGTCTGGCTTATTGAAATTGTTAAAAAGTCTAAAGCCGTAGCGGTTTTATAAGGAATAATAATATCCTTATGGTCAGACATTCTTAAATAAAGCTGACCGTCAAACATATAAACCTTCAAATAGGTATTCGTTCCGTACAATGTGACTAAGTTAAGGTTCTTTTCCGATTGGTCGGTAATCTTCAATTTAAAGGTTAAATTGAAGGTTTCAGGTATTACCATACCGCTATATTCTAAGTATGTATTGTTATGCAGTAATAACCCTTTAGTAATATGAGAATCAGTATAGCTTATATTTGTTTCAACATCTGGATATATCTTTTCAGCTATATCATTAGTAAATCCATTATAAGGAAATCCGTATAAACCCTCATAGTTTTCCGGCTCACGATATTTCATAATTACTATTTCAATGTCTCCGTCAGCGTCCAGTTCCTTGGAGTTAATCCAAGAAATATGTGCTTCAGTTGATGAATATCTGTAATGAAGGTCATTCCACGTTAAGCGATTTCCATACGAGAAAGCCTCTGTATCGAACCAGTTACGCGCACGAGTTACCTTCCTTAACTCAACCGGGAAATAGTGCTCGGCACGGGTAACTTCCTGTTTCATAACCAAAGATTTGTCTACATACGATAAAGGTTCGAAACCATAAGTAATTCCGGGGAAACCTTCAGCAGCATTGTCTACTTCCAGAATAATGTTTCTGTTTGAGAACAGTTCCATATCCGGACGGGCATATCGAGGATTTACACTGTATAGACCTGCTGGGGAAACAGCTTTAATTGCATATACAACGTCACTTAAAGCAGGCAAAAGAACAGTGGTGTTGTTACCCTTAACTTTCGCAACCTTTATAGCGGTGCTCCAATTATTTCCTTGTCTGATTTCATACTCGATGTCCACGCCCGGGACTTGTTCCCAATCGAACCTTACTCTGTCTTGGCATACTGTTGCATAGAAAGCCGGAACGTCTTCAGGATTGTAAACACTTGTGGATATATATGCAGGAATTAAGCTATATATGCCTAAGAAGTTCTGAGCGCAAACCATATAATGATGAGTATTACTGTCTTCAAGAGCAACAAAGGTAGAAGTTCCCATAAAGCCGGTTGTTATCACTTCTCCGGTATCCCAATCGGTTCCTTCTCTTATCTCGTATCCGGATAAATCAATATCCTCTACTGGGTCCCATGTAAGTTGAACACCATTGATTGAACGAGAAACTCTTAAATTTTTAACGTTGGACGGATAATCGAACACGTCCTCGACCTCGTATGTAAATATAGGAGCTGTCTCAAAAGACGGCGTTATCCCCGTTGTGGATAACGGTAAAATAACAAACTGGTAAACCCCTGCCGGATGGTCGATAATAATGTTGTTATTTACAACTTCTCTCTTTATCCATGCCTCATCTCCCGACGTTTTACTATATACAACAAGGCCGCCGGAATAATAAGGATATGTAGGGTCAAATGTAGCAGTGATATACAATTCGGTTTCGTTATTAACCTTATTATAGTTAAGATAAAAAGAAGCGTCTAATATATGCGGAATCTCTGATATAGAAGGAAGACCTGAATAATCTCCCATTCCTTCAAATTCCATATTGTCAGCTGCTTCCCATTTATTACGATTCAATTCCAAGGCCGTTATTGTATAAACGTCGGCATTGTCTCCCTCGGATATGGAAACAATTCGGAAAGGTTTAGGAGTACCAGTTTTATCAGAACCATGGATTGTGAAAGTAGCTAATTCCGGAAGATTGTCCGGGAGAGCATCTGTAACTGTAAATTCATACAAGCTACCGGAACCGGAAACAGGATTAATTTCGGTCTCATATAACCCGTCTGGAAGATTAAAGGTTATCTTATATCCGATACCTGCTTCAAGGTAAACACTGTCTCTAAGATAAACTGTCTTTCTATCTTCACTCAATCTTTTTATTCTTCCCGGTATAGAGAAACCCAATACGGGGTCAGCTATCAAGATAATATCAAAATTAGATAAGCATTGAGCCTGTCTGTTTGTAGAAAAAGTAACAGTAATCTTTTCAGTAAGAGAGGTAATTAATTTATAATAGGCACGTCGCATAGCTTCGCCTTCACGGATACATCCAACAGCAGCGAAATCATAAGTAACGCGCCCATTCTTATCAATGTCATCTTGGTTATAGATTCTTCTGGTATCCGATTCCCAGTTCATTTCCGGATTAGTAAATGAAACTTTAATGTCATTATATCTGTTTTCCGGAGAAGTAAAACTATACGAGAAACCATCTTCGGTTATATTTTCCGGCGTAAATAAGAAGACTGCGTCAGCGTCCTTTTCTACAAACAGGCGAAGGTATCCGACAGATTCCTCAACCAGAACAGCATTAAATAAACTTGCCAAATAAACGGCAAATTCTCGGCCATTCGTGGCTTCGGTTTGAAGAAGATTACAGGTATAACGGGGCTGTTTTCCTCCACGACCATCGTTTACTAACTCATCGCACCATTGACCTGCTTCATAGCAATCCCATTTATCCAACGTAACCGTAGAATAAGCATTTACGCCATAACGGTCATTCATTACAAAATCATACAGACACCAAGCCGGATTATCTGACCAAGCAATTTTAAATGTACCATCCCATTCACCGGTGTATTCCCTTGTCTCGGGATTGTAATTGGAAGGAACACGAATACGGATTAGTTTATAAATACCATAAAATGACGGAACACTTGTCAACTGATTAGAGTATTGTAGGTGAATATGAGCTAAAGCCGTATAAGGGTATTCTCTAGGAGTAACAAATCCTTCTTGAAACGATTCCCAGCTAACGGTATTAAAAGTTGTAGAATTATTACCGTCTTGAGACATTTTAGTTATTCTAATTTCATAAGGCTCATTTTTTCGTTCTACTTCAATTCTAAATTCTTGAACCACATTACCAGATATTTTACCAGTAAAAATAATCGGTAAATCTTCTCCAGTAATATTGGACCATTTTTCATCAGATATAGCTCTGTATTCAACCTTTATTTCAACACTGCTTGCTCCCGGTCCTTTTTTACCTTGAAACATTAATGCTGATACAACCAAACGAATCTCTATAAAGTCAAGTTCTCCTGTTTGAGTTTGTCTGACTACAGGAACATCATGAGATAATTCTACGCCTACACTTGTACTTCTTGTTGCGCCACCGAGGAAATAATAGAGTTCTTCATTAGCTCCAGAACCGGGAAATAGTTCAAGAGCCACTTCTTCAAAGTTGTCATCTCCACCGGCTGATTGAAGAGGAGTATCACTGACATAAAAACTTTTTGCTCCATTTTCCAACCCCTCAATCTCTCCTTCACAAAGGCCAAGAACAATTTCAGCTTGGTCGATTGTATCGTCAAGATTAATGGTACGAGCTGCTTTTTTAGCTTCTTCTGCCTTCTGAGCCTCAAGCTTAGATTTTTCATAAATAAGTCTGTCTCTTATTAAGGCACCTATCATCAGCTGGACTCCTTGCTGTTTATAACCTTTATTGTTGTTGACGAAATATTATAAGATATAAAATGACCGGCTACTTTAAATAGGCCATATCCGAATGGGATTCTGGTTCCGGCAGCGACCGTATTTGCGTTAGAACCATTTAGATATTTCGAATTTGTCGAAGCTTCTTCAGAAGTGTTTAAAGTCGGAGTAGGAAACAATAGGTTCATTACGCCGGATAAAACTAGAGCGATACCTGTTGTTAAAGCAAAAGAACCTAAAGCACCTCCGACAGTAGTCCCCATAAAAGCTGTTCCTAGTCCAAAAGCTGTGGCACCTGCCAGATAAGGGGCGACAACCATCAAGGCAGCACCGACGGCAACCATAGCCCAGTTAGATTTAGCAGCCTTAAATAAAGGATATATATGTAGTTCTGAAGTATATAAAGGAACAAACCAAGATTCTTTAGAATCATATCCTTTTATTCTTATCTTCCATCTTCCAATATCGAGCGGAGCTTTCAGGTCTTTCTGATACTTTACGGCAATAGCTTTAAGAGCATCATAGGCAGTTTCAGCTTCTAAAGTAATAAATTCTTTTTTTATTTTATCCCGTAAATGCCCGTGAAAATAAACCTTTACTTTCATAGCTACTCCTTGCTTAATACCCTTATGGTTGTAGATGATACATTATAAGAAATAAAATGTCCAGAAACTTTATATAGGCCATACCCAAATGGAATCCGGGTTCCGGCAACAACTGTATTGCCAATAGTTCCCAAATACTTAGAATTATTCTCTATTTCTTCAGACGTATTCATTTCCGGGCTTAACCCAAATAGTTCAGTTACTCCCCCCATTAATCGAGTAAGGTCTTTCATAAAACCTTTATTATCCCATATAATACGACCTGTAACTATTCCTCCCATTGTCTTCATAGCCGCAACAATAGTATTACCAATAGCAGAAAATACATTCTTAGCTGTGCAAAACCTTGGATAAACATGAATAATATTATGCCTAAGACTTCCAAATAGTTTCTCTTTAGTTTCATAATGTTTAACAACCACTTTCCACCTACCTAAGGAAAGCGGAGGTCTTCCTAGTTTAGATAAACAAAAGTCCAGTCTACTTAAAGCCTCTCTGGCTGTTTTTACATCTTCTTCAAGATAATCTTTTCCAATTTTATCTCGTAAATGACCATGTAGAAAAATCTTAACCTTCATTAACTAATGCTCCATTTATAACTTTGTAGGAGCGAATACCATCTTGGCCAATAATGTAGTGAGTTAATTTAGGATAACCCATAAAAGATTCATAGTCCTCAAAGCTAAGGTTGGCTGAAGCCCCCGGATGAGTATGAAATGTTCCAACAACATCGGGTGAATCCAACTTGTCTTGGTCCTCAAAGCTCATTTCAAAACCCCCGTAGGGATTTTCGCAAACATTTTCACATTCTTGTGGACCTCTGTTAGTTATTATCCCCCCGCGTTCTGGACCGTTCTTGCTGTAATAACATAAAAGACTTGATTCTAGCATCTTCTGACAACTCCATTTTTTCCATAGGCCTATCAATCTTTAAATCTTTATGCCTAATTACTCCTGTAGTGGTATTCTTCCATATTCTACAATAATTTTCAATAGAAGATTTACGCCCGTAAAAATGATGTAATATCTTACCTTCCCCAATATAGATACCGGCATGGCAGGGAACAGTAGATTGAATAGCCATTAAAATAATATCCCCAACTTCCCAATTACGAATAAGGTCAGAATCTACGATTCTAAATCCTTCGCTTTCATAATTGTCCATGTAGAGATTATATTCGTCACTATGGTTCCACCAATCATCAGGACGGGCATAATCAGTAAGTATAATTCCAAATACTTCTGAATATACTCTACGAATAAGCCCGTAGCAATCTGTACTTCCATGGTTAAAATCTATTCCTACATACTGTCTAAAAACTTCTTCGGTCGGATATTTTATAATAGGCATTTAAATTCTCCTACCTAAATGTTACAGCTGGAAACTCCGGAGGGAGATACTGCCTCGCCGGAATATAAAAATTATTACCGTCCATAGGATTACGCAGTTCAAACTCAACATAGTGCTTATTGATAGAAGTTGCAGTCCAAATAATCCACATCAGCATTTGATAAACCGGACGGTTTTGGTCAATATCTCGGCGAAGAACCCGGTAACGATAACAAAAAGCTTTATCTAAGTCTCCGTCAAGAATAATCTTTGAAAAAACTCCTTCTGGATTAACAACTTGAAGTTTTGGCCGAGACACCTCTGAATCGGACTTTATATCGTAACCGCTAAGAGAAATAGGTAGACTCTCCCAGTCATTCCCGTTCCAAAAAACAGGGTCTCCAGCTTTAATAAAAAAGTTAGAGCCATTACGAAGTTGGATGTGGAACAGGTCAACGTATGCATCTGCTGAAAGTTTAAGATTTTCTTCTTTATGTTCTTCAGGAATAAGTAGAGTCATGCAAATACTTCCTTCAATATAACGTTAAAATCCTTCAATACTCCGTGACCACTTTCATATCCCTCAGGAATACTTAAAGGTTCAGAAAATCTGACTATAACTTTTCCATAAATAGGGCTGTTATATTCAAAATTTTTATAAGTTAAATGGCGCAAATAAAAATCTTCCAAAGCAGCCATATTATTCTTATCCTTATTTTTTTCATGGTCAACAACTTCGACACCATTTACAATTTTAGTGTAGTATCTATATCCTTTGAAAGTCAATGTAAACTTTTTAAGAGGAGGATAACCACCATCTGTATCAAAAGAATATCCGCCACCAAAGTTTACCGAAAAACCGTTAGGTTGATATTCAGCCTTTACTAAATGCATCATAAAATTATCAAAATTTTCCACTATATACCTCCGACTGCTACCTGTTTAATCAATCGTTTTGTCTGACCACCTTTAAGAATATCGTTTGAAATTGTAACCAAAACATCGTTTGGAGACATACCTTGTTGCTGGTCTTGAGCGACAACATATACGTTTACTATTCCGTTTGGTGTTGGAGAATTTGAATCAGACGATGTTGCAGCTAAAGACGAATCCATTTCTTCTTTAGAACCTTGAATAATTCCATTAGAATTATTATTCAAATTATCCAGATAATCTTTACCAATGGTGTCAACGGCCGACTTTTTAAGAACATATTCACCCGGCATTAGCTTTGTTAAAACAGAATCTCGATTAGGAGTAGGACCAACTACTAGACCGCCTTGGGCTTTACCAAACCCGGGGATTTGGGCTAACAAATTCGTAGGACTTTCTCCCCCCCCGGTTCCAAATCCGAATGCAGAAAAGAGAAGATTTAAGCCTTGTTTAACAGCCATTTGAACAGCAATGTCCCTTAAAGTAGCTATAACTGTTTGGCCGAAACTTTTAAAGGCATCTCCGGCTTTTGCTGAACCACTCAAAATGTTAGAGAACATTTCAGACAAACTAGAGTCTAATGCGTCTACACTTTGTTTAGTATAACTGGCAGTAGTTTCTCCTAAAGTTAATAATCCCTGATTTTTTACCTCATCTCTATAGGACTGAATACCATAATTAAATCCCGAGGTTATCTGTCCCATACCACTCATCTCACCTTGTTTTTTAATATAATCCAAAGTGGCGTTATTTACGTCTATAGTCTCCTTCAAGTCATACATAGATTTTTCTAAGTCTGTTTCCTGTTTAGCAAACTTATTATATGTATCAGATACTCGATTCAGATTTCTATAGGCGGCTTCAATTTCTACGGCACTACCAGAAGACTGAGCTCTTTGATACCTTTCTAAGGCACTGAAATAATCCCCCTTTATATTTGAATACATCGGGTTATTTCTCAAGGTCTCTAAGATTTCTTCATATCGTTTATAAAGCCGTTCTGAAACCTCTGTTTCCTTCGCTAGATTAGCTTCTTGAAGGTCAGTTAAACGTTGCTGTTCTACGGAAGATATTACACTTCCAGAGCCATAATATCTCTCGGCTCCGGTAACTATACCCTGTTGAATATTGACCTGCTTATTCATATTGGCTATAGCTTTGTTATAGGCAGCGTCAGCTTCTTCAATATTGGCCTTAAGCATTTTAAAGAAGTAATCCATACGCATACTGGTAGTATCAATTTTAGCAATTAAGTTACTAGACGTAGACGTTAATTTCTTTTCCCATATGTCAATTTGCATATTAATACGAGATTCAGCTTTCTTTTGCTCCGGAGTAAGAGCCACTCCTTCTTCCAAATTACCAAGTCCGGCAGCGGCTCTGGCATAACTTCTATATTCATCTATTAAGTCTTTGATAGCTTTCTCTTCCTTAGCCAATTCAGCAGCAGGAATACCACCTAATGAATTAATCCTTTGAGATATTATTCTCGAAGTTTCAGATGCGGCATTACGAGAGGCTCTGTCTAGTTGAGAATTAGCAGCGATAGTATCTTCTAAGCTTGTCATAGCTTCAATTAAACGACTAATAGCTCCAGAGAACTCTGTAGTCATCTGTCCAACTATTCTAGTAACAAGGTCCTTATCAGAGACATTTCTCAGCTCCGGGTTTTCCTTCCGCATATTACTAAGTCTAATTTTTAAATCGGATTCTTTTATACCGAAGAAAGAAGCTAAATCGGCTGTGGTCTTTACATTTTTAAGACTGTCTAGTCTTTTTTGCATTTCCTCTAGACTAGAACTGCTGTTTTTTACAGCCTCAACTTGTTCCTTACTCAAGTCAATTCCAAGCCTTAGAGAGTTATTTACGTCTTCTTGAGCCTTGGCAGCATCAGCGATTGAGCTTTGAGTGTCCCTCATTATCTGAGAGATTTCGTCACTAAATTCAGCTTTAACACCTCTAGCGGTTGCTGCCGAAATAAGATTAGCTTCAGCTTCTATATTATCGGCTATATCATTTAAAAGCTGTTTAAATTCTTCATTATCCTTAATAAGCTCAGCAGTATTTCTAAGATAACTTGCTTGATTCGAAGATTCTTCTGGATACCTCTTTTCGGCAGCCTTTCTTATTTCTTCAATAAGAACAGAAGTTAATCTTTTAGAACTCGTATCGGTAGAACCAAAGCCTAGTCTTCTATCCCATGCCTTGCTTAATTCAGTGCTAATATTTTTAGTCTCTAATTCAGGCATCAAATTTTTCAAGTTCGTTATATAGCCTAATAAATTATGTAACCCTTCACTTGAAGAACCGAACCAACCGTTTGAAATTATGTTAGACAAATTCTCAGCAGTATCAGCAAACAAAGATTGTTTTGTAGCTTCAGCCACTTTTTTAGTTTCATTAACTAACTTATCTAGCCTTATATCGTTCAGTTTATGAAGGGCTTTCTCCAGTTCGTCTACAGATATAGTCGCATCTTTTATTACAGTGCTTGCCTCAGGAATCCTTGTAATAATCTCACGGACGAAAATATTTCTTTCTGCCTGATTATCCAGCTTCTGTCTATTTGCATAAAAACGGTCAAGCATATTTTGCAGTGTACTATAACCTTGCTGAGCTTTATCCAATTCACCTAAGGATTCTTCAAGCTTAGCTTTTGCTTTATCAGATTCACTTGTAAATAAACCCATTGCACTTGCAGCCATACCAAGAGTAGTTATGAGTGCAGATATAGCAGCTGCAAACATTGTTACTTGTCCCAGAGGAAGTTTAGTAAAAATAGCGGAGATGCCTGTAACTGCCGTTGATACTCCATGCATTCTACTGTATCTTTGCATAACTTCCAAAGATTTTCCGAGCTTTACTATAGAACTAGAAATAGTACCTAGGCTCTTTATTATCAAAGAAACAAAGCTGGTTGTTCCAGCAACGGTTATTGTACCAAATAAAACTGAACCTATAATTCCTACTAATCCTGAAGACATAAAACTATTTATAGTTTTGAGTAATTTACTCAAGAGTTCAATTATAGGTTCTAATCCTTCGTAGGCAATATTTCCTAAGATAGATTTAAAATTCTTCCATTGATTAGTAAGAGCTTCCATCTGGGTTTCATTAGCCTTCATAGCCGCTGTGCTACCAGCCATTCTCTCTCTTAATTGACCGATAAAATCAACTTGGTTAATCAAGGCGACTAAGAAAGCAGCACCTCTTCTTTCCATTCCTCGAAAAGCCTCAGCAGCTCCAAAACCAGCATCTTTTAAAGTCTTTAATACGTTTGTAAAGCCTTTAGTTCTAACATCAATGTCACTTAAAGTTAGTCCAACTTTTCCTAGTTGAGTTACTAACTTATCTGTAGGTTTTAAAAACTCTGTCAATACTGCTCTTAAGCCAGTACCAAGCATAGATTTAGACCTAATACCAGCTTGGGTAGCGGCAGCAATCGCAGCGGCTGTCTCTTCATAGGACATACCCAGTTGAGCCGCAAAGTTACCTGCATACTGAATAGCAGTCTGGAATCCGGCAATATCAGCTTTAGATTCATTCATTGCAGTTGTTAAGGCATTAGTTACCTGAGTTGCCTCTGTTACTTGAAGACTGTAAATATTAAGTGTAGAAGTAATAACATCCGTGGAGGTAGCTAAGTCTGTACCTGTTGCTGTAGCAAGCTTAGCAATGGCCGGAAGGGTCTCTTTAATTTGAGATACACTCAAACCAGCTTGAGCTAATACTGTAGCGGACTTAGCCACTTCTAAGGAATTAAATTTGGTCGCATTGGCTACTTCATAAATAGTTTCTTTTAAACCTTTTAAGCCGGTGTCGGAAACAGCCGATATGGCCTGCAACTGCTTTAATTCTTCATTAAACTGACCCGTATAATTAAGAACAGACCTGAGACCATTTGTGACTGCGTTAATAGCCGCATAATTGGCCATTAACCTTAACTGGGTTACGCCCAGATACTGATTTAATTGTTGAGAACGTTCAGCATATTTTTGAGCTTCGTTACTAATACCGAGCTGAGATAATTGATAAGACTTTATTGTCTTTTGCATATTTTCCAGTGCGGCGGCTGTCTTAGCCTGCTGGAAAATTTCAGCATCCGCTCCACTATACATTAGCTTAGTGCGTTTACCAGTCAGTTCAGCTTTATTAATCATAGCCGGTAGACCAGTATAAAAAGCTTGTATAGCTTTGAGCTGTCTATTTAAAGCCTTAGTTTGTCCTGAAATATTACTAAGGGCTTGCGACATACTTTTATTTAAAAGATTGCCGTTATAATTATTAAAGGCCTCCTTAATCTCTTTACCAATTAACTGTGACCTTTTTATATCACCTTCTGAGAACAGGTTCTGTTTAGCTGCCTTTTTCTTTAAGGCTTCTATATTTTTAAGGCTTGTCTCTATCTCGTCAAAGGACTTTTTTAATTCCTTAGAATCTACCTTAAGCTTAGTCTCAACAACAGCTTTCTCGATGTCCGCCATTCTCTCCCTTACCCTTTCATTTTTTCCAGAGCCATTCTCAGCTGACTTTCGTTCTGGATTTTAGTTTCTTTGCCTTTTTTATTACTCCCAAAAGCAATCGCTAATACTTTAGCCATTGCTTCAAAGTTGGTAATCGCATCAGTTTGTTTTTCTGACACTCTTATTTGTATATAGCTGCGAATTTCTCTAAGAGAAAAACGCCACTTTATATTATACAAAGAATCCTTAAAAGCCCAAAAGGTAAGTTCCTCGAAGTTTAACCCTTCTATCCATTTTAGGCAGGATTCGATTTTTCCTCTTTCATCGCCTTCTTGTTGACTTTGTCTGCCTCTTTTAGAGCAGGCATTAATTTTTCTACATTCTTCATCTGCTGCTCCAGTTTGAAAGTAAAAAAATCAACGATGTGCTCCGAAATCCAGTTGCTGAGTTTTTCCCCCTCCTCACAAGACAAGAACATAGCCCAGTTCTTTTCTACATTCTTACGATTTCCGTTCTCGTCTCTATCATCCATAACTTCATTAATCAGGGCATTTTGAAGATAGGCATCCATTCCCAGATTAAATATCTGGTCCTTATCTACAAACTTAGAAAACATGGCTTGTAAAAGACCCATCGACATTTTAATCGTCTTGGTTTTTTCAGTTACCCCGTCTTCACTATAGGTAATATTGATTGAATCAGATAAATTTTTCTTATCTTTGGCTTCTTCCATTTTAGTCTCCATGCTTGTTGTTTTTCACGAATTTATAATATCTAATCTAAAAATAAAATCAAGAGCAAAAAAAGAATAGGGTAACTATAAAGTTACCCTATCTGGCTTTAACGGAGACTAAAAGCCAAAAGGTTTAATTGAGTACAAAGGCAAAACCTTTATCTCCGTATTCCGCATAAAGCGGGTCACTCATAACCTGTTCCATCGGCGTAAATTCATACGGCATATTACCATACTGGTCTGTCTGGAACGACAGGCTGAAGCCGTTAGAAATACGCAGCTTCGGAATAATGATAGTAACCGGTTTCTTGCCTTCCGGAAGAATACCGACAATCTTCGCCGCCAAAGTCGGCTGGTCTTCAGCAGAGCCTACCGGAATCAGGTTTACTTTGTGAACACGGTCCCCAGCCGAGAAGTTGAACCCTTCCGGAATCGGACGGTCAAACGTCAGCGTATAGGAAGCAGACGAATCAGCTGCCGGAGAGGTCTTAATCAAAGCTTCGGCAATTTCATTGGAGTCAATAGAAATCGTAACTTCGTCATTATTCGCAAAGCCCAGAGTACCCAGTACGTCTCTAGCCGAAACTTCAACCGTACCCGTCAACGGACCTCTTTCACCTTCAGTAATACCGAAGACTGTCTTGAACTTTTCAGAACACGTTACAGTCTGTTCAGCACCAGCCAGAACCTTCATGTGTCCCTTTTCAATGGTCAATACAGCTACGCCATCGTTAGCCTGTTTCAGAGCCCTCATCAAGTCAAGAACCGTACCATTTACAGCTACCTGAGGAGCCGTCCCCGGGTCAAACGTTGCTTCAGCCAGTTTACCAACAAATACCAAGTCTTCGTTGGAAGACTTATTGCCTTGGATAATTACATAATCATCTGGCAAGAGATCACTGGCACTGGAATCAGAAGAGGCCGATACTTTAATTTCAGTCGTAACCATATCACCATTGATGTTTTCTTTCAAAGCCAAATCGGCTCCTTCAATAAGCTCAAAACCTTCCAAACCCAAAGCATAGGCGAGGTTTCTCGAAGTATATTCATAAACTTCCATCGAAGCCGTAATATCGGAACCATTCTTTACGGAATAAACGACAGTATTTCTAATACCCTGCGTCAAATCAAGATACTGGTCACTGGACGAAAACGTAAAGTTTTTAACCAGACCAATACCATGTTTTTCAGGAGTAAAGTCGAGAACGTCTGCCTTTGGACCAATCATAACAGTTGCGGCACCAAGGTTAAAGCTCTCTGTTTTTGCGCTACCTGCACCCGGCATAGTTTTATCCTTTCATAATTGATTTATATTAATTTACGATTTACATTTTAAATAATTTAATCTATAGTTTCAATAGTTTTTAATAAACTAAAATAAACTACGGAGACGATAATGGTCGAGAGGGAAGATACAGTCAGTCTTACAATCTATTTTCCAAGGTCCATATATGATTGTTTAAGAAAGAGAACAGAAATTACAGAACGGTCTCTAACCAAAGAGGCTATATATTTAATTAAACTTGGGTTATCCTATGGGTCAGAAGCCGATGTCAGGGCCTTGTCTCGGTTGATTCAACACTTACCAGAAGAAACTGGACGGCCCTAGTATTATACTTACCAAAAGGTTGTACCGTTGAAGGTTCTGTACAGGTTAATGTGCCTTTTTTCAACCAGTAATCTCTATGAGAATAAACGGTTATCTGTTTTAATGGCGCTAAAAGGTTCACAAGCCTGTTTATAATCTCAATGTGTCTAAATAGATTTTCATCTTCGAACGTAGATACCCCTACTTCAAAGGTATAATCGCAAAGGTGGGCTCCTATATTACCACAAAAATTTCTGAACAATATATAATCAATATTTTCAAGAACTTGGTCTTCAGCATGACCATCTAAGTTTTTAAATTCGATATTTTCAGATATACCCTCCGTTCGTATATCCTCCATTTTTTCAAGTAAGAATCTCATAACAGAGGTTATTGTATCTTTATAAACATCTTCTTCAACCATTTTGCAAAACCTCCTTTATAGTTCTTGTTACCTTTCTCTTTATAGAATAATTTATAAGTTGTCTCATCGCCGGAGAAATAATAGGACGCATATCGTTGTTAGATACATACGTTCCTAAAACAGCTGCTGCTCCTGATAATACTCTTCTTCTTCCAAAAAGTCTATTATAAATTTCAACCGGAACATTAATATTTGTTCTTGGAAAAGGCTCCACTCTTATATTAGCCCATTGTAAACCTGTAGCAGTAGGATTGAAGTTTCTTATGTCAATATAAGGCTGTCCAAATACTTCTGTTGGACTAGCCGATTGCAGCCAATTGTGAAGAACTTTCTTATTCGACCAGAAGCCACTGCTACGATGCTTTTTCTTCTTATATTTTACATACTTTTCACTTAAAGCTGGCCAAGGTTGTTTATTGTAAAAATGAAAAGGATTAGCATGGACTCCGACTACCTTTTCGTCCAAATACTTAAAATATCTTTCTGATTCTTTCCTGACTACTTCCTGAAGCCTTGGCTTTAATCTAGAAAATCGTTTTAACGTTATCTTTTCTACCGAATTAATGATAACGTTTCCCAGCTCAGACAACTCGTATTTTTTAGTCAGCTTTTCCAAGAACTTTTCCCCTTACATAAGCCATTACTATACCTTGAACGTGTTCAACGTGTTGTACAGTAATCTGGTCGTCTAAGAGGTCTCCGGGTCTGATTTCGGCGTTACATAACAGACGGTAACGGGGCTGAGGAATTTTTAAGGAATCGTCTGTATAGGCTGTAAATTCCATTGCACATTTGAACTTACCTAAGTCTTTATAACCTACGGTTTTTTCCAATTTTGTAGCCGGGTCGATTTCAGAAATTCTTCTCTTCCAAGATAATTCTGTGTCAAGAATAATTACCCCATAGGTTAAATAAATCAAATCCCGATAGTACCCTTCGGTATTATCGAAAGTAAGTGCCCAGTCGCCCTCGGCCAACTGGAATATTTCTCCATTTTTTATATTTTGAAATTTGTCTACTTTTAAAATACGACGAGCATTAAAAAAGGAAGAACTTCTTGTCTGGCTCATCGGCGGTTTCAAAAGCTGTCCCCAAAACCGTTTACCGTCTTCTTTTACGAATAAATGCCTAATCGACCGGCCTACCCTATGTAAATCACCCATTAGCTTTCTCCGGTAATTGCGTCTGTTACTGCACCAACAACAAACGGAGTATAACTTGTATAGGTAATTGTTTCTTCCCCAGTTAGATTGTTTTCCAGCTCCTCTATCTCAGCCTGAACGTCGTCGAGGAAACTATCCCAATCAATCTTATTAAGGTAACGCGTAAACTTAGAAGAACCATCGTTTTCTTCTTGATTAACACGCAGTCTTACTGACGGAAATACTTGAACTACTCCTTTTAAAGTAATAAGCCTGTTAGCACGGATATTACCTACACCATCAGACTTTAAACAATTAATAAAAGTGTTTCCGTGCTTTTGTACTAACTGAAGATAAATTTCATTAAGGTCAATGTCCTCGTCGGGAAGCTCCCCGTTATTTAGACCATAATAGTTTCTAACATCTTGAGGAGAAGCACTAAAATAGAAAAAGGACGTGATTCTATATGCTTTCTTAATCGTATAAGGCTTCTTCTGATATAAGAAACTTACTTCCACAATCTGACTTTTAAAAAGTTTTCCTTCCTCTAAGGTGTTATATTCTTTAGGGATAACTATTATAATCCTATCCGTAGGAATTATTTCTCCTGTTTCAGTATCTTGACTATTTTCTGAAACAGGTTCTTCCTCTGGCTCCTCTGGAACGACTTCCTGTTCTTCGCTGGAAAATAATATGGTTCCGTCCATGGACCTTATCTTATATGTGTATTTATTATCATCAGGATATACGAAATTACCATTGACTGTAATGTCAACAGGCATCGTTAAATCTTCATCTTTAAATACATAGTCCATGAACGGATACCTTATTACTGCTGGTTAGAATTTCCACGGCTAGAAGAATTTGTGTTACCAGTCGAAGTAGATTCAATCTTTCTATTTTTGCCAAAAGATTTCATGAAAGCAGCCACAGCCTTTTCCTGATTTTCTTCACTCTTCTTCCAGATTTTTTCAAACTCTTCCTGACTTGCGCTCTCGTCCAGTTCTCCCAACCATTCGGCTTTTCCTCTGGAAATAAGGCTGTTAATGGCTGTAGAAACAATGGCCACATAAGGCTTTCCACTCATAATATACTGTTGTTCACACAACAAATCGAGAAAAGAACCTTCTTTAAGTTTAATTAAAGCTTTTCTTTTGTAATTTTCTGACATTTAAGTCTCCTTTCTTTAATCTGGAGGTCTTCCGAAGAAGACCTCCTTCCCCCCACACTACTATTTAGTATCATAGATAGAACGAGTATCACCGAAGACCAAACGGTATCCAGTAACTTCTGATTTAACATAGGTTGTTTTCTGATTTCTAACAGCCTTTTCAGATTCAGAAATCTGTGACCCGGCTTCAATCAGTTCCTCTAACGTTTCAGCCTTGGTAAAGCCAATCAGTTTACCAGCCGGGACGGTAGAAGACAGAGCAAATTTAATCGGAGAGAACATACCCGGAATATTTGCCGTAACAACCGGACCACCAACCTTAGCCATAGCTTCAGGCTGAGAAATATCAGACAGAGTAGGTGTAAACATCAGCATCCATTGCAGGTACATATCATAGTTACCAGCTATGGTGTCAATCGGAGCGTGTGCACCATTACCAGCCCGGTCGACTAACCAACTCAACAGAGACGGATAATCAATCTTGTTGGTCGGAGCTTGAGCGGCTTCACCGTTTATCTTCTTATACATATCAGACTGTTTAACAATCGGAGCAGCCGGATGTACACCGTCACCGTTAATCAGAATAGTCGTAGCCAAAGCAACTTTAGACAGTTCCAACTGACGATTAATACGAGCAACATACGGAATCAGGATGTCAATTGCGGCACGACGTTCAAACTCATAAGTGAACTCGTAACCGGAACCATGCTTATACATAGAAACCATCTGTTCAGAGGTCTTAATCGTTCTCAAAGGAATGTCAGCACCCTGAGCTACATAGAAGGTACCTTCTGCGTCCTTATCAGATTCAGCGACGATTGAAATCATCTCAGTACCAGTAATAGTACGAGAATTACCTACGAGAGCAGATACACTTTCGAGATAGTTCTGATTGGTAGAAAAACGCAAAACACTGTCAACTACCTGCGGAAACAAAACTCTGGTACCCGGATAGGACTGGAAGGTTTCACCAGTGGCGGCCAATGAAATCTTCTTTGAATAGTCCTCTCTTACCGGCAAGCCCAAGTAAGCCAGCGCGGCTTCGTAACCATCCAACCCAGCTGCTTTATATTTTTTACCTTCTTCGTCAGCGTCAAGGTCAACTGCGAAACGCAAATAATCGTCAATTGCCATGCCATATTCTTTTGCTTTTTCTGCAAATTCGATACCGGCATTCTGGGAATCAACACGCTTTTCAGACTTCAACCCCCCCAGAAGTTCTTTCAACGATTTTGCATTTTCTTTTAATGCCAAAATACTTTTCATCTGTTATTCTCCTTAGTGTGTCTTTACGACGATTACTTCATCGCCGTTTACTTCCCATACAGCAAGGTCAGAAGTGGAATCTGCGCCCTTTTTGACCAAACCATTTCCGGCACCGACAACTTTATCACCAACTGCGACAGCTGCCTTTGACTTTTTAAAAGCCATACCACCGATAATTTTTACTGCACCGACTTTAATGCCTTCAACCTTACGGTCTTCGACATTTTCCAAACGACCAAAAATCAGGTCTCCGTCTCCGGCAAGTTTAACCGTATTAGAGGCCGCGCTATCCTGTACAACAGCCAAACCAACGTGCTCTTCTTTAATGTCATCAGCCAGAATAAACGTAAGGTCATTGGCAGGTACAGTATTTTTTAATGTAACGCCCTGATAAGCCATTATAATTCTCCTTAACGAACTTTATATACCGAGAAGTCAACACTACTCTCGTTATTGTTAATACCTCTATCGGCTCCGGCAGAAACGCCATTAACCGGAATATTTGCTAACGTAAGATGAGCTTTTTTCAAAAGTTCAGCCTTACCTTCAGTGTCTTCCGGAATAGTGTCGGATAAACCGGCCGCAACCAATACCTTTTTAATCTCTTCATCGAAAGAAGCTTCAACACCTTTCAGGCGTTCAATTTCTTTCTTTGAATCAGCCAATTCGGTTTCTAATCTGGCCTTCTCTTCAGACAAGGAAGCTTTCTCTTCTTCCAAAGCAGCTTTAGTGTTCTCAGCTTCATTTTTAGCTGTCTCGAGAGCCGCCTTCTCTTGTCCTAGGGAAGCCAAGGAAACCTTCATGTCCTTCACCTCATTTGACAGAGGCTCAGTGGCCGCCAAAATGGCAGCTTTTAACTCTTCTGGGTTCATTTCTACTTCCTTGTTGTAAATTGTTGAACACAAATTAAATACGCAGAGGTCTTTTTTAACCCCTTTCTTTGTCAGAGTAATAACTGGTGAGCTTTTATCTGACATTGCCATTTGGTACATACTATCAAGGATTTTTGCGTGTCTAGCAGCTCCTCTAGTTACCAAAGACAATTCTCTAACTGATTCCACTCCCGGGATTATTACATGAGCGTCATCTTTACCCATAACTGCTCCGCATTCGGGACAGGTTCCGGTAAGGAAATCAAGAAAGTTTACGTCATCATCTAAGAAGTCTTTATTACATTTATTACATAGAATTTTCTTCGGCATAAAGCTGTAAGAAACTTCGTCGATTATACCATTATCTACATCAGATATAATTTCGGGATGATTTGTACTAACACCGAAGAGTGTATAAAGAGCAGAATGTCCTGTATTCTGTTCATCTACTAATTCTGCATAGAAAACTCTTCCTGTTGGCAAAACCTTTTGATTGTGCATTGTCTGTAGAGTAACAGTATTAAGGGGGTCATTTACCAGATTTAACATATCGACAAGAGCCTGTCTTTCTAAGATACCCTTATCATATAAGGTCCCTTGATGGATAGGTTCTGTAGAAATACCTCTAGCCTGATAAAAGACAATTTTATTGAGGTCAACATCTGTCCCACAACGGGCCATTACCTCTTGTCTCATTTTTTCTGTTAAAGTTACTCTCTTAGCCATAATTTTACCCTTTTGTCATAAAGATAACATTTTAAATAATTAATTCAATAGTTTTTTTTAAACTATCAATTTAAGTCTTTCCCTTTCTGCTGGTCCTTAGTTGTTTTGTTACTGTTTGACTTTGCCATATCTCCACCTTCAGCTGTTAAACTCCTTCCAAGAGGGTCAGTGTTTGAAGTGGTATCCGTTGTATTCATTTTATTAGACTGGAAATTAGTTCCTGATAACTGAGTAATTTGTCCGATCGGAACTCGGTCATTCATTAAAAGGTGAAAATCAAGGTCGGTTATAATACCAAGAGAGAGCTGTTCCAGTAAACGAGCCTGTCTCATTGTTAGTTGATTTTCCAATTCAAGTTCTGGTCTAAGGTCAACTCCCTTTGAATACATAACAGCCTTTCCATCAAAACCGGACATACGCAAAGCCAGTGTAAATATTTCTTCAAGAAGATGGTCAATCGGTTTATTTAAAGCTGCTGCGTTGTCTGCAAAAACTTTAGCCTCGACAGATGCTGTATTTACACCTGAAGAACCGCGGCCGAGTACGGCACTTACGACCTTCATTGCGGCTTGGTTCTGGGCATTCAGTGTATCAATTACTTCTGCAATCTGTAAAGAACTTCCCGGACCTTTTTCATTCAGCATCTTAGCTTGAACAGCGTCAGTGTGGGCAATAGGATATTGAGGCTTAATACTGGCAAAAGAATTAGCAATAGTATTAACGGTGCTATTTACATATTCTCTATATTTATCCGGATTAGCCTTAATTTCAGCGGGCATATTGTTTTTTATAATTTCTTCCATCACCGTTAAATCAATGCGTGGAAAGCCTGTTATATTCATAATCCGATACAGGTCATTAATTACCTGTTGTCTGGCGGCGATAACATTTATAGCACTTACAAAGAAAGAATATGTATAAGGACTGGTCGGGTCTCTACGGAAAAAGGCTGTGAAGAATGTAGGAATATCAAGGCTCACTTCTTCACCTGATTCATCAGTCTTCTGAATCGGTTTATATTCCCCGTTCTTATTTTCCGTCCATTCAACAAAATGCATATCAACATTTCTGATTTCTTTTGGGAGCAATGTTTTATCAAATACCAGCTCGGCTCCAACAGCTCCTCTTAAAAGACACATATACTTTAACTCTTCTCTTAAAGAACTAAGAGAAGGCTTCATTTGATAATTTAATGTGTAATCATTTCTAAAAGTAATCCTATTAATAAGATATTCAAGGGTCTTAGTTCCTTCTTGACTTATTTCTCCCTCAGCGTCAACTGCATAATAGACCATTTTTGTATCAGATACAGTTAAAAAAGCATTTACCGCTGCGGAGCAATCAGGGTCTTGCCGAAAAAGGTTTTGTAAAAGTTCGTTTGAATCTTCACTAACCCTTGTATCATAAAGGTCTTCAATATGCTCCATATAATCGGGAGCAGTTAAAGTGCTGGCACTTCCGCCGGGGCGGTAAGTATCAGTATAAGCATTACCGTCAGTCTTTGCCTTTTTAGTTGGAAGTATAAACTCAAATAATGAACTGATTCCTGCCATAATCTTCCCTAATACAATAACCTGTTAGTTGAATAGCCACTCATATAGCCACACAGGTTAGACCTATCCTTCATCTTATCCTTATTTTTATAATTTTCTTCTGGACCTGTCAAGCTAATTATTGTTCTGTCTTCATTTTTTAGACCGAGACCGGCTACATATTTTATCTGTTTGGCTAAAAGAGCGTATCCAAGCGCATGAAAATAGTGGTCATTCCCGTTCAACTTTACCCACTCAGGTTGTTTTCCGGGAACGTCTTCTCTGGCCATGTCTTGTAAATGCTCGGTGATTAATTCTTCTTGGTCATAATAACCGTAAAAATCAATCTCTCCGTTCACTATCTTAGACTTAACTGCATCAAGGGCGTGGGTACGGTTACACATATAGAAAGATACTGCTTTATCTTGTTCGTGTTTAGGCTCAGCAATCTTCTGGCCTCCGTAAACTACTGGCTGGATACGGCCCTCAGTCATATCTCTAATATCATTTGATAAAGGAGTATAAGGATAACGGTCGATAGCTCCGGCAACAATATTGTATTTCTTATCCAATTCCTTTACTTTACTCAACAGTTGGTCGTAAATAACCCTAATAAAGGCGAAGGCCGCCCCGTCTGTGTAAAGGACTATATGGCAGGTTAGGCCTTCATCTATACCTATATATACAGGTTTATCCGGCGAAACTTCCGGAACTACCTGCGATTTAAAGCATTTCTTAATCGCCTTAACGTCAATACGAGCGTCTCCCTCTTTATATTCTTCTCCAAGAACCGTATTATATCCGCGGCGGATTTGACCTCTTTTTATACAATCGGCCATTGTCATTACCAAGTATTTAATAGACAATAAATTGGTACTAAATGGACGAATCTGGTATCCTCTGTGATGTTCTCTGGACGGATAGGTGGGAACCCATTCCCGAATAGCGTCATCAGATAAATCAAGCGGATGCCGACACTTTTTGCATACGACGCAAGAATTGTCGTAATCTAATCCTACGGCTACGTCCTCTTTTATATCTGTAAGCCTTTGGATAAACTTTGGTAACTTAGGAATATATACGGATTCTAGGTCATAAAGAGGTACCTGCCATTCGTTACAATGCGGGCATTTCACAAAATATTCCCGTTGGTCAGAAGAATTATAATCAGCTGAGATACCGAAATTTTCAAAGGTAGGGGTGGAAAAGCTTTGTTTAATTTGATAGACGGACGCTTGAAGTCTGGAATTAGCCAAGGCATAAAATTCTGATGTTCCCAAATCAATTTCGTCATTTAAAATCATATCTACCGGCGTAGATGTAACATCGGATTCGGAACCACCGGAAATATATAAGAAAGATGAACCTATCTGAAGAATATTATTATTTCTTATATCACCTTGTCCCGGAAAGTCCGTATCAAAAATAGGGCGAATACGAGGAGCACTGTTATTATCTTTCAATATCTTAGTCGGAAAAGTATAAAGAACGCGGGTTCCGGGGTTCATTACCATAAAACCAAGAGCTTTACGAATCTGACATTCAGTCATTCCGATTTGGGATAACTTCTTACAACAAAGGTTAGGGTGCATATCAGCCAATACGGCTCTCTGATAACCCCTATTCTTCAAAGAAAACGGTCCCCCGGCTAAGGTTGTGTTATTACAAACCCATTCGGCCATATCAGAATCGGTCTTTTGTCTTATGACTTTTTCTGCTAAGGCTTGAAGATAAGGATTATTTGAGAAGACGTATTTCATTTTACCTCCGTTTTAGCACAGCCTAAACCTATTTTTTAAAATAGTCAACTTTTCTATTGACAAAGTATTTTATATAAGATATAAGATAATCGAATCCAAGAATAGCTAGTCAGTTAATAACAGTTTGACGCATGAATCATTAAACACCTACATATTATTTTTCTTAATTAGTTCCACCGAAACCTCAGTTGAATAAACTGAGGTTTTTTGCTTGACATTTACAAAAATATATCGTAGACTACCACCACTTTACACAACCTAACATACCATAACATTTAGGGAGGGATTATGGAAGTTACTGATAGAGATAAACGCATAAGCATTGAAAGCTTTGCCAAAAGGGTCGGTGTTTCTTACCAAACCATTTACCGCTATATAAAGAAGGGTTCATTAGTTCCCCGAAGAACTTTAGGAGGAAAGGTATATTTTCTACTTACAGATGTAGAACTTTTTAAAAACCATACTTCTTCAGAACCTTTAATTTTAAACGGAGAATCGACCCATGGCTCAAAACAATAAATATCCTGATATAAATTATGAGACCGTTTTTAAGATTTATTCTATAGGATTAGAGATAAAAAAAAACCCTAAGTATGTAGCCGAATCTCCATATTCAGAACCTATCAAAAAGTCTCTCAACCTTATTTTCCCACCGGTTAGTATTAACACCGGAGAAAGTTCGTCAAAGGCAGACCTTCCTACCATGACAAACTTAGACCTGAAGACAGAAATAATTAATCTGTACTGGCAAACTAAAGAATTACTTAAATCCAACGAAATAGACGATAAAGACAAAGCTTCTATCCAAAGAACGGCAACCACCCAGCTGGAGAAGCTGCTTACGTTGGCGGAGAGAGCAACAAATCTGAATCAAATGCGGGAATTTGAATCCAAAGTCTTGAAGATTCTAAAAAAGGTTCTTCCTGAACAAAGAGAAATGTTCTTAAGAGAACTCGCAGAATCGGAAAGTAGAGAAGAATTAGGTACAGAACCGGGGACAGGGTTAGGTACAACGAAGGTTATTGAAGAGGGGAAATATAGATTATGACAGGTAATACTTTAAAACTAGCCAAGGACTTAGCAGAAGAGAAAGAAAAAATCTCCCAAAACATAACTCTTTTCCCGAATAAGGACCTTTTCAAGAATAATGCCCCGCTTCTTTGGCAAAAAGGGCTTCCGGTAATACCGTTACGCCCTCGCGGCAAGGAACCGATTCCGATAAACTGGACCTCTTATAAGGACAAGATGCCGCTTCCTCAGGAACAAGACCACTGGCTAAACAATTTCCCGGACAGTAACATAGGATTGCCGTTAGGACCGCAGTCGGGATGTGTTGCCATTGATATTGATACCGAGAATAAGACACTTATTAATATAATCAATGAAATCTGTGGATATTCTCCTTGGGAACGTGTCGGACAAAAGGGAAAAGTTCTCCTTTATAAATATAAAGGAGAGAAACCGTTTAAAATTAAAGACGTAGACGGTCACATGATTTGTGAATGTCTATCTTCCGGCAACCAAGTGGTTCTACCACCGTCAATACATCCCAAAACACAGAAGCCGTACGTTTGTAATCAACCGATTACAGAGGTTATACCTTATCTGAAACCTCTTCCGGAAAACCTCGAATCCATGTTAAGGAACGCTTTCCAAGATTACGGAATTACGCTGTCTCACGCAGGCTGGACCAGAACTACGGATTACGTTTCTCAGGGAAGCCGTGACGTAAAGATGACCACGATGGCAGGCTTCTATGCAAATGCAGTAACCAGAGGAGAGTTATCGCTGCTGGAAGCAATAGACCGTATGTATGTATGGAAAACCTGCTGTGTTGAGAATGTGGCCGGAGACGACATTGACATCGAGAAAGGTGTCCGCAACCTCATTCAGTTCCTGATTCAGGATGTTGTAGGCCCGAAAAATAAACCGCTTCCTCTCGGATGGGATACCGGACTTACCGAGGAACAGAAAGAAAGCTGGGGTCTTAAATTCGATGCCGAACATAACGAATGGTCGGTAGAACAACTGAAAGATTATCTCAAGACCGAGTTTGAAAAATACGAAGATGAGGGGGCTATTCAAAGGATTTCGGCCATAGAATATGTTCTACGCAGAATTAGTCGTTCTCCGCATTTAACGTCCTTAGAAATAGATACGGTCTTCACCTACATAAAACAAACTAACAGTAAAACTATTCAGGTTCCTAGCCTAAAGAAACGTCTACAGGAACTGCGACGGGGAGAACTGGAGGGAATTGACCACACGGAAATAGCCAGAGCCGTGCTGGAAGACCTGAAGAGAATAGGAGAAGTTCACTTCTGGAATGATAAATTCTGGCAGTATAAGGGCTCCAACTGGGAAGTATTGTCTGAACAGGAAATACTTTGTTTAGTAGCTAACAATTACGGGAATCTTCCTGCTGCAAGAAAGGCTCACGATCATGCCGGGGTTTTGAAAGTATTAAAGTCAATTGTTCCTCAAACTGACCTGAATAGTAGAAAAATACAGGGTGTCAATTTTGCAAACTGTTTCGTAAGCAGTGACGGAATGACCTTTCCTCACGACCCTTCCTTCGGATGTACCTATACGCTGCCCTTCAGATATGTACCTGAGCTTGTTGACCATCATCCTAGATTTGATAAGTTTCTGGAATCAATTTGGGGTATGGAACTGGATTTTGAAGCGAGAAAGAGAGCTCTTCAGGAAGCGATGTGTGCAACCTTCTTCGGAATGGGGCCCTCATTTGCCAGAGCCATTCTTCTCTATGGTATTGCGGGCTCGGGTAAATCTCAATTATTGGAAATAGTTAAACACTTACTACCCAAGGAGGTTATTTCATATGTAACTCCCTACAAGTTTGAAGATAAATTCGAAGTAACGGAATTATCCAAATCCCTTTTAAACATTTGTGGCGAGTTAAACGAATCGCAACCGATTCCGGGAGCAAGTTTTAAATCGATTATTGACGGAAGTACCTTAGATGGCCAGTACAAAGGAAGACCGATATTTTCCTTTACGCCGATGGCGACGCATTGGTTTGCCAGTAACTACCTGCCAAAGACAAAGGACGTATCGGAAGGATTCAATAGACGATGGCTCATTCTTACGTTCAACCATGCGGTTAAAAAGAAGGATAAAGTCCGCAACATTGGTGAAACAATAGTCGCTGAGGAGAGAGAGGGCATTGCCGCATGGGTTATCTCCTGCGTTAGAGAATTGGTAGAGCAAAGAGATTTTACTTTACCAAGCAGCCATCAACAGATAATCAGGGAGATGGCCAGTGAGAATGACTCAGTTTTTTTCTACCTGACCTCGGAGGAGGGACCGAGGAGGACGGAAACCGGGAGCGGCTCAGTATTGGTAAATTCTCTGTACGAAAAATACACGAGCTTTTGCTGTGCGACTATCCGTGCAAGGCCTGTGGGGTTGAGAGGCTTCTTACGGAGGCTGACCGAATTAGGCAACTTTATGGGCTTTCAAGTCGATGGCTTGATGGTGAATGGACTCACAATGGACAAGACGACGGGTGCCCGCTTGCAGAGCGACCTGTAGAATCGGTTGAGGAAAAGGAGGTTGTGGAAAAGGAGGCTGTCATATACGTTCTTGAAGGCAAGAAAGTAACCGGAGAGGTCTATAAAAAAGCCAAAAGGCTACGCAAACGAGCCGAGATTCAGGACCGGAAACAGGTAAAAAAGTATCGAGATAGAGGAATCTTTTCATAAATACGCCGAGATGAACCAAAATTGGTCAAAATCAACCAATTTAAGCTAAAAAAGGCCGTTCTGTGTGATTTTTTCACACAGAATGGCCTTTTTCTTACACTTTTTTGCAAATAAATGCTAAAAACCGCAAAAAAGCCTCTTTTTTAGCATTTATTTGCAAAAAGTGTATTGAATGACCTCTTTTCCCGCTAATATGTGCAAATTTTTTGCATATATGGTCGCATACACAATCATATATATGTTCGTGTATGCAACCGTCATCTACCTCCGCGACCGCATGCGCGATCGGAGGAACGCATACGTCGAGAGCGTTCGAGCTCTTCCAAATACCGGTATATGCCTTCCCAATCAATAAATTCTCCCTTCTCAGAGTTCCACCAAGGAACCGTTATTTCTCTGGTTTCACCCTCCCGAATGCCACGCAACTGCGGCTCTATTATTTCCCTGTTCATTTTCTCATGGTCTCGCCTGACCATTATTACCAAGTTGGTAAATTCATTGCTGCCGCCACCGCCTAGCGGATGCTTGTGGTGAACATCTAAAAAAGAAGGGAGCTCTTTCCACGGAATGAGCCCCTTGTAATATAACCAGTGAAGAAATGCTTTCTTAACACGATTCTTGAAGAAGGCACGCTCCTCTTTCTGTTTAGTTGAGTTTTTGGTATAGGTTATCTGTTTGAAGTTATGTTTAAGATTTTGTGCATTTTGATTTTGGCTGTTGCCTGCTATCATTGAATCCATTTGTTGTTTCTCCCTCCCTGTTCTGGTCGATTATTCTGGTCGACTGTTAAGATTCTAGTTCTGGTTAAGATTCTTGTCAAGTTTATGTCGGCTTTTGCGTTCGTGTTCGTGGTCGTTCCCCTTGCTGAGAACCTCAAAAATGAAAACGAACGTGACCGCGAATGCGACCGCGAACACGAAAGTGACTGCGCTCGCGTTCGCGGTCCTGTCAGGTGATAGGCAAGTTGGTAGGCAAGTTGGTAGGTAAGTTGGTAGGTAAGTTGGTAGGTAAGTTGGTAGGTTGTGTTAGGTGGAAATGGTTTTGGGCGGGGGGTCAGAATCGGGGCCTGTTCTCCGCCACCTTTTTATTCTCCCATATAAAAAGCCTACACCCCTATCACCCGGCCTATATGTAAAGGTTACGTTTGCATGTATAGCACGTGCCCGTGTGTATACCTTATAATAAACTTAACATAAAAAAAGAATCACGCAAAAACAATGACTTACTAAAAAAAGTGTACTTTTTTTAAAAAAAGTGCAAAAAAGTAGTTGACAAGTAACTAATTAGCTTATATATAACAGTCATCAGCCGGGCGGCTGGTAGTTATAGCACATTGTGAATAAGTAAATTTTATGCAAACCGCGCGGGGGTTGCCGCCCCCGCGTATCGGTAATATCTGAATATTGCCTAAATCAAAGATGTTCTAACGTTAGAACATTAAATAAACATATAAGCCAACTAAAAGGAGTCATCAATGTTTACACTAGCTATTTACACAATATTATTTATAACCATATACACCGCTATTTGCGGGCTTGTGGAATCATTAAGAAAATAACAGCTATTAACATTTATTAACATTTTATATACAGGAGTCAAAATCATGTCTATTAAACATATTAACCAGTCATCCCAACCTCTGCACAAGCCAGACTATAAGCCGTTAAATGAGAATAACGCCCGCAACGTTCGTTTGTCAAATGACTTTACAGGCGAGCCGAAAGAAGTAGTTTTATCTTATTTAAAAGAGGGTTACAATGCCTATTTAAGAGAAACAAACGCGGAAAACAAAGCCGGATTAGCTGGACTCGCCGTTGTAAAGTCAATCTTTAAAGCCCGTTTATATTACTCGACTTTTAATAAAAAGATGGATGAAAAAGGATTCAGAAAGCACATAATTTTACACTTATTTAAAATAAACGCGGATATTCGGACACACCCGCAAAAATCATCCATCTACGCTAAAATTAAAGCGGCATTAAAATTAATCGAATTAAACCGCGATATTATTAAAGAGTCTAACATAATAGGCACGCCCGCCGCGGCTATTGCAGAAATAACGGGCAGTATTTTTGCAAACTATGAAAGTTTGCGCGGTTTGTATGACGCTCTTAAGCCAGAAAAACAGCCGAAGCCGAGCACAAGCGACGAATCAGAATCTAACCCGGAATCAGAATCTAACCCGGAATCAGATTCAGAAACGGGAACGGAAAACAGCCCGGAATCGGTACAACTTCCGCCGGAAGTCGTATTGATGCAAGCAGCCAGCGAATTTATAACCGCGTTTGATAACGTTGTTAAGATTTACGGTTATGGCGAGGCGGTTACGATGGCGGGCGACGTTGTGGAAGTGATAACACAGGCATACCAGAAAATACAAACAACCGAAAAGTTGGCCGCCTAACCGGGCAGGAATCCGGGCAGGAATCCGGGATTTGTTCCAACGTTGGAACAAGTCCCGGGCGGGATTCTCTTTATATCTTTTCTTTATTTTTCTTTAATTTATATATTAAATGGCCGCTTAAGATGGCGCGCGAAAAAGTTTTGGAATCATATTAAGGGATTCCGAAAAAGTTCCAACGTTGGAACAAAATTGACTCCGTGTTCCAACGTTGGAAAATTGACAGATTTTGTCGATTTTAGACTGTTAGACATTTTCTTGACAGAAGAAAGGGCGGAATTTCGTCCACACCCCGTCTATGCCAGATAGACAAAGGCGTTCCCCGTTTCAAGCACTTTCACAGTCTAGACAAAGAACCACTTTTTAGACTGAAACGTATCATTTTTACTATATAAGGAGAAAATAAAATAAGCCATTGAAAAACCAAGAAAAAACATCTGACAAATTAGACAAATGAAACTTATACAATAAAATAAGGACCCGCTTTTTTTTAACCACTTGAACATTATTAGAACACCACTGGAGTAGTTTACATCTAACCCATTGTTTTTATATATTTTGTCTAAAATAGATTTTTTTTTTTTTTTAAGATTCACGGAAAAAAAATAAGATAAATATACCCTATGGGGTATTTATAAAAAAATTCTATATAGAGACAATTTAAAATAGTCTGTCAACTCAAAAAAAAACTAGACAAAAGAGTAAAAACAACAACTTGGTCAAAGATGGTGAAATAATTGTTCTATCTTGGTTCTAGTTTTTTTCATTTTTCTGTCCAAAAAAGGTAGAATAATACCTTTTTTTCAAAATTCCGTCTCTTTGTCTAGGGAGGGAATAAAACTGAGTACTTTTTCCGGCGACAATTCCGACCAGAATCCGGACCAGATTCCGGACGAGATTTGGAAACAAAATCCGGAATCAATTTGGGGAGAATTTTGGGAAAAGATTCCGCGTTCATTTTAAGATTGTTCCAACGTTGGAACAACCTAGCAAACAAACCATGGTAAACAAACCATGGTAACACAACTGAAAGGAAACAAACGATGGTAAAGAACTTATCCGACTTAATCGTGAAATATGCCAAACAAAACATGGTTGTAAAACTCGAATTTGACCTTTTTGAGAAACGCCCCCGCCTCTGTGTCTTTTCTCAAGATGGTAAAATCTTCAAAATTTTAGCTGTGAGTAATATGAGCCTACTTTCAGGTAGGGGGGTACCAGAGAGGACAGTGTATGCAACCACTGCCTAAAAAAGTGGGGTTTAATGACTGGTTTAATAACCATTTTATTGACTGGTTTAATAGTTGGCTTATTGGTTGCGTATCTTCAGATGTATTTTTGGATACATTTCCGAAAATACACAAATACACAATTTAGGAAGACAGCAACAAATTATTATATATACCAATTTGTATGTAAATTTCGACCTATTTTTACATACTCAAAAGTAGGTTAATTTTTAGACAAATACAGCACAAAAATATTTTTTCATCTTATTTAGACAAAACTAAATTATTAACATTCTAGAAGAATGTAAATGTTCCAACGTTGGAACAACTTAAACCACTTGAACAACTTGAATTTGTTTTAGGAAAGGAACAAGTTATGATTAATGCAAACGAGATTCAGAACGTAATCCAGAACGAGATTCAGTATGAATTGCCGGGAGTTATTGACCCTAAATTAGAGAACTGGAGAATTGAAATAACCAGAGACCGGTTCTGCGACAATCCTCGCAACGATTGTGATTGCCTTATTGGTAAGTTTTTTGTAAAAAATTCTTGTGAGTACGTTGAGAATGAACTTACAGAAACAGGCGACTTTTCCGATTGGTCATCTGGTAATTACCAGACAGACAAAAAACGTTTAGAGGAAATGGGTTTTATTGTTTATCCTGTATCTGTCTACGACCACAGCGGATGGAATATGTTTATTGGAAAATCAACTGGCTGGGATTGCGGATGTATAGGTTTCTATTTAGTAAAAAAGGCACATATTTACCGGGAATTTAAAAAGCATCGGATTTCTGTCAAATTTAAGAAAAAAATCGATTATTGGGTAAAGACGGAAGTTAAACAGTATTCTGATTGGGCCAACTGCGAATGTTGGGAGTATCATCTTTTTAGAAATGATGAAGAGGAGGATAATTTAAGCGGCTTTATTGATAGCGACTTTGATAAAGCTTTTGAAGCAATGTATAACAATTTCCCGGATGATTTTTGCAAAGCTTTTTCAGTTGAAGAGGCGAAAAAGTTTATAAAAATGATTTAACCATAAAATTACCCAAGTTGTTCCAACGTTGGAACAAATTGAAAGAAGAATAGGAAAATTGAACAGAAATTGAAAGGAACATAAAAATGTATATGATTTGTAAAGATTTTGACTTAGAAGAATTTGAACCATGGGGTGAAACAGCCATAAATACAAAAGAGAAAATAGTCGATGCCGGGAAAGCGGACGCGTTCTCGGCCCAGATTCGGGAACTTTATCCTGACGGAATCCCGGAAGTAACTATGAACGACCTCCTATGGTTTGACTGGGAGTGGTGCTTTGACTTGGTTGGTATAAATGATTGCGATTGTGATTGTGAAGATGATGAGGACGAGGACGAAGATGACGAGGACGAGGAAGACGAAAGCGATTCTGATTCCGAAAGCGAAAAAGATTGAAGAAAAGGAGTAAAATTATGACTGAAAAAGTATTTTCTAGCCGCGATTGGGAAGCTCTAGCCGATAGTTTATCAACAAAAGTTGATGTTTTTTATGAAGAAAATGGTGAAGATATTTTTGATTTCAGAGTAGATTTAAGAACCGATTGTTTTAATAAAAAAGGTTATTATGCCTTTTATAAAAAAGCTGATAAACTAAAGGTGGAATTACGTCATGTCAGTATTTATTTTTTCTATGACGTAAGTTCTTATGAGTATTGGAGAGATAACGGAGATGGTAATTATCTCTTTTTAACTGTTGCTCCAAAAGAGGGGATTAACGGTCAGGAAATAAATCCATCTACTTTAGAACTTACTATGTATAATATGTTGGATGAGTTGAGTCGTTATTGGGATTTCTTGTATAGTAGAGACCACTATACGAGAAAATCAAAAATATAATTGAAAGAGGAGTAAGACCATGACTGAAAAGACTTGGACGGTTTATATTGTTTCTCCTAAAGAAAACTGGCTTTTGAAGTATATTCTTGAATTTGATTCAAAAGAGAAGGCCGTTAAATTTGGAAAAGATATGCTTCAACCAGATGGACAGAGCTATTATATAAGCCGTTGTCCAGAATTAGATGAAACTAGTTTATTAGAAGCTTATACTAACGAGGCTAAATATTTTAGGGAGAACGAAGATGTCTAAAGAGAATGCAGTTGAAAATGCAGTACGTAATCCCGAGCATAGTCCTCTTTTGGATTATATCATAACTTTAAAATCATATAAAGTTAATTTAGATAAAGGCCATTGGGTTCCTGAAAATCATAATCGGTCTAAAATCAGATTAGCTTTGGAAAAAACTATGAAAGAGGAGGGGGTACTTATTCCGGGATATGAGTTGAGGAAAGTTTGTCGTGTCCCTTATTGTGTACATCCGTTGCATTACAGAGTTATCCCCTCTCTAAGTCAAGTTCCAAATCCGGAAGAGGTTGAAGAGCTGGTTGACTTGATAGACGTGGAAGTTTGCGAAAATCTAGGTTTTGAAAGATATTTAGTTCTCTTCAATGAAGATAACCCTCTTCCGGCTACAAGAGAGGACATGAGAGCGGCAGTAGCAATAGCTTTGTCCAGAGCTAAAAAGACAATCCCTTTGGACGATATTTTTTGGAAAGGAATAGAAAAATGATTACTTTTGAATATGTAAGCTGGTCTACAAAGATTTTTCAAGGTTTTTATGAAACGAATTTATATAACTGTGATAGCCTTTTTTATTTAACAGAACAATATCCTGATTTTAAAATGCCAGAAGGGTATGAATGGGAAATAGACGATTTTTCAGCTTTTGAAAAGGAGGTTGGAGAAAAGGCTGTTGAATTACTAAGCGATTATTTGGATAAAAATATCGTAACAAAATTTGAGTTTGTTGACATAGATTCTCCTCGGTTCTATAACTATAGAAATGACAAGATTATAGCTAATGTTACAGTTGATGAGGAAGCTTTAGAAAATTACTGTTATTTCGAAAACGGAGAAAAATTTGCTAACTATTTAAAAGATAATTTTACTAGTTATAGTGGATTTATTTCCTTTGTTCCAAATAAAATTGAGGAATTTAAGGAGTGGGAAGATACTAGAAAATGGCAGGTAATGTTTGAGTTCCATCTTCTTACAAAAATGGAGGAGGAAGAGGCTAGATTTGGGAATTTGTTTTATGAAGAAGAACTGGTATCATTTGCTGACGACTGCTTATATGAAAGACTTTGTTTGTATAAAGACGGAGAATATTTTGAATATTCAGTTGATGAGGAAAAGAAAGAAATATTTTTGGAGAGGAAAATATAAACTATGGATAAATATAGTAGTGAACTTTTGAGAATGGTTTTGTCTGGAGAAATAAATCGAATAACCGGACAAAATGTTACAATTATGTTAGTTAGGGTTCTTTCTGAAGTTTTAATGGACTTGAATAAACTTAAGAAAAGAATTGCCGAACTGGAAGAGAATCTGAATGAGAACGTGAATGAGAACGTGAATATAAATGAAATCGTGAAAGGAGACCAGAAATGATATTTACAGTTGATGCCGAATATACAGAGACAATGTACAGAAAACGGAGAGTTAAAGTTGAGGCTGATTCAACAGAAGAAGCTATCTACCTAGCTAAGCGTTGTATGTACAATGAAAGTGAAATCTTAGATGAAACCTGTGTTGATGAATTTTATCAAGCAGTTGAATCGGACGAGCCAAAAATTATAGCTGTGGAAGGAAACTTGAACTAATTTTGAAAAGGGGGGAACTGATTATGGGCTTAGACGTAACACAAAAGGTAATGATTAATAGGGTTAAGGCATTAAAAGCGATGGATACTTTGGCTCGTTTTGCTAATAACGAGTATCGGTATGAAGAATGGGCTATAATGACTTCTGATGATGCTTCGGATATAGACGAAGTTTTTTGGGTAGAGATTGCATCAGATGATGAACGATTTAAGGAGTATTATTACCAATTTAAATCTATAATTAAATCTGGATTGTTTTTTGGTTAATAAAAGAGATTGTTTAAAAAAGAGATTGTTTAAGAAAGGAGACTAGCTATGCGTTTGGAAAGCAGAAATAAAATTTTAATTGGTATAGATGATGATGATGTAATTATATATCTCGAGGCCGTTTTTTGGGATGGAGACTTTAAAGGTGCGACAGGAATAGGTCTTGAATACATTACTAAGAGCAGGGCTGAGTCCTTATGGGAAGATGCAGAGGAAAATCCAACTGATTATGTAGATAGGTACTTTTGGATTGAGGCAGCAAAATACGGCGAAAATGCTTCCTATGAAGAGTTTGCCGAACGGGAAATTGGGTATCAGAGAGACAATGACTTTCCTTGGCCTGACGCAGATGGTAGTTCTACATCCTTTGTTTCAGAGAACGATGAAAAATTTATCAGGGATTATTTAGGTGAAACTGAGCCACTTTTATTTGATTGGTTTCGAGAAGGTCGAATGTTTGATAAGAACTATGAATTAAGAATAGTAGCGAATCCTGAAGCATTGGAGATTATAAAAGAGTTTGAATCTGAAGAAAATATGACCGAAGAAAGAGCCAGAGAATTGATTGCAAAGATTGACGCTATGTAAGGGTGCTATGTAAGGGTGCTATGTAAGGGTGCTATGTAAGGATGTAATTGAAAGGAGAATAATATGTTATACTTCATAATTGATTATGATAAGTATAAAGGGTGTTTTACTGAAAACCAGTTAATTGAATATGCTAAGGAGGAAAATTATAAAGACCAACTTGAGTTCGTTCCCGAATCCAGACTAGCTTGTTGTCCCAATTATAGTTTGGAAGAGGCTGTAGAATATCTTAGAGATTGTTGTGAATTAACAATTATAAAAGGTGAGGAAATATGAAGTGGACAGTTACTTGTAGACAATCACAAAAAATCAATGCAGTTGTAAAATATGTTGTTGAGGCTAATTCCAAGGAGGAAGCTAAAGAAATTTATAGGGAAGAAGGTCTTATTATTAATACTTCTTATGAAGATGAAATGCCAGCCGAACTGGCCTCAATTATTGAGGATGTTTCTCCTTATAAGCGAAAGGACGAGAAAAGTCTTTATTTTCTGGTTCTGAAATACCGGAATAAGAAACACATGATGATTGTAGAAAAAGATTTAACTTATAAAAAAGCTTGTGATAAAGCTAAAGAGTGGAAGGAAATCTTGGAAGAAGAAAATATCAGTAATGATATGAAAGCTGAAAAGATTTTTATTGTAAAACAAGAACCTAATTTTGGAGAAGAAATATGTCTGGAAATGTAAAAAAGGAATCGGAGACGAAAGTAAAAAAGGTCTTAAAAGTCAAAAAATTAAATTTGACTAAAAACTTTGAACAGGAGTTTAATGACCTTACAGAAAAGTATCCTGACGTGAAGTCGGTTCAATTCCGTAATATTGATAAGTACCAAACAGCCGTTTTAATTTGGTATTATATCGAAAAGAAAGTAAAATAGAAAAGAAAGTAAAGTAGAAAGTAAAGTAGAAAACAAGGCAAGAAAGGAGACCAAAATGGAAAAAGCAATTATGAACATAATCCGGGAAGGAGATTTTGTTTATCTCGGAGAGGAAAAATTACTTGTAAAGGGCTGTCAAAAAGGAAATTGTGTCTATTCCATAACTGTAGAAAGAAACGGAAAAGATATTAGTCTGGCATACGATATTGTCGGTGATTCAATGGAAGACCCGAGCTTAAATATTACTGATGTTGAATTTGTAGAAAAACCCGAAGATAAAACTACAATTTATTATCCTAACCTAGGTGTGGACGTTCTTCCTGTTTTAACCATAAACGGAGAAGATATGTTTATCTATAAACTGACTGACTTAGATGGACTTGAAGTAAAGGAACCTCAAGTATTGAAAGCAGCTTTTAAATATGTGGTTGTTGCTAATCTTCTGAAAAAGAAGGGTAGAGAAGTCCAGCTTTTGAAATCTGAGAAGATAATCTGTGGTTCTCAAGAAGATTGTCAAAAAAAGTTGGACGAGATTTCAAAACATTTTGTTGGAGTTGATAAAGAAAATGAAGCAGTGGTAAGAAATATTTTTGAAAAAAGTTGTTGACGTTTTAATAAACATAGTATAATTCCTTTAAAAGGAGATATAATGCCAGAGAAATGTATAATTTATGATTTTTACAAGTTTAAGAAAAACTTAGAAGACCAGAAACTTAAGGAAAGGCTAAAAAACTTAGACGAGTTGGTGGAGCTTTGGAAACAGTATGACAGGTCAGAAACTAAGAGAATGGACGAACTTTGTAAGAAGTATGGAATAACTTTAAAAGGAGATATTATTTAATGAGTATGGACGTTTCATATTGGGGTGTTCGTGATTATGAAGGTATCAGATTCTTTATTGAACCTGATACTGAATTAAACGAGCTTTGCCCCTTTGAAAAACCGTCCAAAAAGCTGCTGTGTCCACATAAAGGTTTAAATGAAAATACCTATGTAGAATGGAGACGGTTGCTGTATATACCGGAAAAATCCGAGGGAAAAAGCTTTGAAGTTATGCAAAACTTAATTCCAAAAGGGTTGGAAGTAAGGCCGGAATTGACTTTTATCTATGCCGGCTTTCTTCCCACCCCGTCCCGATTGCTTTACCTTTTATCATTAACGAATGCTCTTCCGTTAATGATATACGGGATAACTTTACAAAGTAACTACAATCGGATTTTTCAAATAGCCAGAAGTTCTTACATCCGTCCAGTATATCTGAGCGGAAGTCCGGAAATTCCTGTCCCATTAGATTTTAAGGAGAATTAATATGATTAAATTTAGAGATGTAGAATATGATGACGAAGCTTTCTTGGAAGCTTATGTGAATCAAAAGAAAACCGAAAATGACGTAAAGGCAGTTCGGGTTGAAATGGAGAAATCTTTACTCGAAAGATACGGGGATATGATTGATGAGGATAAGACCTCAAAACAATTTAAAGTTGGACGGTTTACGATTAAAATGACCAGACATATTACCTATAAGTTATCAGAAACTGGCTGGGAAATGGTATGGCATATGCCGGAAGGAGAACGACCGGTTAAGTATGAATATTCTCATACAATCGGAAAGAATATTCCAGGTTTATCCATGGAAGAAATTGTTAATGAAACTAAACCATCTTTTGATATTAGTTATAAGTAATCGGAGAATAGAAAGGGACGGGAAATGGCTGAAGAGAGAAAAGAAGTCGAGATTGGAGATTATGTTTGGATTGGAAAAGAGAAAAACTTTTTAACTGTTAAAGATATTTCATTTCAAACAGTTACCATAGGACAAAATAAAGTTGTCTTAAAACAGCTTTATTTTAAAGAAAAACACCAGCCGGAGTTCGACTGGCGGGTAAAGAAAGTTCATAAAAGAGAATTAGGGAGACCGAGAAATGCCAGAAACGTATAGTTGTGAAAATATCCAAAAACTAATATCTAAAATGGAGTTGGTAGAAAACCTAGCCCGCCCCGGTTGGTTAAAAGTTTCTGGAGAAGAAGTGTACTTGGCTAAAACTGAGGATGATTTTTCGAAAGAATTAATTAGAATGATTCCGGAAATGTATGCATGGTTAAGAGCCTTTGCTAACAATGGGAATGTTGAAGCAGTTGAGAAACTGAGAGAAGACCTGAAGATTTATCTCGGTCAAAAGGAATCTATTTTGGCTTATCATCTTCAATCGTCTAGTTTCAAAAATTTATTAGGAGAGAATAATGCTTAATGAATATAGAGATAAAATAATCGAGTGGATTAAGAACGGAAGAACTGCTAGTGAAATCAGTAAAGAATTTGGAACTTCGAGAACATATCCATACAATCTCGCCAAAAGACTTAATCTGCCTTTGAAATCAAACAGCAATAAAAAGATTATCAGTCGTATGCCCCTTACTAAGTTACACGCCGCCCTTGGAGAAAAACTGGCTTGGGAACGAAATTTCCGGGCTAAGAAACCGCTGGCATTTGTAGCCGCTGAAATCGGCATCACTTCAACGAAGTTGAATCAGATTGAAAGAGGGACAATAGATTTGACCTTGCTTGATTTGATAAAAATTGCCGATTATTACGGTGTAAATGTTTGGATGATACTTAAAACAGCGACTGAAGCTCAATTTGAAGAGACATCAGCTTTTAAGATTTAGTAATAAAGTCTTGGGAGATTAAAATGGTAGAAGGGTTTACTTTAAGACCGTATCAAAGCGCTCATTTAGCTTTCCATATAGCAAAGAAGCGGTCGTTAAATTTGTCCCATCCGGGGACAGGAAAAACGCCTACAGCTTGTTTGTATATTCAGTATTTGAATAGAATAGAAAAAGCCATTGTAGCATTTGTTATGCCTAAATCCCTCCTGAAGAAGAACTATGACGAACTTCTTAGATTTACAGATTTTCTTCCTGAAGAGGTAGCTGTTGTTGATGGTACTCCAAAGAAGAGAGAGGAAATTTACGCAAACCCGAAAGTGAAAGTTTTCCTGATGGGTTTCGATTGTTTCTCTCGCGAATGGCAAAAACTTCCGAAAGAATTTAACGGTGTAGTTGTCGATGAATTTCACATGGGGTATAAGACCAACGACAGTAAAAGAACCCAAAGTTTTTACGGAGCAATGAATAGGGTAAAATTTTTTCTGGGAATGACCGGAACGTTAATCGACGGCCGTCTTTCTTCAGCTTATCCCGCAATCCGTGTCATTGAGCCTAGATATTATGCCAGTTATAAAAACTTCCTTTATCAGCACGCAATTACGGACGATTTTGGAACAGTTATCGAGTGGACAAATCATGCTAAGATTAAGAGGATTTTAGCTCGCGAAGCAGTAGCAATGACTTTTGAGGAAGCTTATAAAGGTTCTCCAAAACCGATTATAATTCCGGAAAAATGTGGGATGGATAAAGTTCACCTCAACGCCTATGAGGAATTTGAGGATAAAGCATTGTTGGAATTGGAAGATAATTACTTAACCGATTCCGGTTCCGGAGGCGTTCACCAAATGAGATGTCGTCAAATTTTAGAAGCACCGGAAAGCATAGGATTGGAAGGGATTCCTTATCTTGGAAAAGACGAGATGCTTAAAGTTCACCTCGAAGATACTAAAAATTCTGGGAAGCCGCTCCTAATATTTTCAGTATTCACTGCTGAACAGGAACGTCTCGTTAAACTGTGCGAAGAATATGGGCTGAGGACAGGGTTAATTAACGGGTCCATCTCCGGTAAAAATCGAAGCAAAATTGACCAAGATTTCCGAGCTGGTAGGCTGGATGTAGTAATTGGTTCTCCAGAAACAATGGCTGTCGGTTTTAACTGGGAACACGTTGATACTGTTATCTTTGTCAGCATTGATTATAAGGACAGCAACTGGAAACAGGCAATACAGCGAGCCGATCGTGGCGGGCGTAAATATCCTGTCAGAGTGTATAGATTGTTCTACGATGTTAAGGTCGAGCATCGCTTGTGGGATATTATTAAACGTAAACAGGAAGACAGTAGAAAGGTAGGTTATTGATGAGAAAGAGAATCGAGACTTTTTTCGAGAAACTATTGCCATCAGACTATGTAATAGACGTAAACTGGAATATGAGATACCAGCGGTGGGAAGTAGTGTTTTCCAAAGAAACGGATGAGATTGCAGTTAGGCAAGGAGGAGGTTTCTACATTAAATCTTTAAGAGACCTTCAGAAGAACAGTTGGTGGATTATGCAGAGCTTAAGGAAGTTTAGAAAGGTAGGTTACTAATGACGATTTATGTATTAAAAGACGGAAATAAAATGAGTATAAGAAAATACTGCCAATATAACGGATTTAATTATTCTGGGATACAATCTCGAATGGCAGAGGGGATGTCTTTGGAAGAAGCTATAAAAGCCTATCAGGAGTACAGAAATCGTAAGAAAATTATGTATAAAGGCCAGACCTTTTATTCTTACTGTATGAAAAACAAACTGGATTATATTTATATTATGGCTGTTTTTATAAGGGAAAGAAAAAAAAATAACGACCTGAATATTGAAAAGTTCGTCGATGAGTTTATAGCCGGAGAACAGTATAAAAATAGGCGAAAAAACCAGATAAAGTTATACTATAAAGGTCAACCTTTACGACAATATTGTTCTGATAATGGCCTTAACTATAATAAGATTTTATTAGCCTACCACCGGTATAATTTTAGGAACAAAACTAAAAAAATACCGTGTACTATAGAAGAGCTGGTTGAGTTTTTTGAGAAAGGAACCCATTATGACAAATTTAGACTTGATTAAATATTGGGAAGAGAAATTAGAAGCAGAAAAAGAAAGCTTTAAAGGGTTCGGTTGCTTATGAAAATGACCATTTAATTGGAACTATGCTTTACCAGATAGATTGCTTTCGTGAGAAAATTAGCGAACTGTTAGAAGAAAAAGCTTATGCTGAACGGCATTGGTGGTTTATGGTTAATTTGGCTAAAAGAACTAGGAGGATATTTAAAGTACCAGATAGTGTAGATTTATATAAACGTAAAAAAGCCAAAGAATATTGGAGCAAATATTATTGTAAAAAACGATTTAAAATAAAGCCGAAAATGAGGTTGGACTTAACTAAAGAAGAGGTAATAGCCTATATTGCCTCTGCTGTGGAGAATGACCCCAACGGATTCAAAATCGTAATGTTAATTAGAAGTATTTTAGGAGAAAAATAATGCAATTTAGTAGAGAAACGAAACAGCTTTTGAGAGAATCTTTTGAAAAGTACGATTTACCAAAGTATAAAGACCTTTTAGTAAAGAAAACTGAAGGTGTTTATCGCTGTAGTAGCTTGGAGTTCGACGTGTATCCGGGAACACAGTCGGCTAGATTTTATAGAACTGGAGAAAAGATTACGCTTGAAACTGCATATTCTATGATGGATACAAAGCTAGAAAATAGAAGAGACCAAGTAATTGATAGACTTGCTGAGGAATTAGTTTTGTATGAAAACCTTTTCACTTCGTTTTTAAGAGCAGAAATTGATTCAGGAGTTAATGCTTTCATTAAAGAATGTTTAGGCGAAACACCTGAGTTCCGCTTGGTATTTTTTAAAGAAGCTCTGGTAGATTATGAGCGTTTAAAGGAATTTCAAAAGGAGAAAAAGAATGGATAATTATGGAACAATCCAGTGTCCAAAATGCTTTAATAAGATAGACCTTCCCTTGTTAGTTCCAACAATAGTTTGCCCTAACTGTGGAGAAGTAATAGACATTACCTATCCTAACGGTATTTTTCCTAAGAGAAAATATAATGAAGATGGGTGTTTGGAGAAGAAAGAAGATGTCGACACTAATGCTTGAAAGAAAGAAAAAGCTTTTTGGGACTAGACCAAAAATTACCAGTTGGGTTAAGAAATTACTTTGTAGGCATGAGTGGATTAATGTCTGTGAAGGAAACCCAGATTGTACCGGTTGCTTTTTTCGAAGATGTAAAAAATGTCCTCATTATAAAGTAGTTTGTGCTAAATGTGGAAAGGAGAAAAAGCTATGATTATATGGACGGTTCTTCTTCTTTGTATAATTTGTGACATTTTACAAAGAAGAAGATTTAATGATGAATATCTAATCTATCTTTTAGCAGGAATGATTGAGCTTTTATTTCTGGACTTTATAGCCCTTATTTTTTTTAGGTCTTTTTAATAACAAGGAGATTATGGCGATGATTAAAGTAGGACAAATTTTTGAATTAGCAGTAACAAAAGGACGCGTTGTGGTGATACGGGTTGATGAAACAAAATCACCTTTTAGCTGGGTATATTTCATATTTCCAAACGGGTATACAGAAAGGCTTTGGAAAAAGACAGTTCAAACAGAATTAAAACTGATTGCAGAATACCCGACTTGGCAAGAGGCAGTTAATAGCAAGGAGTTTAAGGAATGATTGTTTGTTATTTTTCTTGCGGGGCTGCAAGTGCAGTAGCGACGAAACTTGCTATTGAGAAGTATGACAAAGACAATATCCGCGTAGTAAATAATCCAGTAGCAAACGAACATCAAGATAATATTCGTTTCTTAAAAGACTGTGAAAAATGGCTTGGAGTTAAAATAGAAAAAGCAATAAACCCGTGTTATGAGAACTGCGACATCGAAGAAGTATTTGAAGATTATGAGTTTGTCAGTAACGCATCAGGATTTGCGCCTTGCACGTTTGAACTTAAGCAGGTAGCGCGTATGGAGTGGGAAAGAAAAAACAACTTTGATAAAGAAAAAGATATTATTGTTATGGGATATACCAAGGGCGAAGAAAAGCGTGCAGAAGGATTCAGAAAAAGCAAAAAGAACATCGGATATACTCTTGAATGTCCACTTATTTACAATGGATACGATAAACATCGTTGTTTTGCTGAAATGGAAAGCGCAGGGATTAAACTTCCTGAAATATATACCAAATACGAGTTCCCAAATGCCAACTGTATAGGGTGTGTAAAATCAGGTTCTGTTTGGTATTGGAATTTAGTGCGTAAAAACTTCCCTGATGTTTTTAAAAAACGCGCAGAACAATCTCGCCGTTTAGGGTGCCGTTTGGTTGATTTGGGAGCAAATAAAAATCCTCGGCATATTTTCTTAGACGAATTAAGCCCCGATATGAAAGGGAGAAAACCTAAAGATTGTTATGTTGAATGTGGAATATTTTGTATGAAGGAGCAAGACTAATGGGATATAGAAATTATTTGTATGTCGCGAACAAAAAAGACATTAACAAAATCCGTAAAATGATGAAAGCTGAACTATGGGAATTCTCTAAACAAAAGCCTTTTGAGGGTGAAGAACTGCCGTATTGGGGTGATGTTTTAGAAGAGGCTGGAGCAGAGGAAGCTTTTGAAATGGGAAAATATATTGACTATAGAAATAGGTTAAAACCTTTTATGAGGCCTTTGTTCCGCAATAAAGAAATTCATGAATATTACAATCAGGAAAATGAACTTTTTATTGCAAAACCGGGTATTTTGCAAGCATTAGCAACAATTTTTAAAGAAAAAGTACAGGCTCACTATCAAGGCCTTATGCAAGAAGAAAGTTCTGATGAATTTGATAAAAGGTCGCAGTTCGACAGATTGTTAAGTTCTGCAAAATCAAATTTAATGTGATCTAAATATCTCGACAAACTCCCAAATAATAAATATGCGCTTGGAGGCGGCTGGTTGTACGAGCATGAGGTGTTCTCAATTCTTTATCTTATGAGAATATTCAACCCCCAAAAGCAATGTTTAATTTTTTTAGGATATTAAAGACAATGTCGATTGATGAATTTATGCGGGATATAGCGCCTAAAATGCGCTCGGGCTGGGTGGCTATGGATGGAGATAAAATTTGGTTTTGGTATTCAGAAGAGCCAGTTAAATATTGGTTTGAGGGATATTGGGGTGCCTTTATAACCACACCGGTAATTAGGTTAAATGATATATTTGATATTATCCCCGTTGATGATTGGGAAACGTCGTTACGAAAGGTAGGTAAATAATGACATATTTAGAAGAACTGCTGCCCGAGTTCAGAAAAGGGGCAAAGATTAGATGTAATAATTGGGAAAAAGACAAGTATATTCAAAAAAAAGGTAGTTTAGTTGCTACTGATAATGATTTTCTTTGTAGTTTATCCGTAAGTGATATTTTTTCAAACCGATGGGAGCTACACCAAGACCCAGAGCCAGACTGGCAATATATCATTGACCACAAGTGCCTTTGCTGGTTTTGGGATTTGGAAGAAGAAAAGAAAGTAGCCGGACTATTAGCTGATTATGATTCTTGGGAAAGCCAATTCGGCAGGTATAAAGGCAAGAATGTTGCTGTAACTTATTTTGACCACTGCCGCCCCGTCCGCAGAGATGAAGTAAATTTTTATGAGGATAAGAAAGATGTTTAAAGTAGGTCAAGAAGTATGGTTTGAACCATCAGACCCGAGAGATAAAGGCTTTAACTGTACAATTGAGAAAGTGGGTCGTTTATATTATACAGTTGAAAAATATGGTTGGCACGGAAAATTCGATAAAGAAACCAATTATCGCGGAGAATACCCGCATGGTCATCTCTGGGAAAGTGAACAAGCAGCTAAAGACAATAGACAGGCTGATAAGATGTTTAAAGCTCTTTTCCACAAATTCCGTAATATTAACCCCACGTTGGAACAAATGATAAAAGTTTATGAAGTTCTAGGATTAGATAAGGAGGATATTTAATGGTTAAAACATTTAATAAAAAAGCAGCAGAGAAATTATCAAAGAAGCTAACAAATGAATGGAAGCTTAATAAATACAGCAGAGGATATTTTTATTATCAAGATATAAATAAAAATATTTTTGTAAGTCGATGGGACAGATTAAATCCTGCCAACTGTGTTAAAATCCTTTCTCACGTTCCTACCTATGGCAAGTATATGGTTATGCGAGCAGAGCTTGTTAAACTTAGACGTGTTGTTACAAGCTATGTCGGTAAACCGATTGACTATGATACTGCTTGTGAAATAGTTAATAAGCTTCTTGATGATAAGGAACAGCTGAAAAAAGAGCTTGATGAACTTAAAGAAAAAGTTGCTGACCAAAGAATAGACCTAGAATCTTCTCGTTGGTATCAGACAGTTCAGAGTGATAGTATTATCAAACTTAGGACTGAGGTTGAGGAACGGGAAAAGCTTAATTATGAAGCCAAAGGTATTATTACAAACCAGCGGTCAGAAATTGAAAAACTTCGAGGATTGCTGAAAGAGTGCCTGCGCTATATCGACATCTGGGGATATACTGATAGTCACGAAAACCTGCTTTATCCACAAATTAAAGTCGCTCTCGGTGAAAGTGAGGAAAAATGAACGATAACACACGGAAATTAGGATATTATTTCGTAAAATTAAAAGATAACAGAGTTGTACTTGCTTGGTGGCGGTCAGATGTGAAACTTTGGGCATTTTGTGAACATGAAGATGTTATAGAAGTTCTCGCGCCTTGTGATTATGACGAGTTGCAGCGATTAAAGGAGGAAAATAAACAAATGTTTAACCTTTTGGAAATGGTCGCAAGAGGGATTACCTTTAATTGTGATACCGAAGACGTTATTCGGATAACATCTGCGGTTAAAAGGTTTTGTATCGCTAAACATGAAAGTGAGGAAAAATGAACCAGTATAAGTATAAATACTTTTTTCTCCCGAAAAAGTTTAAGGCTATTGCAGATATACACATAGCATTTACGGAATTTAAAACTTCTGGGAAAATGGTTGTCAGAGAGAAAATTGACTTGGTGAAGGGACTTTTTTCTAACGATGGAACTGGAGAACGTACTTTTGTGGAAATGCCCAACGGAGATACAATCTACATTGAAAGAAAATTACTCGTTCCCGTCCCTCTGTTTTTCAAGGCCGAGAAAAAATTTCAGGAACAGGTTAAGGCTTGCATCCAGTTGAAAGAAAGAGAAAAGCTGATGACACTTGATAAAATATTCAGTTTCTTTAAGAAATTCAATTTTTTGAAGTAAAGTGAGGAAAAGATGATAACTTACGGTAAATGTGTTTGTCCTGCAACAGAGGAATCCTATGCAGTAATAGTATTAATTCTCTGCATAACATTTTTAATTTGGTGGTTTACTAGAAAGTGAGAAAAAAAATGACTGATGAAAGATTATTGGTAAGAAAAGGTGCAGATACTACTGAATATTTTAAAACTGATGGTAGGCTTGTGACTACAGTAAATAATTTAAATTTTACTTTCGCTTTTCGATTCCCGAACGGCGATAAAGTAGAATGTCCGGGTTGTTCAAGTTTGCAAGATTTTGTTGATAAAGTAAATAGATATGGTGAACTTTTAGATTTGTTGAAAGAGTGTAAAGAAAGAGTTCTTCTTTGTATGGAAATGACCACTGTTGGTCATGAAGAGGATGAAAAATTATTAAAACGTATCAATACTATACTAAGGAAAAGTGAAGAACAATGAATAAAAAATATCTTATTTTATGTAGAGCTATAAAATATAAGCACATAAATTTAGTTGATTATTATGGTAATGAGCTATTTCCTGTGCTTAGTGATAAGCATATTCTTTGGCTTATGCGTTATATGAATAAAAATGGATTAAGATGGAGTAAAAGATTATGACAGTTAGATTTGGTTTTTTGCAAAACGGACTTCTTTTTGGTTTTTGTTGGTATGAATTGGAAGAGACTGCGGTCTTTGAAATTGACCTATTATTTATGGTCGTAGTCTTTGAAAAAGAATTGTGAGAGTTACAAGTAGAGTTATAAGTAGAATTATAAAGGAGAATTAATATGAGAAAATATAGGGTTTACAATATTGATAGAGATGCAATCTATAAAGGATTAAAGGCAGAAGGCTATAATTCTTTAAAAGGACTGTGTAAAGACGAAGGAATTTGTTATGGTACAGTTCTTAACATTTTAACGCGAAAAGAGACAAGCATAAGAAATGATAAGGTAAGAGAATTTATGCTTAGGCTTATGGAAAAAGGTAAAGGAGAAGTATCAGATGAATCTTATAATAATTCTTCCAGTACATCTCTTTATGATGCCTATTGCAACAGCCAAAACAATAGCCAAAACGATAGTTCCAGTAATATCGAATTTGAGAAAGAAATGACCCCCCCACAAGAGACATTTAATGGTTTTGAGAAAGTTTTTATCTCTAAAGATACTATTACATACGAATTATCTAAAGGCTCTACTGTTTTTTGCAAAGGCTCTAACTTCTTCTATAAATTACAAGACAATATCCTGTGCCGTTTTTACAAAGATGATTTTACAGGAGAAAGTAACCTGCTTATGGTTAATGCTGCTATTGATACTTCTTCAGATTACTGGTATGTCTTACGCAGAAAGAAAATAAAGCCGGAAGTAGGACATTTTTATAAACTCGTAGACAATTCTATAGCCTATTGTTTAAAAGAACATACGGAAGGAGATTATACTTACAAATTCGAGTTATCCACAGACAAAGGACAAGTAATGTATAACGAATCAGGAATCGCCGCTTATAATACTCCTACTGAAAGAGAACAAAGGGCCATAAAGGAGAAGATAGATGTTAGATGAAAGATTTAATGGTGAGGAAATAATCATTAAGAAGAATGACCTTTTATTAGCTATCCAGAGAGGGATTATGTATGCTGAAGAAGACCTAAACGAAACTAAAGACATCGGTTATACTTCTTGGATAGTAGCCAATTTAATAGTAAATGAGTTATTGAAAGAAAAGTTGAAGAAAAAACAGGGAAAAGTTAATAAATTATTAAATTTTTTACTTGACAAGAAGAATACTAAGCTGTAAAGATTATCTCGTCATCAATTAACCGTCGATAAGAGGTGATAGGTATTTTGGTTCCATACCTAGAGACGGCTAAAGTCAGTAAACCAACTGGCAGGAACCAGAAATATGGGAGGGAATACGGAAAGGGAATTTGCGCCTTTATGACCCTCCCACCAAAATTGAACAAACCGAACAAACATATTGAAAGGAAAATAATATGTTGACACCTGAAAAAATTAATTACTTCAACCAGCTTTTACAAACAGGCAATGTTCCGGGTCCGGAAGATTCAGCTGATTGGGAAATTTATAAAGCTTATCAAAATTCTCAGGCTTTAGCTCAGCAGGCCGCAGCTCCGGTCTCTGCTCCGATTCCCCCAGCAGCAGGACTTATGAATGCTCCTGTAGCAGCTCCTGTAACAGCTCCTGTAACAGCTCCCGTAGCAGCAAATATCCCGACAAATAATGTTTCCAATCAAGCGATGGCAGCCCCGGCTAACGGTACTTCCTATACGATGGATGACCTTATGTCTAATCAGATGGTTGTAGATAACTATTTGAAGGTAAAATATCAACAGACCTTTATTGGTAACGATGTTGTTGGTGATAAAGAAATTTATGTAGCCATTAACCTTAGCAATGTAGTTGCCAAGTTGTCTATTAAAGGCGGCCAGCCGGTATCTTATGCTTCTACCGTTGACGGTAAAGTTTGTCTTTCCGGTGGCTCTTGGCTGGAGGCTGTTGCCGATATTCAGAAAAAAGACCCGAAAGCGAGACCCTATAACTGCGTTGATTTACCAATGACTGTTATTAAAGAAGTAAAGGGCTTCTCCGGTAATACCGTTGCCGCAGTCGGGACTGTAATCGGTCATACAACCTCGACGACAAACTGGAAGCCGTGGGTTGACTTTTACAGAAATCTGCCACAGGAAGTAAGAGAACGCGGAGAAGAAGTTTATGTTAAACTGACCAGAAGAGATGTTTCTAAAAACTCTAATAACTGGGCTTTGGTAGACTTTGAATATGTTCCGTTTGAACAGGCTCATAATCTGGGCTTGGTTTCGGAACCTTTCTAGACTGTCCTTATTGACGGCGGAGGGTAGCCTGAACTACCCTCCTTTTTTAACTATTTGCTTTTTCCTGTTGGTTTTTTGTCGGTTTCTTGTTAGCTCTTGGGAGAATAAAATGCGAAGAATTTTAATCTACGATATGAATAACTGGCTGCGCGTAAAGATGGCAGAATCTATGGGCGGTGCCTCTCTTTTTACATTGTGGCAGGAAATTCTTGCTGGTGCGAACCAGAAAGACCTTATCTTCTGTATCTTTGATGGTGTCAATTCCCGTAAAAAGAGGAAAGCTATTTACCCTGCATATAAAGCGAAGAGGAAACCTGCTGACCAGTCTATTTATGATGGTATGAAGTTTTTTAAGGAGTTGCTTAAGTACGCTCCTATAAATGTGAAAACAGTCGAGGTTCCAGAATATGAAGCTGATGACGTTATAGCTACTATTACAGTTAAAATGGCCTCTAATGACGATAAGATGGACATTGTGTCCACTGACCGAGACCTGACACAGTTAAGAATCTCTCCAAATATAGGAACGCTTAAAGAACCAGCGGTAGAGCCAAAATGGGTAAAGACTTATAAAATGTTAGTCGGCGACCCCTCTGATAATATACCGGGAGTGAAAGGGTTCGGCGAAGCGGCTTGGAATAAGTTAAGTGACTATGCTAAAGATTTCTTAACTGTATTCTTCTATCTTGAATATGGAAAAGAAGAAGACCTTGTTTTATTTAGTGACCTTTTACAGAGTATGCAGGGTAGTCTTGAGAATCTATTAGCAGAGGAACTGTCGGAAGTATTAGCCAATAAAATAGCCGATGCCTATCATTCGGGAGAATTACAGACATGGTACAATCTGGTCAGTTTTATTCCTGTACCGGTTAAGGATATTCAGGAACACTTTTTTGCTGGAAATGGACAGATAGACGTGGCTCAGGAAAAATTAGGAACTTTTAGTTTAACAATTTAATTGGGAGAAATAATATGAGTTGGTGGAATCCTTTCGATAATGGTAATAACTATAATGATAAATATAAGGATAATCTTAGTGATACTATTTTTAATCTGGCACCCGCTAGTGTGAAGATTAGGAAAGCAACTAATGTAATAGATGAAGCACTTAGGCTTATAACAGAACAAACGTTCGCTAAACGGAAAATTCTTTCTGAAATAGAGAGGTTAAAGAAAGATAAGTGGGACGATGAGGGTTTTGACCGTTTGTATGACTTGGTTGACAGAGAGATTTTGGAAGACCCGAAAGTAAAATAGGAGACAGTCAGAATGGCAAATAACGGTTTTAAAGGTTTATATACCATTACAACTGAAGGCTATGAACGTCCTAAAGAGGATTTTTTCGAAACACCTCCGGAAGCTACAAGAGCCTTATTGGCTAATTTAAGCATACATTATGCTTATACTATATGGGAACCGAGTTGCGGAAAAGGGGCTATTTCCAAGGTTCTTAAAGATAATCTCTCTAATAAAATACTGGAAACCGACCTGATTGATAGAGGTGTTGGTATCGGAGGGGTGGATTTCTTCCACGCTGAGGAATATGTCCCTAAAGAACCCTTTATTGTTTTAACAAACCCACCTTATTCCATTGCTGATAATTATATTAGGCAAGCTTTCAAATATGGAGCTGACGTTATCATAATGCTTCTTAGACACGCTTATTCAGAAAGTTCTAAAACCAGAGAAGATATACTTTCAGGTGGTCATCTGATGACTGAATATCTTATAAAAGAAAGGTTAAAGATGAGAGCAGATAGTTATACTGGAAAAACCGTCTCTAATATGTATAATCATGGGTGGTTTATATGGAGTAGGCATTATAATGCGTCTAATCCTAATGAGTTCACAATTCGTAGAATAAGCCTGAAGGATGGACAGCATTTAAAATAATTTTAGCTTGGGAGAGAATAAAGAATGCTTGACATTCAGAAAGAATCAATATTATTATAAATTAGGAAAAACAAAACACTTCGTGAGGCTCTATAGGTACTGTTTACAGTAGTTTTTCCCCTATATCCTCACCTTTTTATTAGGAAAAACATAAAATGACAGAAGAGATATGGAAGGATATAAAAGGGTTTGAAGGTTATTATCAGATTAGTAATTATGGTAATGTTAGAAGCTTGAATTATGCAAGAAAGCATTTAGTAAGAAATCTAAAACCTTTTTTAGGTACGAACGGCTATTTAAAAATAAATTTCCATAAACGTCCTATTCATAAAGGTAAAGAAATACACAGATTAGTTGCAGAAGCTTTTATTCCTAACCCTGATAATTTACCACAAGTAAACCATATAGACGAGGACAGACTGAATAACAAAGTCGAAAATCTAGAATGGTGTAGTAGCCTCTATAATGCTAACTATGGTCTAAGAAACTTAAAAATGAAGTTAGCACAGACAGCTTTATATGGAAAACCTGTTCTATGTGTAGAAACGGGAGAGATTTTTGAATCCATGTCTGAAGCCAGTAAAAGGAAACATTGTAATCCAGGTAATATAAGTAATGTCTGCAATAAAAGAGCTTACAGGACTGGAGGGTATCATTGGAAACTTGTGGAGAAGGGTGATGTTAAAGACAATTAACTTAAAGAATTATAGGACTGAGGACATACAGACAATTCTTGTAGATAGGCGTAACATAGATTTCTTTCTTCCTATTCTTATTGAGAAAGTAAAAACAGCTCCATACACCGGATTCGATTTGGAAACACATAATGGGAACGCTCATGAAGGAATAAAGAAATTTAATTCTCTTGGTAAGAATGTTTTTGATATTAGACGTACAGTAGTTACAGGTTTTTCTATTTATCCAGAAGGAGATACTTTTTGTTACTATATAAATCTTAACCAGAGAGATATGGAGAACAGACTAGCTTGGGAAACTATTTATTCTCTTATGGAAGAAATGCAGAAACATACGTTAATTATCCATAATGCACAGTTTGAAAAAGTTATGATGCGTATGTATTATAACTACGAGATTTTTAATTACATAGATACGTTACAGTTATGTGTATCTGCCTACTCTTCCGATTCCTATTCCTTTGATAAATTCTGTAATGCTGACTTGGGAGAGATAAGAAAATTACTACCAGCCATTTCGCAAGCTTTCGAGAACTGGGATGGCTACCAAGAGTTGAATCCACAACAGGCTGAGTTAGTTGGTCAAGTTTGCGGAAAACAAAGCGAGGCTGCGCATTCTTATAACGGATTCTTGAAGTCAATCTCCATCGGGTACGGATTGAAACAAGCTGTCGAATCCTTTTTTGGTTATAGAATGGAACACTATGACGAATGTTTGGCTAAGTCTGAATATGCCAAAAAAAGAAATATTGTCTTGAAAGATAAAAAGTATCTGCAATATAGACCTTATTTCCAAGAGGAACCACACATGGGTCATTTAACTGGAGAAGAAGTTATGTTTTATGGTGCGTCAGATTCCTATTGGTGTGTTCAACTCTATAAAGCTCTCTATGACTTTATTCAAGAAAATTGCCCATCTGCTTGGAATACTTTCTTTATCCAAGAGAACAAAATGGCTGACATCTTTACTAATATACAGTCTTATGGATTAAACATAGACCTGAAGGCTGTTTATAAGAAGAGAGACGAAGAAAGAAAAAAAGCTGCCCACACATTAAGAGAGATAAAAACTATTTTCAGACAGCTTCTCCCGTTTCCTGTCGAACCGAATGAAGCACTTATGAAGTCAGAAACCTGGTACCAAAAGAACTGGAGAAAATACCGTCAACAAATCAAAGACTTTGCTTATGCCCCAGATTATGACGATTCTCCGGAAGGAGTAATGAAACAAATCCTTCAAATTAACGGGGGTATCACAAAGTCATATACGGAAGACGTAGACTTAAAAGTTAATAAAGGAATTATTAACCTTGTACATTATATGCCAAGCAGAACTATTTATTATGATTTAATGGGACATAAGGCTATAAAGGTTAAAGGTAAAATTCAGTCAGGAAAAGATTCCAGAGGAAAGATGCTGGAGTCTTACGAAGAAGATACGCCTGAGGCAAGACTGCTAAATTGTATGAATAAATTAACTCAAGTAGACCAAGTATGTAAACTATATTTAAATCCGTACTTATATTTAACCGACCCGGAAACCAGTAAAGTTTATCCCAGCATTTCCTCCACATTGGCTACTCGTAGAATGAGTATGTCTAACCCGAATCCGCAGCAATTAAGTAAACGCGGAGAATCTACTTATGTTCGTGGATTCTATCTCGCTGACTATCCAGATAGGCAAGTAATTATGTCCTCTGACTGGTCAGCCGTCGAGTTAGTGATTCCGGGTGAACTTTCGCAAGACCCGGAGTTCGTGGAATGTTACAGTACAACTCCTCCGGGAGACCTTCACTCAGCCGCCGCTGCTGCGATGTTGAATCTTTCCATAGAGGACTTTAAAGCAATAAAGCATCTTCCTGAAGGAACTGAAGAGTATAAAGGAGTCCATCTGGTAAATACCAAAGGAGAACAACTACAGCCAGCTAAATTTTATAAATGGGCGAGAACAGAACTGGGGAAAGGGGCTAATTTTAGCTATCTATATTCTGGAGCCTTGTCTAATTTGCAGGAAAAATTAGGCTGGTCAGATGATGAACATTGGAATAAAGTAGAAGCTTATCGTAGCAAATTCTCCACGCTGGAAAACTGGAGATTAAGCGTTATATCTTCGGCGATTCAGGATGGATATGTGGACCTTCCTGATGGTCACCGACGGTTTAAGTTTGAGACAACAGACCTGTGGGCGGAAATTATGAGAAATAAATTTCTCAATGCATACGATAGTCAAGGAGTTCGTAACTTTCTCCGTAAGTTTATAAAATTAACCCAAACCCGGGCTAGGAATCAGGCCGTGAACTCGAAGATACAAGGGACGGCGGCCGCACTAGCGAAGAGGGCTATGTGGAATTTACAACAGGAAATAGAGAAGAGATGGACACCAGACCAAGTAAGAATTATGGTTCCGGTTCATGACGAGATTGTAGCCAGTGTAGATTGTAAATTTGTTCTTGAGTATAGAGACCTAGTGAAGAGAGTTATGTGTGACCAACCTTGGCTAATGAAGGTTTGTAAACTTAACTCTTCTGTATCAATGGGAAGAACTTTTGAGCCGTTTGACAAGGAAAAGGCTCCGCTCGGTCAAATAGAACTGGACGAGGCTCCGGAAGTAGATTGGTTACCAGAAGAGGTCTGGGGAAAGATAATGAGTGATGAGGATGTTCTAAAAGCACTTGACTATCAATTTAGTTTAAAGTAATCTAAAACTGCAAATCGGACAGTTTCAGAGGAGGTAACTAAAGTGAGCGGTTCTATTTCTACGATTGAGGATATTTTACCCAGATTACAGGAGATAGCAAACGGAGAAAAGACCGTTTTCTCTGCCGACTTTAGTTTTATCTCCTCTGAATTTGTTTTGGTCTATCTTGGAGAGGAGAAACAAACAAGCGAATATACTGTTGATGTTACCGCTAATACAGTTACATTCGCAACCCCTCCAGCGACCAATACCGTAGTTACAATAGTCAGAGCTGTACCGCTTAACTGGGAAGTAAGCGATTCCGGCAATAATCGTGGAGCAATGGATAAAGACGCGTTTGACCGCGTATTTTCACTCTTAGTAGGTAAAATGCAAACCTTGAAAGAGGAATTGTCCAGATGTGTAAAGACCCCCATATCCTCGGACAAGAACGGGGAACAGGTTTCGGAATTTTTCTTAGCTCAGCTTGCAGATGCTTTGACAGTTTTGTCTCAAGCTCAAGATGTGTTGGCACTTATTCAAAGTACGTCCTCTTCAGCACTGGCCAGTATTAACAGCGCCCTTGAAACGGCCCTTTCCCAGATACAGGTACAAGTACAAAGAGCATCTGACTTTGCGGATTCGGCCGAAGCTTCAGCAAATTTAGCACAAACAACGGTGAATAATGCCTTAGGAGATATTGAAGACGCGTTGAACGAAGCTCTTGCCCAGCTTAATCTAGGTCTCTACTATACCAAAGAGGAAGCCAATGGTACGTTTGTAGCCCTGCAAGGGAATCAGACTATAACCGGGAGGAAGGTTTTTGACGGGATTGCTAAATTCAGGTCTAATATGCCTCCTTCTACTTCATTAAAAAAAGAAGAAACTATTGAAGATATTATAATAGATACAACAACCAATACTGACGGAAAGCCCGATGGAATGCGTGTAATTAGAAGACAAGAAACAAACGGCAACCGAGAAGTTATTTTTGGTGGGGCCTTCTATGATTCGAATACTCAAAATAATAAATGGCCGATTACAGCTCTAGGAGTTACCCCTAATAGTACAACCTATTCTGTTTTAAGAACTGATAAAGCCTATGCTCCTATTCCTTCAGCCAGTTCCAGTACATTAGGTACTTCTATTGCAACTGACGGGTGGGTCAACGACCCTAATAAATCTACCAATGTTGTCCATAGAACAGGGAATGAAACAATTACAGGGACAAAGGTTCTTAACGGAAGTATCCCTATAAAATTAAACAAAGCGGGCAATACATCTACAGAGGTTCAATTTACTTCTGACGGTTCAACTAGGCTTGGTGGTTTGCGAAATTATAAATCTGATGACAATCTAGATTGTATGCAAATGTATGTTGCGTCTAAAGATGGCTCTTCTATCCTTGGTTCAATTCAGATAAACAGAGATGATAATAACGGCATAAGGGCAACTGCCCCGCACCCTGCCGCGTCTACCAACTATAGCAACCAAGCAATTATGACAGCAGGGAGAGCTGCTGACCCGTCACAAAATTTTAATCTTCTGCACCGCTCCGGAGATGAAACGTTTAGCGGAGTTAAAACCGGACAATCAAATAATCCGCGTTTTGGTTTTAAACATACTAAGATTGACGTAACAACGAATCCGTCTGCTGAAGAATCAGCAAGGATTTTTGTTTCTGATAAAAATAATAAATGGATTTCAGAAATAGGGTTTTATCAAGAGAAAGATGGGAATATTTTATCACAAATAACCGCAAATAATAGTACTTCTACAGCCTTATTACAAATAGTTTGCACTAAAGACGGGAGAAAATACGCGACTTGTCCTACACCTCCGGACGCCGCAGATTCCTCTGCCAAAATTGCAACGACGGCTTGGGTGAACAGCCGCATAACGTCTATTATGAATAATAAGTTACAGGTAGTTGCAAGCTTGCCATCAAGCCCGAATGCAAATACATTCTACTTTATCCCGGAGGATTAAAATGACAGTTCACATCGGGAGCAAAAAAATTGAGGATATTTATTTTGGCAAAACTAAAATCGGAAAGATTTATAAAGGCTCAACTCTTGTTTATGCCTCAACCGTTCCAGATACGGACTTTTTAAAACAGCCTGATTTTTCTACGGCTGAAAGCATACAAGACGGCATTGCGTCAAGCTTTACTCTGGGCGACGGTTACCTATGCCTTTATAATAACCGTACCAGCCAAGCAATTAAAACTTGTGATATTTGCCCGGATAGTAATTTTAATGAAAATAACACAATTCGCATTATGTATATGGAACATTTGGCCGGCATATCGAATCCATGCGGCGGTAGTATTTTCCCGATTCCAAAAGGCTGGTGGTGGAAAACTACAAATATGGCCACCGGTTTCAGCTGCTATGCTAAAATTGTAAACGGTAAAATTCCGTATAAAAACAGGTTTAAGCTCGTCCGTATGCCTGATTATACAACCGGTTTTTCGATTGCTCAAAATAAAATAATTTACGCTACAAAAGATCAATGGCTAAATAGTTACGGCAATACGAGAAAAATCGAAATTGCTACAAAATCGGATATGTCCGACGCTGTAACAATTGCCGAGGGTGTCTCTTCAGCAACACAAGAGCCATCAACGCAAGTGTTTATTGAAGAGGGCTTATATTTTAGAACGAGCGGCACAAACAACATTAGATTTTTATGCAAGGGGGTTTAATTATGCCAAGTATTGATAATTATTGTTTAAAGCCTGATTATTTTACAGGAGTTAGCCAGGGAAACGGCGATACTGTAGATACGGCAAATGACCGTTGGTTAAATAAAAATCGTGCAAGTCACGTTAAATATGGCGATTTATATTTATACGCGTCTTCATTGCAGGTTAATCGTGATAGTTCACACGGTAGTTTTATGGGCTATCAAGCTAAAAATGTAACGTTTAATTTAGCGCACGCAGATTACGGAAACGCAATAACATTTCAATGTAAAGGAGTTTAAAATATGCAGTTGTTTTATAAAATCACAAATGAAGAAAAAAACGAAGTTCAAGTATATTTTGGCGGCCGCGAAGATTTTGCAGCTGAAAACGGATTTATTCCCGGCGATGTTGAACAGTGCAGGACTTCGGGCCGGTGGTATTTAAAGGGCAAAATGCCGGCAGAAGAAAAGGCAGCAGATTTACGCGAAACAAGAGATTTTATGTTGTCAAGCCTTGACTGGCGTTTTGACCGTTACCGGGAACAAAAAATACTTGGAATTGAAACGACCGATTCGGAGCAGGATTTTATTGACCTTTTGCAATATAAACAGTATTTGCGGGATATTACAAAAGATCCTACTTTCCCGGATATTCAGATTAAAACTTTTGAAGAGTTTAAAACGAATAAGGGATAAAATATTTTTCGCCAAAAGTTATTTCTGCTTTTTGACCGGCTCCGATAGGAACAATTATTGAAGTTTTATCTTGCGAATCGTAGAAAAAACTTCTTGCAACTTCTACCCCGTCAATAGTTACAGTATAAGTCCCTTTGCCGGTATTTATGACAGATAATATACCGGCAGAAGGGGCAGTAAAGGAATTTTCTATTGTCTGTTTTTTAGCTACATCAAGCTTAAAACTATTCATAATAGACGTTATCAGACGCTAGGATTTATGCCGTACGTTTCCAAATATTAACTGTTAAAGCCGTCCGTGTAACAGTTCCGACAATACCGGAATTATTTGCGTCTGATGTTAAACCCATTAATTTACTGCCTGACGGACGCGTGCCTGCATTGCCTGTTTGAACAACGCCTATATCTTTACCGTATGCCTCACTTGTTAAGCTCGGGAAAAACCAGCCGTATCCATTATCACCTTGCGAACAACCGAAATTTGCGTCTCCGTTTGTCCAACCCATACTTTTTCCGTTTCCTTTGACTGGGACACTTGTGTTAACGGAAGTAATCAGCGACGAGCCTACTTTTTCCCACGTAGAGCCGTCAATAATAGCAGCAAGGGGGCAAGTGCTTTGCGTTCCAAAATAGAGGCTGCCGACCGGATAAACTGTCCCCATAATAGACGTTATACGACTGTTATTTTTTTATAGATTGACTTTTAACAAATAAAGGTTTTAAAATTCATTTGTCATATAATTTAAGGTAAAAAATATGCCACGTAGTAAAACATCGGATATAACAAACGAGTTCAAAAAAATGCGCAAGTGCAAAATTATTGAACTTCTTAAATCTCCAGACATTGATTTAACCGATGAAGAGCTGAACATATTTCTTTTGCGCCTGAATTATTACAACGACGGCGTGAGTGAAAAGGTGGGAAAATGCCCGCGCAGTGTTACCACTATTTTTATGAACGTCTTAAACAAGATTAGGGATTTTAAAAATGAAAAACGAGAACAGTAATTTGACGGGGAATCGGTTTAATTCCGGCAACTCGTCGACGAGTAAGCATTACAGCAAGGACACAAACAGTAGTTGCGGCAATGCGCAAATCAAAAATTCGCGAAACGTCAATATTGTCCACATGGACGCTAAGGTTTTGGTGTATACCTGGCTTATTTCGTTTTTGACGGTTCTGTTTTTGGCGTGCGCGGGCTTTCTGATTTTAGACGGCCGAATTGATTCTAATTCTGAAAAAATTAACGCGATTGCTGTCGGCTTGATTGAGGAAAGCATTAAAAGCATACCTGATTAATTGCCTAATTTTCGCGCAACTTTTGCGTATCTAATGTTTTACATCTGCTAACATCGTAATCCAAGCGAGGGATTGCGATGTTTTATTTTACTACACTACAGCTTGCCCTCTTGCAATATATTGTTGAAAAAGGGACGGCAAGCGATGACAGATTTTAATAATTTTAATTACCGGGAAATTAACGCAACACAAAGTAATTTTATCGGCTTTGTGAGCAACGGAAAAATTTATAATTCTTTTAATCAGCAAATCGGCGTTACGAATGAAGAATACAAAAAAGCCATAGATACGGCTAAGGATTACGAGCAAATCCTTTATGATAAGGGCATTTTGGAAAAGCCTAAAACGCCGGAAGAAATGAGCAAAGAAACGCAGAAAGTTTTAAAAGACACCCAAGCGATGATGTTGGAGATGTCAAACGCTTTGGCTGCCTTAAATGATAAAGTCGTAAAATTAGAGGAGAAAGAAAGCAATGCTAAACAAACAGCTAATACTGAACGTAGCGAGCCGCTTTTTAAAACCCGAAAAAGCCCAGATGTTAAGCCGGGCGTATGATGTTGCGACGAACATTTTGCAGGGTTCAAATAATCCGCAAGAGGTGTTTCAAAAAGCAGGTATTGACCGAGCCAGTTTTGAAAAAGCCAAATCGTTATTAAATCACCCTTTGGCGGGTTGGGCAATCCAAAAACTTGGCTGCAATAAAGATGATTTATTGAAAGGCATAAACACGGCCGAAAGTGTTTATGATACAAAAGAGTTTAACCCGCAGGCAGAACAAGCCCCTGCCAGCGAGTTGGATCGGTTGAGGGAAAATCTGAAACGGATCAAATAATATCGGGCTTTAATAAAGGATAAGATTATGGATAAAGAATCTTATAGTTGGGGCGGCATTGGCTTTTTGGCCTTGTTCTTCCTTATTGTTGTAGCGTTTCTGTTTAATCGTAACGGCTGCGGCAATGGTTGGTTTGGTAACAGCTGCGGTAATTGCGGCGGGAACTGGGCCAGTGGTTTCGCCACCGGCGTAGGCGTACCGGGCTATGGACTTGGGTTCGAAGATTACAAAGCAATTTGTAATTCAGAAAAACAAGAAATTATAAACTCGGCGCGCACGCAGTATCTTGTTGAAGAACAGGCAAACCTCACCCGCGCAAATGATACGGCAAACTCTCGTATGATTGCGGAAAAAATTGATTTCTACGCATATCAGGGCTTGCGCGATCAGCTGGCCGAGGCACAGCGTAAAAATCTGGTTTTGGAAAATCAGCTGTATAATGACCGCAAGTTTGGTGAAGTTGATAAACAGCTGGCTGCTATTTCCTGCCAGATGTTGAAACGTCCTGACGTTACCGGTGTAGGGGCTGTTTGCCCGAACGCTGCAATTATTAACGGTTTAGGCATTACCGGCCTGAATGGTTGCGGTTGCGGCTGCAGCGGAAACGTTTTGGCTTAATTGATTGGTGAAAGGACAAGAGAATATGACTTGCGAAGTTTTGAAAATTAAAACAACCTCAATGACGGTTGCGGGTACGCAGTTAAACATAACCATTCCAAACGTAACGCTCACGAACGGGCAGGTTTTTCGTCTTTGCTTAGCGCAGGAGATTCCGGCTGACGCAGGAGTAAACCAAGTTTATCTGGTAAATGGTTCTACTACAATCCCGGTATTTCAACCAAGTTGCCAGTCTGGAAATTATGCCCACGCCGATCAATTGCGCTGCGTTCGCTCTGTTTTAATGGTGTACGGAAATAACCCGGTTCACGCGTCTATTTTATGCCGCATTAAGCCGAGTTGTTTTCCGGTTGCTT
>ENA-OPCY01000069-OPCY01000069.1-human-gut-metagenome-genome-assembly--contig:-NODE-69-length-81519-cov-6.986644_pt1 | contig 81519 bp, 93 predicted proteins | sample MGYA00241568_ERZ501487 | MGnify/ENA primary metagenome ERZ501487 (study PRJEB25962, sample SAMEA2042574) | human gut metagenome | biome: human gut; feature: human-associated habitat; material: faeces... | reverse complement strand
GATTATAACACACCCTGCCAAAAAGAGCAAATTTAAATATTCTCATTTAATTGTTAATTTTTACATCTCATCAGTCAAATTAACCTAAAAAGGGACTGCACGTTGCGCGCAGTCCCTCTAATATATCATATTCTGTTTTTAGCTCGGCCTTGGTACAATTGTGTATCGGCTGTTTTTATCTGTTTCTTATAGCCCTTGCCGTTATTTTTTCAATTTTCTTCCAAATATAAATGTCGAAAAATATATTACCGATGCAATAATCACTATCATCGGACCTGTTGCCACATTGGTGTAGTATGACACAGCAAGACCGACTATTCCTGAAAAAACTGAAAATAGCACTGAAAAGAAATGATACTCACGCATATTTTCCGAAATATTCCTTGATGAAGCCGCCGGTAATATAAGCAGGGCATTTATTATAAGTATACCTATCCACTTGATGGATAGCATAACTATGAGTGCTACAAGCACCGCAAACAGATTATCCAGAAGACGCACATGGATACCCTTGCTTTTTGCCACGCTTCTGTGTATACATATGGCGTTGAGCTTGTTGAAGCAAAACACCCAGAACACTATCGTGACCACAAAAATCACAATTAGATAAACTATCTCAGTCTTTGTGATGCTTAGCACATCGCCCACCAGTATACTTGAGTATTTGCTGAAATTGCCACCCTTTGACAGTATCGCAAGACCTATCGCCACAGAGCACGATGAAAATACCGATATAATGGTATCTGTCGATGCAGTGTTCAGACTTCCTATCTTATTTAAAAGAAGTGCAAACACTATCGCAAATATCACCATGGCAAGCGAGGTGTCTGCCATGCCGCATACCACTCCGACAGCGATTCCGGTAAGTGCTGAATGTCCGAGTGCATCTGAAAAGTATGCCATCTTTTTGTTTACAATCATGGTTCCCATTATGCCAAAAAGCGGTGTGATGATGAGCACAGCGATAAGGGCATTTCTCATGAAATCATATTGAAGCCAGGAGGTTATATTCATTTGTGCTCCTCCTCTCTCACCCAGGATTCCTCTCCTGTGTAAAAAATTCTCTCAAATTCCTTGCTCTCGAAGACTTCCTTCACAGTTCCCTGCTTTGCAACGGTCTTATCAAGCAGTACAACATGGTCTGCGTACTTTGCCACATAGTCCAGATCGTGCGATATCAATATGATTGCAAGGTCATAGTGAGTCTTTAAATAATCCATGGTCTTATAGAAAAGCTCCATGCCGTTTTGGTCTATTCCGGACACCGGCTCATCCAACAGCAGCAGGTTCGGCTCGTCCATGATCGCCATGGAAAGAAGCACTCTCTGCAGCTGTCCTCCCGAGAGGTTGCACACCTGCTTGTCGATGAGCTCCTCAGCCTCAAATACCTCGAGTGTCTCCCTTATCTTTGCCTCTATCTTTTTGCTCTTTGGCAGAAAAACAGGATAATTGTACTGATAGCTTGCTATGAGGTCATACACGCTGACTGGTGTATTTTTCTCGATATTGACAGACTGCGGCACATAGCCGATTTTAAGCTTAGCCATATGTCCGTCCTTAGTATCCTTGAACTCAATCGTACCGGTGTGAGGTATCTCGCCGAGTATCGCCTTTATGAGTGTAGATTTTCCGGCACCGTTTTGGCCTATTATGACATTGAAGGAGCCGCAATGTATGTGCATATTTACATCCTCAAGCACCGTCTGCTCTCCGAAGCTCACTCCAAGGTTATTTATTTTTATGCAATGAAAGCCACATGGCTGTATTATTTTCCGCATATTTTCTCCAATTTTATTTAGTAAATGCCTCTTTGATAAGCTCTATATTGTGCTCCATACCATCAAGATAGCTGTCCTTGTCGTACTCTCCCCTGTTGAGAGGGTCGATATAAATCACATGCACATCTGTCTCACGCGATACGGTATCTCCCATGCTCTTTCCGTAGAGCTCCTCAGCGAGTATTACCGACACTCCGTCATCCTTTATGGCACCTATTACCTGCTTTATCTCACCTGCGCTGACTGAGCGCTCCTCGTCAAGGTCTAACAGATAGCATGCATTCATGGAAAAATCATCAGCTACATACGCATAGGCCTCATGGAATATGATGATATTCTGTCCATTGGTAAGACTCTTTAGGCTATTTATCTTTTCTTCGAGCACTGCAAGCTTTGCATCATATGCTTTTGCATTTGCATAATATTCATCAGCATGCTTTGCATCCTTTTCGGCAAGCCGGGATGCGATTGTCTGAACCATGGTGCGGTAACGCGGCACGCTCATCCATGCATGGGCATTCTCATCACCATGGTCATGCGCGCTATCTGATTCTGCGTCTGCTTCGTGGTCATGGTCGTGGTCACTGTCCGATTCTGTGTCTGCTTCGTGATCATGGTCGTGGTCACTGTCTGCATCATCCTCAGAAAGAAGTGCCACATCCTCACAGGCCTCAACCACATCAAGCTTCGGATACGCCTTTGCCACATCAGACATAAACGACTCTATACCGCCTCCGTTTATTACAAAAACATCGGCAGTGGATAAAAGCTTCATGTCCTCTGGTGTTAGCTGGAAATCGTGCAGACAACCGGTCTGTGGCTCGCTTAGGTTTTCAAGTCTCACGCCTTCCACTCCGTCTACTATATTTAAAGCTGCAATATACATTGGATAGAAGGATGTCACGACTGTAAGTATATCGTCAGCTTCGTCAGTATTTTTTGTATTGCCCGAAGCATTTGATGCTCCACCGGCAGCGCCTTTCATACCTGCTGTGTGCTCATATGCCATTACCGCAAGCGTACACACTATCAATATACACAAAAACATAATGCCTGCAAATTTGCATTTATTCTTCATATATTAAATATTCGCCTTTCTTTCTATAACTTTATTTCTTTTTATGATTATTAACGCTTTTTTTGCTCTTGGCCTTATCTCTGCGTTCTTTAGTCTTTTTGGCAACCGGCTTTCCAGTCTTCTTCCAGCGCTCCTTTTTGTGCGGTTTTGATGCAGCGGCTCTTTTTGCAGCTGATTTAGCCTCGCGCTTTGCTTCTTCCTCCTGTTTCATGGCAAGAAGCGTATCCTCGTCAAACACGAGTGAATCTATGAGATTCCAGATTTCGTCCCTGCCTTCCTTTGACATGGACGAAAACGGTATAACTACCGTGCCCGGCTTCACATGAAGCACATCCTTGATAGTCTTTATGTGTGCGGCAATCTGGCTTTTTTTCAATTTATCAGATTTGGTTGCAATGATGATCGGTGCAAAGCCCTGGTTTACCATCCAGTCATACATCATGATATCATTGTCCGATGGCTCATGCCTTATATCTATTAAAAGAAACACTGCCTGAAGCTTTTTTGAGGTGTGAAGATAGTTTTCTATCATCTGTCCCCATTTAGCTTTTATCTCGATATTGGCATTGGCATAGCCATAGCCCGGCAGATCGACCAGATACATGGCGCCATTGACGTTATAAAAATTGATGGTCTGTGTCTTGCCGGGCTGTGAAGAGATCCTGGCAAGTGACTTTCTGTTCATGAGTGCGTTGATCAGTGATGACTTGCCTACATTTGACTTGCCGGCGAATGCCACTTCATTATACTCATTGTCAGGGATTGTGCTTGTAATTCCGCAAACTGTCTCTAAATTAACACTTTTAATTACCATAATCTCTTCCTCATTCTTATTTTACAAATGCTATCTTCTCCACCTGTGAAAATTTCTCCACCGGCACGATTTCCATGCCGTCTGTTATTTCTTTTGAAATCTCCTCCAGGTCCTTTTCATTATCTTTTGGAATACATACTGTTTTTATTCCGATTACTTTGGCTGCAAGCAGCTTTTCCTTGAGTCCTCCTATCGGAAGCACCCTGCCGCGCAGTGTTATCTCGCCTGTCATGGCTACATCTGCCCTGACAGCTCTGTCTGTAATAGCCGAGAGCATGGCTGTCGCCATAGTGATACCCGCAGATGGTCCGTCCTTTGGCACTGCTCCCTCGGGAATATGTATATGGATATCATGCTTCGTGTAAAACTCTGCATCAATGCCATATCCTTCGCTTATTGAGCGCACATAGCTAAGTGCCGCCTGTGCCGACTCCTTCATCACATCACCAAGTTTACCGGTGAGCACGAGCTCACCCTTGCCCGGCAGCACATTCACCTCAACCTCGAGTGTGACTCCGCCCACGCTGGTCCATGCCAGGCCTCTAACGATTCCAACCTCTGCGTGATCATTTTTCTTCTCCGGACTGTACTTCGGATTGCCCAGATACGTCTTAAGATTGGTCTTTGTAACTTTTACAGCAGCTTCGCTGTCCTTAAAGATTTCCCTGGCAGCCTTGCGGCACAGCTTGCCGATAGTCCTCTCAAGGCTTCTGACTCCGGCCTCTCTGGTGTACAGCCTGATGATATCCTTTAGAGCCGAGTCTGTTATCGTAAGCTGTTCCTTTTTAATTCCGTTTTTACTCTTTTGCTTCTCAACCAGGTGCTCCTTTGCTATGTGAAATTTCTCATTTTCAGTGTAGCTTGACACCTCAATAAGCTCCATCCTGTCAAGAAGCGGCTTTGGAATGCCTGAAACCTCATTTGCCGTTGCAATAAAAAGCACCTCCGACAAATCCACAGGCATCTCAATGTAATGATCCCTGAATCTGCAGTTCTGCTCACTGTCAAGCACCTCGAGAAGAGCTGCTGATGTGTCACCCTTGTAGTCACTTGACACCTTATCTATCTCATCCAACAGCATGAGAGGATTTGAAACGCCTGCCTGTCTTAAACCATTTACTATACGGCCCGGCATAGCGCCGATATATGTCTTTCTGTGTCCACGGATTTCTGCCTCATCGCGCACACCACCAAGAGAAATACGCACATATTTCTTCTCCAGTGCAGACGCAATTGAACGGGCTATGCTTGTCTTTCCTGTTCCCGGAGGACCTACAAGACAAATTATAGGACTCTCTCCCTTGCTTGTCAGATTTCTGACTGCCAGAAACTCAAGTATTCTCTCCTTAACATCCTTTAATCCGTAGTGATCATCATCGAGCACCTGTGCTGCATGGTCAAGATCCTTGTTGTCCACAGACATCTTGTTCCACGGAAGCTCAAGTACAGTCTCTATATAGCCTCTCTCAACTGTGCTCTCTGATGAGCTGCTGCTCATATTTCTAAAGCGCTTTATCTCTTTTTTCGTCTTTTCCTTTACGTAGTCAGGCGCATCTAACTCAGATAGCTTTTTCTCATATTCATCAGCCTCCGAGTCAGCATTCTCGCCCAGCTCCTCACGTATCACACCAAGCTGTTCACGAAGCACATACTCCTTCTGATGCTTGTCCACACGAACCTTTACTTTTTTCTGAAGCTCATTCTTTATGGAAATAACCTCCACCTGGGAGAGAAGTAATGATACTATAACCTGATATCTGTCATTGATATCCTCTGCCTCAAGCACCTGCTGCTTAAGCTCATATGACACCGGCAGATTGTTGGTTACATAATCAATGAGCTTTTCAAGATCCTCATACTGATCTATCTGTCTGATAAGCTCCTTGCTGATTTTGCCGACGACTGCCGCATATCTGTGAAAAGCCTCTCTGACTCCGAGAAGCATGGCTTCCCTGAGATCATCCGGCAGGCTGTCTGCATTACTATCACAATAACAGATTTCTGCCTCAAGGTACTTCTCATTACCGGTAAAGCCAAGCAATGCTGCCCGGCTTATTCCATCTACAAGTATTCTCACAACATCATTCTGTAATCTGACAACCTGCTTTATATCAGCAACAATACCCATCTGATAGAGGTCTTCCTGAGTCGGGTCCTCAATGTCCACATTCCTTTGTGTGACAAGATAAATCTTTTGATCCTGCTCCATAGCCTCCTCGACAGCACGAAGGGAGCGCTCTCTGCTGATGTCGAAATGGGCAATCATCCCCGGCAGAATAGTAAGCCCTCTCAGCGCTACTGCAGGCATGTTAATAATCTGTTCTTCCACTTATATCTCCTGTATTATTGCACAGCCATGCATAAAAACCGCTGTGCAATTTATATTATCCGATGCTGTATCTTTTGTAAAATACCGCCATGTACTTACGATGCCTCTTTTTCCTCGATATATGCCTCAGGCACGCAATCACCATCAAGCTTTAAGTTGTCCTCAACGATATCCTTGTCGATTACACACTTGCTGATGCTCTTGTCTGATGGTATACGATACATAAGGTCAAGCATAACAGCCTCCATGATGGCACGAAGTCCTCTGGCTCCTGTCTTTCTCTCAAGTGCCTTGTCAGCGATGGCATTTACTGCATCGTCTGTGAACTCAAGACCTACTCCGTCAAGCTCAAAAAGCTTGGTGTACTGCTTGATAAGCGAGTTCTTAGGCTCCTTAAGTATACGGATAAGTGCATCCCTGTCGAGTGCCTCGAGAGAAACGGTAATAGGTACACGTCCGATAAACTCAGGAATCAATCCAAACTTTACAAAATCCTGTGGAAGTGCATGCTTGAACGCCTCTCCTACATTGAGCTCTGTCTTTGACTTTACATCTGAATTGAAGCCTATAGATGATGTATCCATACGGCTGTCGATAATTTTTTCCAGACCATCAAATGCTCCACCGCATATAAAAAGTATATTAGTAGTATCAATAGGAATAAGCTCCTGCTGCGGATGCTTTCTTCCGCCCTGTGGCGGTACAGATGCCTCTGTGCCCTCAAGAATCTTTAAAAGAGCCTGCTGTACACCCTCGCCTGACACATCTCTGGTGATTGAGACATTCTCTGATTTCTTTGTAATTTTATCTATCTCATCTATATAAATGATACCATGCTCTGCACGCTCGATATCATAATCTGCCGCCTGAATAAGCTTTAATAGGATATTCTCCACATCCTCACCTACGTATCCTGCCTCTGTAAGTGTTGTAGCATCAGCGATAGCAAATGGAACATTTATCACTCTGGCAAGTGTCTGCGCAAGAAGTGTCTTTCCTGAGCCTGTAGGTCCAAGCATGAGAATATTACTCTTCTGAAGCTCTACATCTGATGTATCACCTGCCAGTACTCTCTTATAGTGATTGTAAACAGCAACCGAAAGCACCTTCTTTGCCTGGTCCTGTCCTATTACATAATCGTCCAAAAACGCCTTAAGCTCCTCCGGAGTAACAAGATTTATATCATCCTTAGCGCTGCTTTTGTCCTCATGGCCCTCTACGCCTTCTTCCTCAAGAATCTCGGCACATATATCTATACACTCATCGCAGATAAAAGCTCCATTAGGTCCGGAAATCAAACGATTTACCTGGTCCTGTGTCTTACCACAAAATGAGCAGCGAATCTTTCCGTCGTTTTTTCCTGCCATTATTAACTCCTTTTATTGCATGAGGGCATCCCATATGGGGTACCCTCTTAAATTCATCTAACTTCTGATTATCTGTTTGTTATTACACTGTCTATGAGACCATACTCTGCGGCTTCCTGTGCTGACATATAGTTGTCTCGCTCTGTATCAGCTGCAATTGTCTCGTATGACTTGCCTGTATTGGCTGCTAAAATTTCGTTTAATCTCTTCTTTGTCTTTAAAATATTTTCTGCAGCAATCTGAATCTCAGTAGCCTGACCCTTTGCACCGCCCGATGGCTGATGAATCATAATCTCTGCATTTGGAAGAGCATATCTCTTGCCCTTTGCACCGCCTGCAAGAAGGAAAGCTCCCATGCTTGCTGCAAGACCGATACAGATTGTTGAAACATCACACTTGATGTACTGCATAGTATCGTAAATAGCAAGTCCTGCTGTAACCATTCCACCCGGTGAATTGATGTAAAGGTGGATATCCTTATTCGGATCCTCAGACTCAAGGAATAAAAGCTGGGCAACAACAAGGCTGGCTGTTGTCTCATTTACTTCCTCTCCAAGGAAAATGATACGATCTTTTAATAATCTGGAGTAAATGTCGTAGTTGCGCTCTCCTCTGCTGGTCTGTTCAATGACATATGGTACTAAACTCATATAAAATGCCTCCTTTATAAAAGTTCAAAAGACCGGCTCAGAAAATAGGCTTCTGAGCCAGTCCATCAAATTTTGATTCAAAAATCTTATTCTTCTGTAGACTCTTCTGCATCAGCCTTTTTCTTTGCCTTTGCACGCTCTTTAACGTTGTCCATGATAAGATCTACTGCCTTTGTGATAGCAAGGTCTTTCTTCATAGACTCCTTCTCAGCATCTCCCATGTACTCTTTAAGCTTATCAGCCTCCATGCCGTATGCCTTAGCCATCTTCTCTACCTCAGCATCGATATCTGCATCAGTAACCTCGATGTTCTCCTCCTTGGCAATCTGCTCAAGTACAAGGCTGCTCTGGATACGTGTTGTAGCCTCAGGACGAACCTGATCCTTAAGCTGGTCAACTGTCATGCCTGAGAACTGTAAGTACTGCTCCATTGTAAGACCGCTCTGTGCGATTCTCTGAGCAAACTCCTCAACCATTGTCTCACACTGAGTCTCAATCATTGCCTCTGGAAGATCCATCTTTGACTTATCGATAATCTTCTGGATAGCCTCATCCTCTTTAGTCTTCTTAGCTTCTGTCTCTTTCTTCTCTGTGAGGTTCTTTTTGATTTCCTCTTTGTACTCAGCTAATGTATCAACACCTGCTGCATCCTGTGCAAACTCATCATCAAGCTCAGGAAGCTCCTTAGCCTTGATCTCGTTGATCTTAACCTTGAATGTAGCCGGCTTTCCTGCAAGGTCTGCTGCCTGATACTGCTCAGGGAATGTTACATTGACCTCAACCTCATCGCCTGTGTTCTTTCCTACTAACTGATCCTCGAATGTATCGATGAATGTGTGTGAACCGATCTCTAATGGATGATTCTCACCCTTTCCACCCTCGAAAGCTACTCCGTCAACAAATCCCTCAAAGTCGATAACTGCTGTATCTCCCTCTGCTACAGGACGATCTGTAACTGTAACTGTTCTTGCATTTTTGTTTCTCTGGTTCTCAAGCTCAGCGTCAACCTCTTCATCAGAAACTGATGTGTCGATCTTTGTAACTGTAACGCCCATGTACTTACCAAGAGTAACCTCAGGTCTTACAGCAACCTCTGCTGTGTAGATGAAAGGCTGTCCCTTCTCAATCTGAGTAACCTCAACTGTTGGGCGTGAAACAATGTCAACACCGCTCTCGTCAACCGCACCTGCGTATGTCTGCTGCATAAGAATGTTTGCTGCATCCTCGTAGAACACACCTGCTCCATACATTTTCTCAATCATAGCTCTTGGCACTTTTCCTTTACGGAATCCAGGTACACTAATCTGTTTCTTCTGCTTCTGATATGCAGAATCCAATGCTTTCTCTAATTCCTCAGCTGCTACCTCAATAGTAAGCTTCGCCATATTATGCTCTAAATTCTCAACCTGTACACTCATGTCAATCGTTATCCTCCTTAAAAATATATATGAATGGTATGTACATCAAATGTAATGTGGGCATGCTTTATAAACTGCTAAGCCCAGTCATTGGATGATTATAACACAACAAATCCACTATTTCCAGTGTTTTTTACATTAAATTTGCTTTTGTGTATAATTCCATAAATTGTCAGCAATACCAAAACATATTTTTGTCATTTTACGGCATAATATTTCCATACACATACAGCTTGTGTATAACGTTTTAAAAGGAGGTATTGCATTATGGCAGCATCAAGTAGTAAAAAGGCTTCTGTACCGGAGGCAAAAGAGGCTATGAGCCGTTTCAAGGAAGAGGTTGCTTCAGAGCTTGGAGTCCCTTTAAAAGAGGGCTACAACGGTGACCTTACTTCTAAGCAGGCCGGTTCAATCGGTGGCGAGATGGTCAAACAGATGATCATGAAGCAGGAGCAGCAGATGAAATAAGCTCTGCAATAGCAGGCTTCAAATGTACGCTTCAAATGCAAGCATAAAAAGAGGCCGCGCACCATGGGGTTGGTGTGTGACCTCTTTTGTTATAATACTAATGATATGAGGGTCAAAAAGTATTTTGCCCCTCATTTATGATTAATCTGATTATTTGCTGAACGTTGTATTAGTATACCAGTCCCTGTCGAATATTCTCTACTGTGGCATCGTCTGTGAAGTATCTGACAAGCTCGAGTGCAAACGCAATAGCTGTTCCCATTCCACGACTTGTAATCACATTGCCATCCACAACTACAGGCTGCTCAAGCCATTGTGCACCGAGCAGCTTTTCCTCAAAGCCCGGATGACAGGTAGCTTTTTTGCCCTCAAGTATATGATTCTCACCGAGCACGCTAGGCGCTGCACATATCGCTGCAACAAGTTTTCCCTCAGCGGCAAATCTCTTAATTGTCTTTACTACGGTCTCATCCGCGCCAAGGTTTAATGTACCCGGCATGCCTCCCGGCAGTACGATTGCATCGTAGCTGTCAAAATCAGCCTGTGCCTTTGTGGTATCTGTCTTAAATGTCACCTGATGAGAGCTTGTCACCTCGGCTTTTTCCGTGATTGATATGGTTTCAATCTCCAGCTTTGCTCTTCTAACTATATCTACTACTGTAAGTCCTTCAATCTCCTCACAGCCGTCTGCCATAAAAATTCCTACTTTAATCATATTTTTCTCCTTTATTTTTCTTTGATAATACTAAAAAGCTGCGGTTCGTCCTTGAATTTTTAAATACCGGTCATTATAATCATATATAAATAATATGAGGGTAAAACAAAAGTATAAACCGTAACTATAAATCTACCAGTAACCTGAAAGGATATACCATGGAAATCGAAAGAAAATACTTACTTAAACAGCTTCCTTCCAATTTAGACAGCTACGCGAGCAAAAAAATCGCCCAGGGCTATCTGTGCACCTCGCCTGTTGTCAGAGTCAGACGCTCAAATGACAGCTATTATATGACCTACAAGGGAGCCGGTCTTATGGTGCGCGAGGAGTACAATCTTCCTCTCACAAAAGAAGCCTACGACCATCTTGTCCAAAAGATTGACGGTCGTCTCATCGAAAAGACACGCTATCTCATACCTCTTGACGGTGGTCTGACCGCAGAGCTTGATGTATTTGAGGGTGATCTGGCTCCTCTTACACTTGTGGAGGTTGAATTCGACTCTGTCGACGCAGCAAATGAATTCACAGCGCCTGACTGGTTTGGCGAGGATGTCACTGAATCCGGCAAATATCACAACAGCTATCTGAGCCGATTGGAAAATTCATAGTACTGCCTGGTCTTTATCGTATTCTTTAAATCATCATACCGCTTTTGCAATGGGCCCTCAGGAACTACAACATCCATAACCACCGCTATGTCATCTATAAGGCGGTCGGTTATGATATCCCTCATTGAAATAAGTATATTGTACTTCTCTTCAAAGGTATCCGCATCAAGAAACTCCAGCAAACGCGGATCCGGTGCCTGGCCTTCATCTGCATCCGGTGCCTGCTCATCATAACAAGCCTGTGTCTGAACACTCACAGCTTCAGGTGCATTAGCTGCAATCTCATTAGTGTTGGAAGAGATACTCTTTCCCGACATATCCTCCGGCTTATCCTTAAGCGTGATCTTCTCAAATCTGTATTTCTGCTTCACATCAGGATATTTCTCATGGTCCACCTCGCTTACAAACATGTCGAGTGGTCTGGCGTATATCCCAAAATCATCATATAAAGCCTGATAAATCACAAGCTTTTCCCCTGTCTCTGAATGTGTCGCCACTGTAACTATCTGATACAGCTTATTCTTAAAGTGCCTGTAAAGCTCTCCGGGCTTTGGTGTTCTGTCCATCATTTCTGCCTCTTTCCTTATTATTTAAAAGTTGTTAATCATGTCTAAGCCTTCCCCAAGGAAATCTCTCTCAAACTCCAGATTGCCGCTGTATCCCATGGCAATCAGATCCTCAACACTGCCAAACATTCTCTGTGTCTCAGCCTCTATAATCTTTGCACCGTCTGCCGCTTTATTATGCAGTGTCTGGCAGTTTCTTGAGTGCTCCTGCGCCAGCCTCTGCTGCGCCTCGCTATGTCCGTGCATAGCCTCAAGCTCTTTTTGTGTCGTATCATCCGCAAAGCGTGCGTTATTTTTCACGGCCCTCTGCACTATATCCGGATTGCTCTGCTGCGGTCTCTGCTGTGGTCTCTGCGACTGCTGTGCTCTCTGCTGATATGTCTGGTTCAATGCATTCATACCCGACTGAACTGTATTCTGCATGCTGTTCCATATCTGCTGCATCTGCTTCTGCTGCGGTCTCGGTTTGTTTGGCTGCGTGTTTTTACTGCCTGCGCTCTTTGATTTTTTGTTAATGTAAAAAACAGCTCCTAAGATAATTACCCAAATTATAACATCCATATTCTGCTCCTTTATCAATCTGCATTTTCTATGTCAATCCCTGAATATCCTGCACATATCGCGCAGTATGTATTCTGCTGTCTGTTCCGGCTCCCATTGCTTTGTAACACCCACAAGCAGCGGATTAAGCTCCGACAGTATCCTTGCCGTGCGCCGGTCTGTCGTGCCCTCATACTTATCGTTTATGGCCTCAGCCTGCTTCACACATGCCTCAAGCTGCTTTAATATATCCTTCCAGAACTCCTCGTAATATATCTCATGCACTCTCTTAGTCTTTTGTGTGAAATTTAGCTCTGCAAGCTCTTTGTTGCTGTGCCCCAGATAGAAATATGACAGAGCAAACAAATCAGGCTTTTTCCTTTCAAGCCCCTCATTTGTCAGGTGTATCAGATTCTCTATCTCACTCTGTAAAATGATACCGTTGTCAAAGGATGACAGATATCTCTCCCCCTGCTTTACAACAGAGTCCAGAGTCGTGTGAAAATCCGTGTCCACCTTGCTGATTAAAAATTCATCGTCAAACATGCCTCTTTTCACTTTGCAAGCCTTTATCAGCTCTCCAAAGTGCTTCCGTTCGGTTCCTGTGAGCTCACAATACCCAATAACTTGCTGCTCAAGCTCCTTTAAATCTGAAAGCAGGCTGCTTAAACCTGTCTTCACGCCATAATAGCGCTTTGCAACACCGGAGGAATTCTTTTTGGTTTTGACATACAGCTTAAGCCAGCTGTTGACCACTGTCATGTCGGCACCCGCCGTATCCATCGCTGTCTTAAATTTCTTTTCCGTATCACTTAGTCCTAAAATCATCACACACCCTCAAACATCATTCTAAAACTATATAATAACAATTCTACACCATTATCATATTTTTTTAAAGAGCCTTTTTTCGCTCTGAAAAGCCCACTTTAAACGCAAAAAAAGGAAGCCATACAATAACTGTATGACTTCCTGTATACACTGCATGTTATTCGCATCGTCGTGCGAATGGCACGAATGGCTTTGTTATGATAGCAAAATCAGATTAACGACCAAACTGCATATCGTTGTTACCTGATTTTGTTGTGAACATCTCAAGCATGTTGATTGGATCGTTGTAATCCATAAGCCATCCCTCACGGGCGAAATCAAACTGTCCGTCCTTACGGCTGTTAAGGAATACGTTCCACTCCTGCTGCTCAACCTTTAAGTTGATACCTACCTTTGAAAGATCAGCCTGAATAGCCTCACCAATCTTTACATTTGACTCTGAGTTGTTTACAAGGTATGTGAACTCGACAGTCTGGTTTACCTGGCCTGTGCTCTCATCTAATAATCCGATAGAAGCAAGAAGCTCTTTAGCCTCCTCAAAGTTCTTATCGTAATCTGTGCCGTAGTAATCTTTGTTCTTGAACTCGCCACCGTTACCATCTGTAACACCCTCTGGGATAAATGTTGTGGCAATCTTCTGTCCGCCCTGGGCGATTGTATCGATAATGTACTGACGATCGATAAGAAGACAGATTGCTTTTCTGAATACCTTAGCCTGGTCAGCATCTAATCCAAGTTCTGAGTAGAGCTTAGAGTTAATGTTGAAGCCTACGTAGTATGTTCCAAGGTTGTCAACTGTGTAGAACTCGCTTGTCTTCTTAGCTGCCTCAATCTCTGCTGTAGGAATTGAATCAATAAAATCAAGGTCACCGTTCTGGTAAGCTGTGTAAGCTGAAACATCATCAGATGTAAGCATTACGTTCATCTCATCAACTGTTACATTGTCAGCATCCCAGTAGTTAGGATTCTTAACATATGTCATGCTTGAATCATGTTTCCACTCCTTGAGTGTGAATGCACCGTTTGTAACGAACTTGTCGCTTGCATCGTTTGCCCAGTCATCATTTCCCTCTACTGACTTCTGGTTTACAGGGAAGAAGAATGGGAATGCACATAAGTCAAGGAAGTATGGTGTAACTGCTTTAAGCTTGACTGTAAGAGTCTTTCCATCATCAGAAGCTACTACATCATCAGCAGCAAGACCCTTTGTATCATCATATCCTGCGAATACTGCGCAAAGGTAGCTGTAATCTGCAGCTGTCTTAGGATCTGCAGCTCTCCTCCAAGACCACTCGAAATCCTTTGCAGTAAGCTCATCACCATTTGACCACTTAAGACCGTCACGCATTGTGAATGTGTATGTGAGGCCATCCTCAGAAACCTCATAGCTCTCTGCACATGCAGGCTCAAGCTTGCCCTCAGCGTTGTAACGCATAAGACCCTCAAAGCTGTTTACTGCAAGACATCCGCCGTCAACAGTACTGTTTAATGCAGGATCGATATGATCAGGCTCTGATGCCATGAAGATGTTTAACTTTCCGGCATTCTTTGTGTTCTTTGCATTGTAGAAGTATTTCATACCCTCTACTGTTGAGTATACGTCTGTGACATAATCCTTGAGCATATACTGGTCATTGTAGTAGTAAAGTGGAATAACACACCATGTATCCATAAGCATATCCTCTGCCTGGTGCATCATCTCTGCACGCTTTGCAAGATCTGCTTCTGTACGGATAGATTCTACTAACTCATCATAGCTTGTCCAGTCTACGGCTGTTGATACAGCAGTATCAGAAGTGTCGTTAGTAGTTGTTTTGTTGTTGCTCTTGCTTCCACAAGCAGTCATGCCAAGTGCCATAGCTGCAACAAGAGTAAGTGCTACTAATCTCTTTTTCATCTTTCTTCCTCCTATTAATTAATATGAAAAATAAATTTATGTTAGAACCGGCACATGTGGCTTAAGCTATATGCCGGTAAAAACCTTATATTAGCGGTTGAAGCATGCAACCATATGTCCGTTTCCTCTGTCTGTAAGCTCCGGACGTGCTGCTGCACACTGTTCTGTCGCATATTTACAACGTGAACGGAACGGACAGCCGCTAGGCATGCGAAGAGGTGAAGGAACATCTCCCTCAAGCACGATTCGCTTGCTGTGTCTGGCAGTCTCAGGATCCGGGATCGGAACCGCTGAAAGCAACGACTGTGTGTACGGATGGATTGGATTGTCCATCAGCTCATCAGCATCTGCAAGCTCCATCATATGACCTAAGTACATAACAGCTATTCTATCAGAGATATGCTGCACTACAAGCAGATCATGCGCTATAAACAGATATGATAACCCTCTCTCCTTCTGCAGATCCTCAAACATGTTGACTACCTGGGCCTGAATTGAAACATCAAGTGCCGATACCGGCTCATCACATACGATAAACTTCGGATCTACTGCAAGCGCTCTTGCTATTCCGATACGCTGTCTCTGTCCACCCGAAAACTCATGTGCATAACGTGTGGCATGGTCTGCGTTTAGTCCGACTGTCTCCATGAGATCCATAATCATCTCATGGCGCTCTTTCTTGCTACTGTAAAGCTTGTGCACATCGAGAGGCTCTCCAATGATATCCTCAACCGTCATACGAGGGTTGAGTGATGAATACGGATCCTGGAATACCATCTGCATCTGCTTACGGTAAGGATGCATATCCACATCTATCTTCTTCTCACTGTCAAACAATACATTGCCGTCAAACTCAATGCGTCCCGCTGTCGGCTGGTACAGACGTAAAAGAGTACGTCCTACGGTTGTCTTTCCACAGCCCGACTCGCCAACAAGTCCAAGCGTCTCACCCGGCTTTATGGCAAATGACACATCATCGACTGCCTTTAACTCCATCTTTTTAAATCCGTCATGAACAGGGAAATACTGCTTCAAATGGTCTACCTTGAGCAGGTACTCGTTGTTATTTGTCTCATTACTCATTTGATTTTCCCTCCTCCATCATATTCTTTATATTCATCCAGCATGATGCGAGATGATCTTCTCCAACCCAGATTTCCTCCGGCTTTTCGGTGAGACATATCTTCATAGCGGCATCACAGCGAGGGCAGAATGCACAGCCCTTTGGCATGTTGAGCATATTGATTGGTGTGCCTCCGATAGGAACAAGCCTGGTTTTTGAATTGGTCTTTGTAGGGATTGAACGAAGCAGTCCCTTTGTGTACTCATGCGCCGGGCTGTAGAATATGGCATCTGCTGTTCCTCTCTCACACACACGGCCACCGTACATAACTATGATCTCATCACACATTGAAGCAATGACACCCAGATCATGTGTAACCATGATGATTGCCATGCCGAGCTTTTCCTGCAGTGACTGCATAAGCTCAAGAATCTGTGCCTGGATAGTCACATCAAGAGCTGTTGTCGGCTCATCTGCGATAAGGATATCCGGCTCACAGGCTAATGCCATAGCTATCATGACACGCTGTCTCATACCACCCGAAAGCTCATGAGGGTACTGATTTACACGCTTCTCAGGCTCATTTACTCCTACAAGTGTGAGCATCTCTATAGCACGCTCTTTTGCTTCCTTCTTTGTACGGTCTGTGTGAAGAAGCACTGCCTCCTCAAGCTGGTAGCCTACCGTAAATACCGGATTAAGCGATGTCATAGGATCCTGGAAAATGATTGAACAGCATTTTCCTCTGAAATCTGCCATTTTCTTTTTGTTCCATTTGGTGATATCCTCACCCTTATATTTCACTGAGCCGCCTGTGATGGCACCATTCTCAGCAAGAATCTGCATGATTGAATATGCTGTAACTGACTTTCCTGAGCCCGACTCTCCTACGATTCCAAGAGTCTTTCCCGGCTCAAGCTTAAAGCTGACACCGTTTACAGCTGATACGTCTCCGTTATCGGTCTTGAAGGTAGTGTGCAGATCAGATACTTCAAGAACAAACTTATTATCTTCCATCTTACTCACTCCTTACTATTTCGATAATTTAGGGTCAAATGCATCTCTTAAGCCGTCACCGATAAGATTCAATGTAAGAACAATGATACAAATCGTAAGCGCCGGGAAAATAAGACGCAATGGGTAGCTCTGGAGTCCGCCACGCGCTGTATTTGCCAACGAACCAAGTGAAGGCATAGGAGCCGAAACACCAAGTCCGATAAATGACAGATAACTCTCAGTAAAGATGGCTGATGGTATCTGAAGCGCTGTAGTAATGATGATTACTGACAGACAGTTCGGTAAAATGTGTTTTCTGATAGTGCGGGCTGATGATGTTCCGATACACTTTGCTGCGAGAATGTACTCATTCTGCTTGATGGTAAGAATCTGACCTCTTATAAGTCTTGCCATTCCTACCCAGTAAAGCAATCCAAACACTATGAAAAGTGCAATCATGTTGACACCGAGCTTTGAAAGCACTGTACCCTTTATTACAGGTGTCAGCACCTCATTTAATACAACTGCGAGTAAAATGATGAGCAGCATATCCGGCAATGAATAAATGATATCTACTATTCTCATCATAACCATATCTACCTTGCCACCGCAGAAGCCTGATACGGAACCGTAAATGATACCGATTATAAGCACAAGCAGTGATGCAAACACACCGACTCCCAGCGATACACGAGCTCCGTAAACAACACGGATAAAATAGTCTCTTCCGAGCTCATCTGTGCCAAAAATGTGCGGGAACAGCTTCTCACCTGCATCAATCTGTGCCTGCTCAGCATCGCTGTACTGGAAAGGTCCTAAGTTCTGTGCCCCCTTAACGATATCTGCATAGCCGTAAGGCACAATCTTTGGTGCCAGAAGAATAACCAAAATAAGTAAAACCAAAACTATAATAGAACCCATAGCCAGTGGATTTTTGCGGAGTCTCTTAAGACCATCCTTAAAGAAGGTAGTTGACTCACCCATAACCTCCTGTTGGCGTTTCTCTTCATCTGATGCCTTGGCAAAATCCTTCATATCGAACTTGCTAAGGTCAATCTGTGTGGAGAAAGGAGCTCTCTTCATATTATCTTTCATCTTTATCTCTCCTTAATCAAGCTTAATACGTGGATCAATCACTTTGTATACAATATCTGTAATGAGGTTCGCGCCTACCATGATGACAGCAAGGAAAAGTGTTGTAGCCATAATCATTGTGTAATCACGGTTTGTGATACAGCTTACGAACTTGGAACCGAGTCCTCCGATATTGAAAATACTCTCAATAACCATTGAACCTGTGAGGATACCACCAATCATAGGTCCCACATATGTGATGACCGGAATGAGCGCATTACGAAGCGCATGTACAAATATAATCTTGTACTGATGTACACCCTTGGCCTTTGCCGTACGGATGTAATCCTGTCCGAGTGCATCAAGCATTGAAGTCTTTGTAAGTCTTGTAATATATGCCATCGGTGAAAGTGACAGTGACAGCACCGGAAGTAATATCATGTTGCTTCCTGAGCTGAAGGCCTGCACCACGCCAAGCTTTATACAGAAGAAATAAAGTAATAACGTAGCGATGACAAATGACGGCATCGACGTAATCAGTGTGACGAAGAATACTATAACTCGATCCGGCCACCTGTTTCGCATCAGCGCTGCTATCGAACCGAGCACCACTCCGAATACTATCGCAGTGAGCGCCGCTAAGAGTCCAAGCTTCGCTGAAATCGGGAAGCTCTCCCCGATGATATCTGAGATCGGACGGTCTGTCTTAAGACTAACACCGAAATCTCCGTGCAGCACGCCTGCCATGTAGTTCTTGTACTGGACTATAAGTGGCTGATCCAGTCCGTAGCGTGCCTCAAGCTCTTTCATTACCGCCGGACTCTTTGCCTTCTCCGAATTGAATGGACCACCCGGAATTGCATTCATGGCAAAGAATGTAATAAGACTGATAATGAAGATTGTAAAAATCGCGAGAATAACTCTCTTTACAATGTACTTACCCATATTTTTCTCTCCCTCTTGGATTTGTATCGATAATGCATTATTTTTATTTTTTAAAGCATTATCACTGCACCACGTCAAAGTATTTTGTCTAATACGCAAAAAAGTGCGAATGACGTCATTGTCATTACACACTCCCTAATCTTGCTGTCTGATACAACTGTCGTTCTGACGCGAACAATTCTTTTTTATTATACACAGAAATCATACTTTGTCAATTGGATATATTTTCCTATATTATTTTCATTTTTGCATAAAAATTAGTCATTTTTTTATAATACTCATTAATAAGGGTAATTTATGTAGCTTATAAGCATTATTTATACATTTTTATTCATTTTTATTTTCGCATTAAAATATTAATTTTTAGTGTATGATTACTTTGAATTGTTAAGTACCGGCGTTATTCTGGCATTAAACGGATATTTGGTGTATAATTACATATCATTATATATCAAGGAGCCACCTATGCTTACATACGACGATGCACTCAATCTCAACTACTATAAAAAAACAACCTTTACCGGCTGGATGAACGGCATGCGCTTTCTCATAAAGCGTGAGGAGCCTGTCCTTAAGGAAGCCACCGAGGATACACCCGAGGAAAAGGGTGAGCCAATCTTTCATGCCTGGATATGGCCGGGGCCATATATTTTTGACCTGACCGACAACAGCAAAAAGACTGACAATACCTTTCCATTTACAGATGACGGTAAAAAACAGTGTGTAGACTGGATTAATGAGGTCATTAGTGCGCACTCAAACGAATATCCGAAAAATAAAACAGATGGAGAAAACCTCTAAAAAACTCTTGACTTCTCACCAAAAATATTGTAGTATACGTTTTGTGCAAAACACAAGGGCTTGTAGCTCAGCCGGTTAGAGCGCACGCCTGATAAGCGTGAGGTCGGAAGTTCGAGTCTTCTCAAGCCCATCCTTGTAATAAGCGTATTATGAAAGCCACGGATTGCTCCGTGGCTTTTATTTACGTCTATATCTTTATTTACGTTTACACTTTTAAGTATATTTACACTTTTATGTGTATCTACACCTGCACAATGCGTCCGTGTCTGCCTATTCCTTTAAAAAATCCAGCATTAATTCCATCATACTTTTTTGAACTGCACTCAGAAATCATAAGCTGCTGCTTGTATTTGTAATCATCCCACTCGAGAATTGCTGTGACGTAGGGCTGTTCCTCCATTACACGCACAGTCGTATTTTTCTTTGAAAACACAGGGTATTTTCCGGTGTATCCCTTTTGAAGCAGCTCCTTTTCAAGCGCTTTACGCTTTTCTTTTATGCGTTCATTTATCTGATTTCCGTAATTTCTCTCCGGATAATCCTTTGATGCCTTTATCACAAGCTTATAAATATACTGATAAAGTGGTACTCTTTTTGCATCGGCTAAATGTCTGCTCAAAAGCTTTTCCGTTTTCTCACATGGATTTGCCCTGTAGCGTGCAATGAGCTTAAGATAATCAGTGTCCGAAACCTCCCTGCAAAGCTCCTCCATAATGTCTATTCCCTCTACACGGGCCGGAAAATGATACTCCATCAAATCGCCGGGTACCGGTGTCCATCTGCGAAACGGTGCAAAGTAAATAAGGCTCTGGATAAAGCATTCTGTCTCGTTGCAGTATTCCTTTCCCATGTACATATACTTGTCCGCGATTGTTCCTACCATATATACAAGCATGCGCCACTGTTCCTGTCCCTTTACCCAGAAATGCCCTATTTCATGGTATTTAAAGCATGCCTCATGCACATTCAAATTATCAAACCAGAGTGTGACCACATTGTCCTGCTGGTGAAGAATGAGTCCATAACCTTTTTCACTTCCTAAAACCAACGATGCCGAAATAATTTCTTTCTCGCTATGATAATCGCCCTTTAACACTGCATTTTCCACAGTCAGATAGCATTCCACCGCGTCATTCATGATATATGGGATTATATATTTGTCATCACTTCTGCATATATCAAATGAACCGTAATCAAAGAGTTCTGCGAGCATGTAAAATGCGCGTGGCATATCCTCTTTTAAGCCGGGAAGTGCTTTTACTAAATCCTTGTAAGCCTGCATTGTGGTATCCTTTCGTATAGGAAAAAATGATAAAAAAATAAGAATTTCAGAAGTAATAAAAACCTCTGAAACCCTTGTAAACAGTACGGGCAACAGGACTTGAACCTGCACGGTCTCCCACTAGAACCTAAATCTAGCGCGTCTGCCAATTCCGCCATGCCCGCAAACACTTTCATAGTATATCATTTTGTTTCATGTGTGTCAATATCATTTATCACATTACAAAAGTGATAAAAATTTCAACCTTTTTTTCGACAAAAATTCAATACTGTTATTTTGCACAAAACATATGTACTGTTATTGTATAATTTGCTTTTTCTTCTTTATTAAGTATATTTTTCACTCTGTCTTATGTTCCTTTTCTTGCACTACAATTAAGCTGGCGCTATTCCCAGCCTTTTTATTGTCGCTATCCTCTAGATAATCTTTTTTATCTCTTCATTAAATAACTGTCCTGCTGATCTGTAGCCGTGTATTTTTCGTGGGTACTTATTTACCCAGTTTTCTACTGCTTGTATGTCTTCGTCTGTTCGTGCGTCAAAATTTGTTCCCTTTGGCACTTTCCGGCGTACCATTCTATTTGTTACTTCATTTGTTCCACGTTCCCAACTACTATACGGGTGGCAATAATATAGCTTTGTTCTTTTTCCCTCTCCGATTGCTGAGCGCTCCAATTCTTCACAATATGCAAACTCTGTACCATTATCTACGGTTATAGACTTGAATACTCTTTTAAACATTTCTCCCCAGCGTCTCTCTAGCCTGTCAACTGCTGCCACTACAGACTCTGCCGTATGATCTGGCAGTTTAAATATAATCTCTGCTCTCGTCTTTCTTTCCGTGAGCGTCAATAGTGTATTTTTTGATTTTCCGCGCTTTCCTAGTACGCTATCCATTTCCCAGTGTCCGAACTCTTCCCGGTTATTTATTTCCTCTGGTCTATTTTCTATGCTCTCCCCGGCTTCCGCTCTTTTCTGCGTCTTCACTTTGTTGTATTTTCGTTTTTTATTTTTCTTCACTGGTAAATTTTTATTTGTGACTTTTAAAAATATTCCCTTATCAATATAGCTGTATACCGTTGTTGTACATATGCGCGTTTCAAACTCTCCCCAGCGTCCCGATGCTGTCAGCTCCCCTATGATCGCGTCCGGGCTATATTCTTCATTTATTATTTTATCTTCTATGTAATTTGCTAATTTTATGTCGTTACCTATTTTTAGTTGTGTTCCTCTTACCTGTAAATTTTCCTCATACTTTCGTTGTGCAAGGTCTGCACTATACCGCATTTCTGTAGTATAGTCACTGTTCAAGTGTTCATATTTACCTCGCTTTAGTTCGTTATAAACGGTGCTACGGTGTACGTGCAAAATATCTGCAATCTCTACAACTTTATGCCCCGCATTATGCAATGCTTCCAGTCTTATCCTGTCATTATGCTTTAACTGCCTGCTTCCTTTTTTGTTTGCCATGCTTTTACCGCTCTCTTTCGTAAATAAGCCGCAGGTGTTGTGGTTCCTGCGGCTTAATCTTTCGTTATCAACTATTTAATTCTAAAATTTGATCTGCCGACGCGTTAAGCTCCCTGCATATCTTCGCCAACGTTATTGCATTGGGTGTAAGTTCGTTGTTCTCCCAACGGCTAATATCTTTCTGGTAAACCTGCAGGCGCTCTGCAAGTTCCTTTTGCGTTACGCCTGCGGCTTTTCTTGCTTCTTTTATATTCTTCCCTAAGTTCATGCTTTGCCCCCTTTTTTATTCCATACTAACAGCGCAAAGCATACTATATATAGCGCTACTTTCACGCCGTCCAATATAGACATTGTTTTAAAATCTCCGTCTACAATATCAAGCACTACTAATGCCACCAATAAAAAACCTATTTTTCTATTCATATTCTTTATAGGGTATGGTATACTACTTTCAGAAAAGTAATTCTTTCCCCCTTCGGGGGGCTACCCTTATCGGGTAGCCTATGTATTTACTTTTTCTTCTTGGACTTTTTAGATTTCTTTTGTTTTATAAGCTGGCGAGCTGTTAAGGTTAAAACTAAGATTTCTATTAAGTCCTTTACTATTTCTAGTATATCATGTATGGTATCCATTCCCTTATCTCCTTTCTAGTACTTTGTACTTATTTGTTTTGTTCTCCTTTCTATGTTTTAATTATATACCGTTTTCGGTATATTGTCAAGAGTTTTTCTATATTTTCCCAAAGAAAAAACACCGTAGTAAATTACTACCGTGTTTCGCTTTCCTCTGTCAGCCATTCCATACTAACCCCCAGTACTTCCGCAAATACTTTTAACTCATAATCTGTTACAAATCTTGTACCTATCTCTATACGGCTTATGCTATCTCTTTCTAGCGTTATTCCTGCAATCTGCATACGTGCCGCTAAATCGCTTTGCGTTATCCTGTTTTTAGCTCTTGCCAGTCTTATACGTTCCCCGCATAAATTACTTTTCCCCTTATATGCGTATATCTTCATTTTTCACGCCCCTGTCATGTGTTAATAATCAGAATTTTTCTTGACTTTAGCACATTCCAACAGCATAATTGTGTTAAAGGTCAGCACGACTAAATAAATCATACGAAAGAGGGTATTTTAATATGTTTATTTCTATCGAAATTGATGAAAACGGTAAACCTTTTGTTTCAACATCTGACAAAATGGAAAAACCCAGCCGCCCAAATAAAGGGCGTAGCCTTATTTCCATGCCAGACACCTATACTGTTATCGACATTGAGACAACCGGGCTTGATTCCCGTTTTTGTGAAATCATCGAATTATCAGCTTTGCGCTACTCAAACGGTTCTTTAATTGATTCTTTTACTACTCTTGTTAAACCCGCGGAACCTATTGACGACTTTATTACTGATCTTACGGGAATTACAAATGATCTTGTTTCTGATGCTCCGGCAATATCTGACGCAATCAAAAACTTTTATAACTTTGTAGGCTCTGACATTCTTGTAGGTTACAACGTTCACTTTGATATAAATTTTATTTATGATGTATTGCAGGATACGCACGGACTTGATTTTACCAACTCATTTGTTGATGTTATGCGATTTGCTAAAAAACTGCTGCCAGATTTAAAAAATCACAAACTCGAAACCGTAGCAGATCACTATAAAGTCTCTTCTCCGGCGCATCGGTCTTATGCAGATTGTGAGACCTGCAACGCTTGTTATCAAGCTTTGCTTTCTGATGCAATCGCTCAGTATGGCGATTTTGAAACCTTTAAAGCTTCCTACTCTAATCATAAGCAATTACACGCTAAAGACGTTACGGCTACTACAGATAATTTTGATACCAACCACCCGCTCTATGGTAAGCTTTGTGTATTTACTGGCACTCTTGAGAAAATGGCACGCAAAGACGCCATGCAGCTTGTTGTAAATCTCGGTGGCAAATGTGGCGATAATGTTACAGCTAAAACAAATTTTTTGATTCTTGGAAATAATGATTTTTGCACCCTTATCAAAGATGGAAAAAGCAATAAACAGAAAAAAGCGGAAGCTCTTATATTAAAAGGAAAAGATATACAAATTCTTTCAGAAAACGTATTTTACGACATGGTTTTAGATCAGTAAAAAAATGGTAGCGGCACGCCCGCTACCATTTCTGTTTTACTCCCAGTTCCCCCGTAGGGTTTCTACTGCTTTTCTCAAATTATCTGTTGTGAGTTTTTCTTGGCACAATCCCTGCTGCGTAAGTGTCTTTCTTTCTTCGTCGTACAACGGGCACATTACGCACCCGTCTACAAGCTGGCAAGCTGCATACGCCGTTATGATCTGCTTTGCTTCTTTCTCTTCCATGACTTTATTATACCTCTAATACCCAGCCTACACAAATAAAATTAGCTGTAATCTTCGGGTATTTTTTCTTATTTTTCTGTACAATAGCGTTTACTGTTGTGCCGTATGTTTTGGCAATCTTCGTAAGGTTATCGTTTTTCTTTACTGTATAGCTCCGGCTCTGCTTCTTTGTCGCGCTTCCGCCGTTTATGATCTTCTGTACTTCGTCGTATCTATCCCCTAATACAGTTTTTCTAATTGTTCCGTTTCCGTAGTTTCCTGCTTTGGTTTCTTCTACCAGCGTTGTTGCAGATGCACTGCAAATATGGTTAATCATGTTCTGCACTTCGTCGTATCTACTTCCCAGTGCTGCCTTTCTTGCGTCCCCGTCGCCGTACTGCTTTGTCATTACACCATATACCAGTTCTAAAGTTGTCCCGGTCGGTGTTCCGTTTGGCTGCTCTTTCTCTTCCTGCTTCGCTCCGGCTTCTCCCGCTGCGTATTTGTCCCATGCTGCAGCGTCCATGTAAGCTATGTTAATGTCTAAATTTGCATTATAGCCGCTTAATCTTCCGCAACTACTATACTGGAAAATTGCCGGACTGTTCCATGCTCCGTAGCTGTTTTTGTCCGTCCACGGGCTACTCTGGTAGCCTGTCTGGTTGTTGTTCGCATATTGAGCCACCCATAAACCGTAGTGTTTTGCTACTTCCGTCCAGTCATGCTGCCGCGTTACCGACTTAGACATATAAATAAGTGGTCGTACTCCTGTAAGCTCATATACTCGATTGAGCCATGTAAGCGGGTAGTCGATTCCAGTACCAAACTTGCTGTTTTGGTCTTTTTCCCAATCCAGTACCAAGATAGCCTCTTTAAGATATGGTTTTACTTTACTTACAAAAAATTCCGCCTCTTCTTTTGCTCCGCTTCCGTTCGCATAGTGATAGATTCCCAGCTTTTTACCTAAACTCTTCGCCTGCTTTGCCTGCCGTTCATAGTCCGCACTTGTAAAGCCTGTTCCCTGCGTCGCTTTTACTATCACGAAATCACAGTCTATTTTTGATAAGTCTATACCTTTCTGCCAGCCGCTTACATCAATACCGTTCATACTCATATTATTGTCCTCTCTTTCTATAGCGGGCTTAAGAATAATCCTAAGCCCGCGCACTCTTTACGCCTGTTTTTTATTGTCTTTATCCTGCTGCAGCATATCCACCGCTTTTGTAATCACGGCAGGCATTGGCACGCCCATAAGTCCGGCGTTCTCAATAATACTCAATGCTTCATTTGCTACAAACGCTAAAATAACCATATCTCTTATGTATGTGGTACCTGCCGTTAAATCCAGCCTGTATGCGATCAGCACCGCTAACAGTATCATGCCTTTTTTCGCCAGCCCCTTTGCTCCAGCAATGCTCTTTAAACTTCCCGTCTCTGTTTTCTTCGATTTATGGAAAATTCCAGCCACCGCTACACCTGTCGCATAATCAGCCACCATAAAAATAATAAGTGTCTGTAATGCTGTGTCCCAGCCGCCCAGTGCTGCTGCAATCGTTCCCCCGATTACTCCAAATAAACTGCATAATTTTACTTTCATATCATTTTCCCCTTTGTCTCTACTCTTCGTCTTCATGTTTCTTTCCTGTGATCTCTTCGTAATCCTCTGCCGTAATCTTGTTTTTAAGTACCATGTTCCATAACATTTCCTCATTGTACCAGCCTGCATTGTAGTATCTTTCGTACTTCTCTTTATTTGTTCCCTTACTCTTCGCCATGTTCTAAGCCCTCGCTTTCCACATTTTCTGTAGGTATGTCAATGTCTGCCATTGTCGCTACATATTCCAGTAGCGCTCCCTGTTTTTCAATCTCTGCCCGGCTTCTTTCCTCTGCTCTCTGTTCGGCAATACTTCTTTTTAATTTCTGAAAAAACATTTATGCTTCCCCTTTCCATAAGTCTTTATAGTATTTATCCATTCTCCGTAGCAGTTTTGTGCTGTTGCCTTTCGCCGCATGATTCCGCCAGCCGTTGTAACATTCGTCTACTTTCGCTTTTGGCTTCTCGCCGCGTTTGGCTTGCTGTACCAGCCTGTATAGTTTCTTTCTCTCTTGCTTTACGTTCTTCGGTTTCAGTATCAATATTGCTTTCCCGGTGTCTGTAAGCTTAAAAGTAAAACCTAAAAAGGTTATGCCTTTTCGTAAGCTGTATACTTTCGTTTTCTTTTGATTTAATTTAAATCCTTTCTTTTTAAGAAATTCTTCTATTTTCTCTCTGCAATATTGTAAGTATTCCTTGCTTTCATGGATTAGTATAAAGTCGTCCATATATCTTTCATATGGCTTTATTCCTAGCACTTCTTTTATATAGTGGTCTAATTCATCTAACACCGATATACCAGCAATTTGTACCATTTGGCTACCCGGATTATATCCCGTGTCGCCGTCGTATTGCTCATTTAATACCGTTTCTGTCTTTTCATACGTCCACCCGTCCAGCTTCTTTTTAAATGTTTCCAGCGCTACCTCATGTTTCATATTCGGATAATAGCCGGATATATCGCACTGTAATACGTATCCGTCCGTTCCGTGCTTCCTGTAATATTTCTGCAGGAATGCCTTAAGCCTGTTTCTTGCTTTGTCTGTCCCTTTTCCTTTCTGGCAAGCCATATTGTCATATATAAATCCTTTACTCATTTGCGGATATATGGCGTTATCGTTTAGGCTTCTCTGGTATACACGATCTCTAAAGGAAATACTTACTATATCTCTTTCTTTCGGGTGCGTCACTTTAAAGCATACGGGTTTTCTTGCTTTGTACGTCCCCTCTCGTAATTGTTTCTCTAATTTTAAAGTTTCTTCAATTCCATTAAGGTAGTAATGGGCTACGGAATCTTTCCATATTACCCCTTTCTTGCATTTATACATAGAATTTAATAACGGTTCAAATCCTATGACATTCTCCGCGATTTCTTCCGCGTCATTCATTTAGTTGTCTGCGACGTGTATAACAGTACCAGCTCTCTTATGATCTGACTGTATCGCCGTAGTGTTGTTTAGCATTTCTGCTGGGTCATTCGGCTCCTTGTGTCAATTCTTTATAGGCGCCACTGCTATGCAGCGGCTATGTGTCTACTTTGTTTAACACAATCCGGGGCGCACCGCCACGCATTGTACGCGTTGTTGTTGTTGACGTTGCCGCTCGTGTTCACGTTCCACGTATTGTACCCGTTGCCGCGATTCGCACTACGCAAGCGGACATACTGCGCTTTCAGCCTACAGCCCTATATAGTAAGCTACTTCAATAATTTGTTGTAGCGTCTACTATCTCCGTCTTTCCAGTCCCTTATACGGTTCCTTACTTCTATTGTTTTCTTTCCCCAGTGCTTTACGCGCCGTGTTTCCAAATGGAATAGCGTTTTTGCGATCTGCATAAGCGCAAGTAAATTGTTGCAATCCCTTGCCGCCTCTTCCTGCAGTCGTTTCCTCTCTTTCCACTTTTCCGCATCTTCTCCAACTTTTATATTGTTCGCCGTCCAGCATTTTACGTATATGTCTTTCGCTGTCCGTATAATATCGTCTGTTAGCGCTGTCTGGTATTCTGGTGCAAAGTTTTTCGGGTTCTTCGTAATTCGTATCGTATATACTGTTAAGTCATTTGCCTTTATCAGTACGTCGAATTTTCCAGTCCCTCTTTTGCTTTCTGGTACTGCCACGTCTACTCCTTTCCTTTTTTGTTTGGTATCATCTGCAGGCAAGGCGTTGCCCGCAGATTAGTAAGATTAGCAGATTACACAAGCCGGGGCGCACCGCCACGCATTGTACGCGCCGTTGAGGGTGACGTAGCCGCTCGCGCTCACGCTCCACGTATTGTACCCGTAGCCGCGATTCGCACTACGCAAGCGGACATACTGCGCACTTGTCTGCGCTTCGATACCATAAGTAATACGTTCCGGGTATGTCCCGTACTGTGCCTGTGGGCTTACCGCTCCTGTTGCTCTCTTCCAATACTCCCAATATTCGCCCTCTACTCCTTTAAGCTGTGGCACTACGTAAATCTGTTCAAGTGACGGCAAAAAGATTTTATCGTATGTTACTTCTGTGTCGCCGTCTGCCTTATCAGTTACGGTATTTAATGCTGTTGTTACTTTGATTGTCCCCAGCACGTCCAGAAAATCTTTTTCAAATCCGGCTAAAAATCCGGCTTTACCTGCCTGCTCCGGCGGTCTGTCGTAGTTGTTCTGTGGTTTCCACCATTTCCCCGCTGCCGCCGTAGAATTGAGATACTGCCTAATTGCGCTTTGGCTCCAACGATTATAGCCGTAGCCTACTCTATGAATACTGTTCAGCTTTTCACTCCCGGCAGGAATCAACTGCCCTAAGCTTGTCCCGGCATTTCCCTTTATTACCTTTACGCTCTCTATAGCCTCGGTTGTAGTTCTGTCCTTGTATGTCTGTACCGTCCATTTGTCCGGCGTATTATCAGCAATCAGCTTAAGCCCTGCGATCTGTCCGCCTGCAGGTACCGCCTGTGTAAGCGTAAATGTATAGTCTCCTGCTTCCGCTTTGCTCCATGTGCTCGGAATGTTAAAGGTATATGTCCCCGCTGGCAGTTCCTCTGCTGCGTAGTATAATGCTTCGTGCGCATCAAACATAACGCCATACGGTGTAGCGTAATGCCACTGCAGATACATGCCCGGTACTACTTCGCCGTCTTTTAATGTGACGTCTCCAAAATGTACAATATCCATAGGTACTTGATATTGTTTCCCGCTGTCTTTATCCATCCACGGTACTACAATCTGGTCGCCCGGCTCAAATACTTTTGATGCAAGCCCGTTTCTTACTAAACTCTGTATGCCTTTAAAGTCTCCTTTAAGTGTTGCCAGACTGTCTGCCGCTTCCGCTGCTCTTAATGCGTTCCCGTACTTGATCTGTTCAACCAGTTCTTTTACTGTAGTATCACTTACTAAATCAATTCCCTGTACTGCCATGTGTTACCCCTTTCTATGCCTGTTTATCAAAAGTTAGCGTTAATGTTCCATCGTCATTTCTCAGTAGCAAAAAATCTCTGTCGGTGTATACGCTTGATGCTGCTTTATTTGCTGCATCTGCTGCCGTGTTTGCTTTCCCGGTAGCTTCCGTCGCTGCCGCTGTTGCTGTGTTTGCTTTCCCGGTGGCTTCCGTCGCTGCCGCTGTTGCTGTGTTTGCTTTCCCGGTGGCTTCCGTCGCTGCTGCTGTTGCTGTCTCTGCTTTCTCTGTCGCTGCTTTTGTTGCTTCTGTTGCCAGCTCTGCTGCCTCTGCAGCTTTATACAGCTCATTGATTTTTGCCATAAGCTTTGTAAACCAGTCCTCGCTCGGCTCGTCTCCACCTGCACCGTTATCCATATTGTCAGTAATCGGCAATTTTCCTATGCCAGTTTTCCAAACATATGAGTTTTCTACTTCATTCGTTCCGATGCTTTCAAAGCTAAACCCAACGCCGCCCGGTACTTCTGTAACTCCAAAATCTAACAGCCATGCAAACCGTATAAACTCTTCGTTGTATCGCACGTCGCATATATCGCTATAGCTTCCGCCTACTTCTACGTTCTTGTCATTGTACCAGCGTACAATGATCTGTTTTGTCGTAAGGTCTACGCCGTCAAAATATCGCGGCATCTGGAATGTAATATACTGGCTATTCGTGTCGCCTTTCATAGTGATCTGTGTAATATCTGGTATGCTTCTGTCTTCCGCAATCTCATAGATATTTTCGTCACTATATAACGCATATTGTGTGTAGCCGTCCAGTGCCGTATATCCCTCTTCAATTCGCATTTATTACGCTCCTTTCTATTCGCTTAGTCCTTGCTGCCAGCCTTTTTCATTTCTTGCGTATGCATATCCTTTGCACCATTTCCCGTTATGGTACACATAAGGAAAACCGGGCTTTTCTTTCCCGCCTACTCTGATGTATAGTGATGCATCTATGATGTACTGCGCATATAGCGTAATGTTCCCGGTTACTACAAAATTTTCTGTAACCTTTTTACCGCCGCTCGCTGCAGTGTACCAACCGTCGAACACATAATATTTTTTCGTTGCTGTCGGCAGTGTTCCCAGCTTCGTACCGTATGTTATTGTCTTCTGTGTATCTCCTGTACCGCCATTTCTGGTTGCGTTGTATATAACTGTATACTTATTTGCTTCCCATACTGCATATACTGTATATACGCCATTCGGTACACTGGTTAAATCTTTTACCTGTGCTGCATCGTCGTAAATTTTCCCGCCTGTCGGTGTGATCGCCCAGCCTTTGAACGTGTGCCCGGTCTTATAAAACGTGCACGCTGTCAGCGCTTTTTTTGCACCGTAGGTCATTGGTTCGTTACCCATGCTGCCGCTACCGCCATTGGCATTAAATGCAATCGAATAGCTGTTTGCTTCCCATACTGCATATAATTTTATCGGCGCATTTGCTCCATACTGAGCGCCCGCTGAGTAACTTACTGCCCCGTTCTGTGTTACCGCCCAGCCTTTGAACGTGTGCCCGGTCTTTGTTGGCTTTACACTGCTTAAGGTAAGTTTTACCCCGTATGTCTTCGTCTGTACTCCCGGTGCGCCCGTTCCGCCGTTGGCATCATACTGTACACTGTACGTATTGATCTGCCATATAGCATATAACGTATGGGTTCCGCCGTTTTGATCTCTTCCGTACTGGCTTCCCGGATTGTAGCTTACTGTCTGTGTTCCTGCAGATGTTCCCCAGCCTTTGAACGTATAGCCCGTTCTTATCGGTATTGTGCCACTCAAAGTAAGTACGCTTCCGTATGTTTTTGTCTGCGCTCCCGGTGCTCCTGTTCCGCCGTTGGCGTTAAATGCTACACTGTGCCTGTATGGTTCCCATACCGCGTAGAGTGTCGCCCCTGCATTCGCTGTGTAAATACCGCCTGCGGCGTATACAGCTCCGCCGTTTGGTGCCGTCGCCCAACCTCTAAAATTGTGCCCTGCTCTTGTTGGTATCGTTCCGCTTAATGCAAGATTGTAACCGTATGTTTTTGTCTGCGCTCCCGGTGCTCCTGTTCCACCGTTGGCGTTGTAATAAATTCCATATGTAGCATTTGGAAATACTGACGCCTGTACCCAGCAACGTACTGTCCCGCCATATCCTATAGCGTATGGATATGCTGCGCCCGGATTGCAAAAAATGAATTGGTAGCCTGTTCCTGCAGTTACGGTACTTCGTGCTCCTGTTCCGTCACTTGCTGCACGCCCGGTAAAGTTCGCGCAAGATGTGAACCACGAACCGCTGTTATAGTTTGTGCCCTTAATGTACGCACTGTATTGTCTTCCCACGTGCTAAGCCCCCTAACTTTCTATCAATATAAATATGTCTCCCTCTTTTCCTGTGGTCGGTAATTTTGTACCGTATTTCAATGAGCTTTTTATATTGTTAATCTGTGTCTGCAGGTTTCCTGCTGCATCTTTGGTAAGCTGGTTTTTCATAGCGTTAAACCATTCGTTAAAAGTTGTATTGATCTGTGCTAGTAGCTGCGTTGCGTCTATGGTTCCTGTGTTCCCGATTACCCAGCCGCATACTCTGTCGTCTGCTCTTGTATCTTTTACGCTTGCCTGCGTGACTGCTGCCACTCCCTTTGCTACGGTTACGTCTGCAAGTTTCAACTCGTATATGTTCCCTCTTCTTGTAAGCTCCGGCGCTACTGGATTCTCTGCCGGGCTTCCTTTCACAATCGCTATAGAAAAGTCCCGCGCTTCGTCGTCTCTTCTCAATACTACGCTGTCTATTCTATTTAGCGTACCACTTGCCACTCCCAGCGTAAGCGTTGTGTTTTCTTCAAAGATTTTAATTTTTCCACCGATCAATCCCGTACCTGTACGTACTGTAAGTGTCATGTCTCCATTTGCCACCACCTGCAGACCGCCGTTAATAACTCCATCTGTAAAAAGCTGCTTAAGCCAATTACTAAAACTGTCAGCATCGTACTTTCTATCTCCGTCTTTGCTATTGTAAAAATATGCATAGTCGTTCATTTTTTAATCCTCGCTTAAGTCCAATGTTTCCGGCAGTGCGTCCCCAAATGTCGGCGTAATACTCATTCCGCCGTCTTCGTAGACTTCCTGCACTTCTGTAACTCTTTCGTTTAGTGTTATTCCCCATTCTTTCTTTCGTACCGTAACTAAGTCCCCTATGTCCCAGTCTTTCTTGTATATAAAATTAGCGTCCTCTACTTCCGCCTCTATGCTTTCTATCTTTACGTAATCTGCTGCCTTTTCTCTCCCTCTTTCCAGCAATACCTCTTCATACTCGCTGTCGCTTAGTTCTTCCTGCCTTACGTCTTTTGCATCTATGAACACTTCTCGTAGTTCTGTGCCGTTTTCTTCTCCCAGCGCAAGGCGTACTATTTTTCTTTGCTCCCCCTCGCCCTCTCCGCCGACGTAAAACACTGTGCCGTACTTTTTATCGTCATAAGTGTATGTAACGTCGTTTAGATTCTCGTAAGGCTTAGAAAATATTACGTGTGGGTTCTCTAACTGCAGCACCGTATGATCTGTTCCCTTGTAGACTTCAAAATATAACTTTTTCTTTCTAAAGTCTGGTCTTACCCTGTACCCTAGTCCGCTACTCTTGGCAAGTTTCGTAAGCATCGTACCGCAATTCTTCCACGTAGTCTGGAAGCATACTTGCGTAGCGTCTCCGCATTTCTCCCCCAATTCCAGCAGCGGTATTGCTTCTACGTTCTGCTGCAGGTAACGCATACCGTCTTCATATGTCCCGCTAAAGTTATGTGTATAGTGCAAAATTCTCCTACTCATGTATGAGCCTAAGAAATTACCTTTTCTTACAATCTGGTTTGTGTTGCTTCCCTCTTGATCTGTATATGCTCCGATTATCCCGGCTTCTTTTGCTCCGCGCTTCGTAATGATATTGCCAGCCTGCAATAGCTGTATATTTTTGTCTGTGCCTGCAGCGTGTAACTCAAAGTTTCCCGGCTCGTAATACTTTCGCGTCCAGATCAAGCTCTTAAAGTCTTCCACAACTCCTAAAAATATAAGATTTTTGTCATATACTCTTATTTCCATATCAGACTCCTAAATACTTCTGTTTGTACTCTACGGTTACGTCTAAGTTCTCTTTTCCGCTTTTGGCTTCATACTGCAGCGTATTTGTTCCTGCCTGTAGCTGTATAAACTCGCTGTCTTCGTCTATATAGCCGTTTATGCTCTTCTTTTCTCCGGCTCTTATCAAATAAACATTTTTCTTATTTGTCTCTGTACATATCTGTACAACGTCCCCGGTCTTGAAATCATAATTTAATGTAATATGCTCTCCTGTGGTTATGTTCCTTATGATCGGCGTACTCACACTTCCCAGTGCTTCCAAAGTAATTACCATGCCTACCGTGTCTGTTGTTCCTGCATTGTCAATATCTTTGATAAGTTCCATAACTCTATGTCCTATCTCTTCTTTTGTGCTTTTGAACTCATGCATAAACTCAAAACCTGCCTGCCAGCTTGCCATAAGCTCTACGGTGTACTCTGTATCTGTAAAAAACGGATCGCAACATAACAAAGAAATTGTTATATCTCTTATTACTCCTTTTTCCCCTACTTCGATGCTCTCTACCTTGTACTCTATTTCTCTTCGTTCTGTTTCCTCTTCAAATACAAGCGTGCCCCTCGTTTTTGGTCGGAAACATTTATATAAAATGTCTCTATTGTTCTGGTAGTTTTCGCACATCTGTGCCGCTATTACAATGTTTCTTTCTTTCGTGTTGCTTCCTTGGTATGTGCTTCCGTCTGTATTCGTGTTATCGCTCCGCTTTACGTTGTTGCTTACCGTATACAGTCCGTCACAGCTCACAAGGAAGAACGGCGTATATGTATAATCAAAGTAAACAGATACGCCCGTAGCGTTCGTGCACGTAATTTTCTTTCCCATGCTCTACCCCCTTGCTATAGCTGCTATCATTTGCCTTGTGGCTATTCTTGTCTGTCGTGCTGTTTCTGCCGGGCTTAACTCCCGATTGCTGGTTATGTTCACATTCTGTGTAAACGTGTTTCCTGCTACTCTTTCGGTATTTCTCTGCTGTGCGCTCATACTTAAGCTTTGCGGGCTTACTATCCTGCTGCCGCTTACCATATCGCCTACACTTTCTGCATCTACTCCCAATTTTACTTTTGTTGTAGCTCCTACTTTGTCTGCGTAGTCCTGCAATGCGCTTTCTGTGTCTTTCATCAACTGCGGCATTGCATCTTCCATACCTTGACCGATACCCGGCGGTATGTACTGCCCTACCTCTTTTGCAAATACTCTTGACGGGCTATGTATGCCTAACGCCCCTTTTACACCGTCCACGATTCCGCTAAAAAAGCTTTTTACTTGGCTCTTAAACCAACCAGCCGCATTGCTTATACCGTTCCATACTCCCTGTACGATATTCCGCCCTACTGCTGCCATTCTTCCCGGCAGTCCTGTAACTCCGCTTATTACTGCGCTTACAAGTTCTCTTGCTGCTGCCGCTCCTTTTGCTCGTAGATCGCTGCCCCACTGCGCTACTTTCTGTATTGTATTCAGTAACCAACTCCAAATTTTCCCCGGTAACTGTGTAAAAAACTGTATGATAGCATTTATCGTATTGCTCGCCGCTTCTCCGGCTTTCTGGCGCATATTTCCGCCCCATGTTACCAACTTGTTAAATGCATCAACTAACCAGTTCCAAATTTTCCCCGGCAACTGTGCAAAAAATGTAATGATATTGTTGATAATGATCGGGATATTTGTAGCCACCCAGCTTGCCATATTCGCGCCCCATTCAATCAGTTTTCCGATTGTAAAACCGATTGCGTAGCCGATTTTATACGGCAGTTCTGAGAAAAACTGTACAATCGCCGTTATGATCTGCGTTACGGTATCTGTTGCAGTTTGCAGCATATTTGCGCCCCACTCCAACAAATTTGTAAGAATCTGCGTAAAAAATTCTGCAATCTTTCCCGGTAGCTCTTGGAACCACGTAATAATATTGTTTATGATCTGCGGTATTGTTTCGGTAAAAAAAGTGCTTATCGCTTCCCACGCGACTTGACAAGCGTTTTTTACTGTCTCCCATAAATCTAGCCAAAATTGCCGGAAGCTATCCGACGTGTTCCACAGTGTTATAAAGGCTACTACCAACGCTGCTATTGCGGCTACGATAAGTATTACTGGATTTACTGCCAGCACTGCGTTAAGTGCTGCCATAACTGGTATTCCTGCCTGCACAGCCGTTATAACTGCGCTTATCGCCCCTACGATACTTGTAAGTATTCCTGCTATCTTTACGATTGCGAACGCTGCTACAAATCCTGCTATGATTGCTGTAATCTCTGGTACGTGTGATGCTATAAACTCCACTACTTCTTTTATCGCTGGCATTAAATCCGATACGATAGGCGCCAGTACTTCCATTTGTACCGTTCTTCCTACTCCTGCAAGCTCGCTTTTCACATCATCGTATTTAATCTGTTTAACTTCGTCCATTTTGCCTTTTACGTCGTCAAACGAATTACCTACGCTGGTAAGTGATTCAACAAACTTCGTACCGCCGTCCTCTGCCATTGTTCCGAACGCCAGCGCTGCAAGGTTCATTTTTTCCTGTTCGCCTGTCGTGTTCTGTATATCAGCTACAATAGAATCTATAACCTCTTTCTGTGTAGCTCCGCCGTTCTTCCATGCATTAAACAGCTCTTGTGTTTTATCTGAGAAGCCGCCTATGCCCTCTTCTATGGTTCCGTCTGCCAGACGGGTTGTTACTTCGTTAATTGCGTCATTGACTTTATCCAGATTGTACGCGCCACCGTCGCAACCGTTCTGCAATAATTGGAAATAATCTTGCGCGCTGTAGCCTGCCTCTGCAAACTTGCCGGAATACTCAGATACGTTATCTCCCAGCTCGTCCGTGTAGTTCAAGCCGTTTTGTGCGCCTGTACTCATTAAATCGAACGCCTCTTCTGCTGAAATTCCGAAATGATTCATAAGCGCCTGTACGCCTCTTATAGTTTCTGAAAAGTCCATGCCGAACGTGTCTTCTAATGTGTACAGATTTTCTGTCATTGTCTGCAGCTTCGACGGGTCAAGCTCTCCTGTTGCCTGCTTCACAAGCGCCATTTTCTCTGCCACGTCCTGCAGCGATTCTCCGAAATTGTTTTTATAGATTGCTTCTATTGCATCGTTGTACTTCGCCATAGACTCTGTAGCAATTCCTGTAGCTGCTTGGAACTGGTTTGACGCCTGTTCTTGTACGCCTACCATATCTTTGATAGCTTCGCCTGCTGCCTCTACACCGTCTGCTACCATGTCGGCAAGTGCGCCTTTCATTACGGTAAAGTCGCCCGCTGCATCGTCCGCGCTGTTCCCTGCACCCTTTACCTCTTCGCCTAAGTCGTCCATTTCTTTTCCCAGCTCGTCCGCTGTCTGGTCTAACTGGCTTGACGCCTTTTTAGCTTCCTCTAATTCTGTCTCGTACTTGCCTAAATCGTTCTTTGTCTTCTCAATTTCTCTTTGCAAGGCTCTGTACTGTTCCTTTGATACTTCTCCCCTTGCAAATTGTTCCTGTACCTGTTTTTCTGCGTCTTCCAGTATATGCAGTTTTTCTTCTGTAGCCGCCACTGCTTCTGTCAGCAGGTCTTGCTTCTGTGCGCATAACGTCACATTGCCGCTATCAAATTTTAACAGCTTGTCTACCTGCTTAAGCTCTGACTGCAACGATCTACTTGAGCCGTTTACCTTGGTTAAGGCTTTCGATAGCTCCGTAGTATCGCCGCCTATTTCTATGGTTATACCTTTTATATTGGAAGCCACGCGCCTTACCCCCTCTTCTCAAAGTTTCTACGTATGTTTTCTCTGTCTGGTTTTGTCTGCTCTAATCGCCAGCAATTATTTAAGTATTCTTTTCCCTCGTCTGTAGTGCTCAGACTTTCTATATATGCCTCTCGCATAAAAAACAAATAAATATCTATCGGCAATTCTTGCAGTTCAAAAATATTTATGTGTAGATAGTCCATTACCAGCTTTTCCCCTACTGTCTGCAGGTCGTATGGTACTTTCTCCTTACTATTTCCTACACCGCCCGGATAGTAAGGAAGCTTTAGTTTTTTTCGTTTTCAAGCCCCTTGATAAAATCAACGTACCCATGTATAAACTGCATGATCTCGTCAAGCGAATAATCAATAAACTCTTTTGGTTTTACTCTCCTGCCCTGCTTGTTGTTGCTAATGATCTCCGCTACACATTTTCTCAACTCCTGCATTACGTCCGCGTCGTCCGATGTGTCTAAACTCTGTAACTTCTCAAAAGTTCTTTTTTCCGGCATTGCTACTAAGTATGTTTTTCCGTCTTTCAGTGTTACCGGGTAGTATCTTCTCTGTACCTTGTTAAAGTTAAATCCTTTTGCCATTTGCTTTTTATCTCCTTTACCTAAAAAAGAGGCATAACAGCTATGTGCCGTTTGCCTCTTTTGTTCATTTTCTTATTCTTTTTTACGCGCTCTTTAATGACGGGTTAATTACCTCTTCGTAATAGATCAGCGTACCCTCGTCGTCCATTGGGTGTGCCTTAAACTCTACGTCTACCTGTGTCGCTTCGTCTGCCACAAATGCAAAGCTAAATCCTGCTTGATTGTTTCCAACGATAGAAATTCTAATATCTCCGTCTTCCGAATCCTTGTGTACAAAATGGATAAAGTACTTTTTATTTGTCTGGTTCGATGTTCCACCGATTTTAACAATACGCTTGTTTGCGCTGGTTGTTACTCTTGCTGTGCTACAGATTTTCTCTAAGGTTTCCCCGCACCATGTAATCAAACCAGACTTTAATATAGCCTCTTCCTCTGTCAAAATGGTTTTCTTTACTTTTCCTAAATCGTCTTTAGCTTCTGTAAAGGTTGGCGTATACTCAATGGTCGCGCCGCCCTTAATATAGCCCAGTCTGTTATCTTCCTTTTCTACTTCCTCATTACTTGGCAGCTCTGCGCCGTCTGTAAACTCTGTAATATATAAGTCTCCGCTGCCTAATACAATGCTTTTTTTATCCATGCTGGCTCCTTTCTGCTACTCGTATATCCTTTCTGCTTTTGGTACTTTCTCCGTCACTACAAAATTGTACGCTGTCTGTACCAAATCTTCGCCCTCTACTGGTGCTTGATATTTTTTATGCCCTATGTCAAAAAATACTTTTTGCTCTAACTTTTTCTCAAGTGATTTATCTACTACCTTGTCCGTATACAGCTCAAGAACCATATTTCTTTTTTTAATCAGCACCGCCTTATCTGCGCCACTATTTAAAGATTCGTCCTCATACCATATAATGTACGGCGGTTCTGGTAATGGGTTCTCTTTTGTCTTCTTAAACTCATTTTCTGCAATCGGAAGCCCTAAAGCTTCTGCCCTGCTTATGATCTCCGCTACTCTCATTTAACCTTTTGCAACCTTTTTAATTTTTTCTTCTAAGTCTTTAATCATTTGCTGCTCCACTGGTGCTATGTGCACTCTTGGTGCTGTAGTTGGTGTACGTGACGTATGCGTAACTCCGGCTCTGTCTGTGTTCTTTCTTCTATGCCCTTTTTCAAGCAAGTGTGTAAGCTGGTGTTTTTTCGCATTGTATACGGTATTCTGTTTTTTAGCTCTTGTTTCGTATATCTGCTTTTTCCGCCAGCCTTTCGCGTACGCTCCGCTACGCTTTGGCGACTTGCTTTTTAAAGCGTCTACGGTTTCGTCTGATTGCTCGTCAATAACCTCTTTCATTGCGTCCGCTACGCCTTGGTCATACTCAGTTAATGCCTGCGCCAGTTTTGCAGCCATATTGTCAATATTCGCTATGTCTGCCACCGTTTACCGCCTCTTTCTTCTGTATACAGCTCTATCCTGCCGTCTTCCTTTGGATAAGTCCTGTATACTGTCAATCGCTTCCCGTTGTACTTAATATCTGTCTGCCCGTCGTACTCAAACTGCCAGATTTCAAACTTGTACGCTGGTTTTATGTCTTGTTTTCCTGCTGCCACGTATTCGCTTTGCGTTACGCTGTACACTTCTGCGTATACGGTTATTTCTTCTACTTTTTCGTCGTTGATAGGTTCTATAAGCGTTATTTCTCCGTACATTTAGCGCCCCCTATTCTATAACTCTGCATATTTCCCGTATCGCATAACCCTCTACGGCTCCGTCTTTCTCTCTTGCTACGCCTATGTAATACCTGTGCTGCTCCGGGTCAAGTAGCTCTTTCACATACATTTTAGCTGCTGCCTTTGTAATACTCTTTCTGTAGCTGTCTATCTCCGTATATATCGTTCCGCTCACAATAACCGTAGCGCCTACTGTTATTTCCGGCGGTTTCGGTTCTTCCGGCGGCACTGGTACTTCTGTATGCTTCCCGGACAGCGATAAAGATAGCTTAATACTTTCATACGCTTTTTTATATTCGTCCGCTTTGTCTGAACTTCCAAAATACCCTTTACAATACTGTTTTACTGCGCTTATGATAAGCGGGTCTTTTTCGTCTATTGTATTTACTCCGGCAAGCTGCAAATCTGCTATACATGACTCTATGAGGTCTTTTATTTCGTCCTCTATATCCTCATTATTGCTTTTAATTCGCAACGCCGTTTTTGCTTTTTTTAGCAGCTCTGCGCTTGCTTCCATATGATTTTCCTCTTTTACACTTTTTCTACAAGTCTTTTCTTTTCCAGTGTGTCAGCTCTTCCCGGTGTTACGTCCCACACCTCGCCCGCTTCTCTGATCTGCTGCGCCTGCAGGTCTTCAAATCTTTCAATACATTTTACCTGTACTGTTCCCTCTGCATTTGCGCTTGCTTCCTCTGCCTCTTTCTTTGCTTCCTCTTCTGCCTCTGCTTCTCTGATTGCTTTTACTTCTTCCGGCGTAAGCTCTGCCTCGTCCGGCACTCCTACTTCAATCTGACAAATGCGGTCAATAATTTCTTCTTTTTTCCCGTCGCAACTTGCGCCCAGTTCCTTTGCCAGTGCTTTTACTTCGTCTGCTTTCCAATCTTTAAACTGTTCTTTTGCTAAATATCCTGTTTTCATATGATCGCCCCTTTTTAACACGGCTGGCGCATATGCCAGCCGCCTACTTTCCTACTACGCCGCTTTTGTTACTTTTGTAAGTGTTACTAAGCTGTTTTCGTCAACTACTTTTCCGTCAGCCAGCATAATACCTTTTGTTACCATATCGTCTGTATCGTTGTCCTCATACTTCTTGATTCCCATAGCATAATTAGTATTAAGCACGTAATCTTTGAAGTTAAACAGAAACGCGAACACGTCGCCTGCTGTTGAAGACTTAGCCGTAGCTGCTGCAAAGCTCGGCAAGTAGTCCACTACTACTACAGGTCTGCCTAACAGTGTATACTCTGGCTTCCCGGCAATTCCGTAGTTAATTCTACCGATTGGCTGCCCGTCTGAGTCTCTCAATCCATAGTAGCCCATGTATGTTTTTTTGCTCATGCACCATACTGCGCCCTGTTCATACGCTACAGGTAATGCAGCTTCCGCGTTAATCAGATCGTCGTATTTCTGTGTGTCTACATTGAGGTTCTGTCCGTCCGGCGCTGTCTCTTTAATAATTCCTTTCGGCTTTCCGTTTCCGTCGCCGGAAATAACGGACTGTTCAAGCGCTTTTGTCATAGCCTCAACGATATTATTTACAATCAGACTTTCAAATGCTGGTACAGACATTGTATCTACTTCCAGAGATACGGCTACCGCACAACGCAACTTGTGATATGTAAATGTAACGTCGCCTTTTCCGTAGCCTTTCTGCTTGTCGCTTCCGGCTCCCTCACTTACCCATGTTGCTACTGGCTTAACGGTATTTTTCGGAATAGTTACGCCGCCTTTGTATGCCGTTCTGGTTACAAGCGCAAGTACTTTTCCTACGCTCTCCATTTTCTGAATAATCTGATTAAGTACATTGGTCGGAATTACTGCCCCTACATCTGTTGTAGCTGTATTTGCGTTCTGTCTGTACTCTGCCGGGATTGCGGTACCTCTTACTACGTAATCCATGAACGCTTTTCTATACTCCATAGATTCGTATTTGTCCTCTTTTCTTTCTTCCGTTTTTCCGTCAAATGTTCTAATTACTTTTACAGGTGTCGGGTTTCCGTTTCCGTCGTCCGGCTCTTCTCCTGTTGCCAATGCAGCAAGTAATTTTGTTCGCTTCTCCTGCTGGTCTAAAATACCTTTTCTTTCTTCCTGTAGCTCTTTTACTTCTGTTTCTCTTGCTTCCAGTTCTTCTGCTGCCATCTCTGCGCCTCTTGTCTCAAGTTCTACTTTGATTGCGTTTAATCTCTGCTCAATTTCTTTTAATCTCATGCTATACTCCTTTAAATCTGTGCTAAAATTTCCAGTACTTTACGTCTGCGCTCCAACGTCTCCCGCTGTTCTATCTCACGTCTCCCGTTTACATAGTCCCGCGCTGCTATTGTTGTGTCTGAGTTTGCCGGAATACTTACCGCGCTTACGTCATACACTTTTTTTATCTTAAGTATATTTCTTGTTCTTGTCTCCCGGTCGTAGCTATCCTCTGCAACCACAAACGCCCATGACATTTTAGTTATCATGCCTGCGTCTATATCTTGATACAGTCCCCTAGCCAAATCCGTTTTGCTGAGGTCTGCAGCAATTCGTAATCCCGTCTGATCTGCAATCAGTTTTAAAGTATTGTTGCTCTGTCTGGCAAATACTCTTCCCTCGTGATCGTACTGCATTATTACGTCACTTACGTCTGCTTCGTCTAATGCGTGTCGGTCAATTCTTTCATAGTACTTTGTGCCGTCTTCGCATTCCCACATGACATACGGCGTATCGAATGTAGTAGCGTAACCCTCTACGTAGCATTCACTATCTAACAATTTTGTTGTAGTCGTTCCTGCTGCCAGCGGCGCTGCTAATGTTCTGTACTCTCTTTCTTTCACTACTGGCATTATTCTGTCCCCTCTCCTGCTTCCTTTGGTTTTTCTCCCTGCATCACAATTATTTTTTCGTTTCCGTTGTGCTTATCCAATTCGCTTACTTCTGTATACTCTTTTCTGATATAGTACTTTTCTCCGTCTTCTACGTGCGCCATGTTCCATATATCCATAACCCCGTTGCGGTTCAGCAAACCACGGTCAAATAGCTGTGTGCTTACCTGCAGTTTTGTATTATTGCTGGCATACTGTAACCGATTTGCAGAAAACGTAATCATATTTCCGCACGCCAGCTCCCGGTCAGTGTATGCCATATTCGACATTACAAGCGATAGCTGTATTGCAAATGGTTCTATTTTCCCCTCGTAATAAGCGTTCCATGTTTCCTCGTCAAATTTGTTCTGCAATATATCCATGTTCGTACCAAAATGAGTACATACACTTTCGTTGATCTGCTGCATTTGCTGTGCATCCGGCGTATACGCCTTACTGTCTACCTGCTTAAGCTCTGAAAATTTACTATCATAAATAATCATGCCGCTTTTGTTGTCAGCGCTCAAATTGTCCTCTGTGAATCTGTCGCGCTCTTTTTTTATGTCTTCTGGCTTTAATACGTTCCCTATTTTTGCTAGAAAACGTATATTTGCGGAATTTTTCACCGCATTTATAATGCCCTCATTTGTTGTATTGATAAGCTGTAGCGTAGGTTTTAACGTATCATTGCTTTCTCCAAAGAGATCGTCTTTGTACTGGTGTGTCGTTAATATACCTACCCGCTCAAACTCTATGCAGGCTCTTTCCCCGTTTGCGAACGTATACCGTACATACACTTGTCCTGCGCTTTCTATGAGTTCGCACATCTGCGGTAAGATAGGGTACCACCCGGCAAGCTGTCCGTATCGGTCTTCTATTGGAATGATAAAAGCCGTGTGATCTACCTCTAATATGGTCGCTATCCTTGCTATGAATTTTGTTGTATCCATAAATGCGTTAGGCTTAAACTGCAATTTTCTTTCCAGATGCTTAAGCGCTGTGCCTGTAATTTCCGGCTTTAGCTTACTTGCGTGCGTCGCAAATGTATTTATAGCCGTTCTGGTTAAGTCCATTTCGTACACGCCACCTGCATACGTTGTAAACACTGGCGTGTATCCGGATAGCATTTTAAAGTATTCGCCTACCAGTTTGTCGCTCTTTTTCTTAAAAATATAATCAAAAAGCCCCGTTTTCTTCGCCCCCTTTCTATGCCGCATTTTTCAGCAGTTCGCCATATTCCGCGTAATACTTCTGCCGTACCGTCATCGCATCAATAACGCTTACAAATCCGTCTATATGTGCTCTCTGCTCTATTTTGATTGGTCTAAATTTTCTTGTTTCCGTGTTCTGCTTAAGTGCCACATTCAAGAAATGAGACTTAAGCAAATTATTATCTGCAATCTTAAAATTACCGTCTTTTATGATTCCCTCAAACTCCCGTATTACTGGCGTCAAGTTCTCGCCTTGGAATACATCGTCTGTATGGAACCCATACCCTTTTAGATCGTCTATTAAGTACTGTGCGCTGTATCTGTCGTAACCTATCTCTAGCGGTCTTATTCCGTATTTTTCCAGCAGCATCTTGTACCAGTTAAATACGTCTTTGTAATCTACGTAATTATCTCCCGATAGCGTCAATATGCCTTTCTTTTCAAAAATATCATACGGTACGCCGTCTGTAGCCTGTAGCTTCTCCATTCGGTTTTTCGGCATAAAGAATTGTGTAAAGGCATATAATACGCCGTCTTTTTCAATAACCACACTTGCTGCCGTTAAGTCTGTAGTCTGGCTTAAGTCAATGCCGCCCACTGCGTAGCAGTCCCGGAAGTCTTCAAGCGTTTTCTCTACGCTTGCACCGTCTACTACTGCGTAGTCCAGCCATGCTATAGAGCTGTTTTGTTTGATGTTGCAATATTTTGTCATAAACTCCGCTTTTTTACTTGGGCTACTTTCTGCTACCGCTATTTCGTCCTCAAAAAAGCTTTCTTTAACGCTTACTCCCATGTTTGGGTTGGCTTTCTTAAGCTCTTCTATGTCGTTCCACTTCTCTATATCGTCTATGATATAAAGTAGTGGCAGTAATCTACGTTCCTTGCTGTTTCCTTTTAGGAAGCTTGTAGATCGCTTCATCAATTCGTCGTAAATACTGTCGTTAATATATCCGGCAGTCGATATACTTAAAATCATCGGTTGGCGCCTTGCACCTAATGCGGATTTCATTACCTCATACTGTTTTAATCCACCGTCGCCGCTCCATGCTGCCAGCTCGTCACATACGACAAGCTGCGGGTTAAATCCGTCGCTTTTCTTGGCGTTAAATGCAATCGGTTTTATAGTGGTGTTGGTTTCCTCTAGGTATATGTCGCTGCGCCTCTTCTTTGTTAACTCTTCCAGCTCTTCCTCTGCCTGCACCATTTTGTAAAATCCGTCGTATACAAGTGCTGCTTGATCTAGCTTAGGCGCCAAACAATAGATTTCTTGCCCGTACTCCGGCTCTAAAAAAGCCATGTAAGCAATAATTGCAGATGCAAATAAACTTTTGCCGTTTTTTCTGCCAATTACTATAAAAATTTCTCTAAAAATGCGTGTTTTTTCTTCGTCAACGATACCAAACATACAGCAGATTGCCGCTTTTTGCCACAATTCCAACTTGATTAAATCGTTGCGCCCTTTGCTGTGGTGGCAGAAATTTTCTATAAATTTTATCGCCTTATTTGCCTTTTTTGCGTTAAAATAAAACTCCTGCTTTTGCAGCCCGTTTATGATAATGCTATAAATAGCTTTTATCCATTTTCCTACTACAATTTCGCCGCTTTTTATCTTTGCGTAATACTCTGCTATATAGTTTCTATAAGGTGCTATAACTACTCGTCCCTTAATGCTTCCAGCTTGGATTTTTTACGCTTTTGTGCTGGCACAAGTTCTACCAGCTGCTTAATGATCGCGGCGTAATTCTTGCTTAAAGCTATGTAGGTGTCAGCTTCTGGGCTTCTTTTTGTCCCGTGCTGGTTCGCCCCGTTTTGGTACTCACTTATCCAGCCGTATCTCTCTATCGTTTCCTGCAGCTCGTCCAGCTCTATAGACATAAACGCCGCTTTTTCAATGAGCGGGGTTACAAGTTTTTTCTTGCCCTCTTCTAAGTCCGCAAAGATACGTTTAAGTCTCCGCTGTTCTTTTAAAATTTTTTCTTCTTTCGTTATCTCCTTTTTTGTTGCCATATCTTTACGCCCCCTCTCTTTGCTCTGCCTACACCCCACCCCCCTACTACACCACGCCTGCGCGCGCCTGCAGAGTAAAATTATAGTCTACACTCGGTGTAGTCGTGACAAAAATAATTTTTCTCAATGGGGGGACTTCGGCAGCACGTTCCCGTCTTCGTCGAATACGTAACGCTGTTGCTGTCTCTGTCTGTGATGTTCTTTGTTGTGGCAATCTTGGCATAACGCCTCTAGGTTATCCCAGCCTAGCGTTATGCTTGCGTCGTTTATGTTCTTCCTGCTTATGTATCTCTTGTGGTGTACAATCTTTGCTGGTTCCCCGCACCGCTCGCATAGATAATGCTGTTGTTGCATATATGCTTTACGTGTGTCGTCCCATGCTTTGCTTGCGTAGAATGTTGCTGCATATTCTTTCGTATTGCCCGCCTCTCTTTCTTTGTTCCCAGCGCCCTAAGTTTCATGCGCTGGGCGGAGGTTTCGTTATGTGCCCGCATATACGCAAAAAGAGCGAAGCAGCAATGCTCGTTATGAGTATTGCTATTTCGCTCTTTGGCACTCTTATATTTTATAATATCCTCTACGTTGTGTCAATCAAATAACTATATTTTGTGGTTATGTTTTTATCTATACTTTATCTTGTGTTTATGCAAACGGTAACTCTTCGTCTATCCCGTCTGGTATGTTCATAAAGCCGTCTGCATCTGTCATGCTTTCCCGCGGCTCTTCCTGCTGCCTGCTGCCGCTTCTCGCCTCTGCTTCTGTCTTTGATTCTCCAAAGCCTACGCTATTCGCCAGCACCTCTGTGTAATATACTTTATTGCCTGTCTGCTTGCTTGTATAGCTTCCCGTTTTAATCTTCCCCGTAAGCTCTACCTTTGTCCCTTTGCTCGTCCACTTCTCTACCCACTCTGCCTGCTTACCCAGCGCACGTATGTTTATAAAGTCTGTGCCTTTATAATCCTGTACCGCCAGTGTAAAGCGTGCTATTGCTACGCTTCCGTCTTCTCCGCCGTATCTTACTTCTGCATTCTTTGTAAGTCTTCCGCTCAGTACTACGTTATTCACTTCTTTCTGTCTCCCCTCTTAATCCTGCTGCCGTTCTGCTTAATATCCCTGCCAGTGTCTCGCACATATCTGCTATGCCTGTTTTAAATTCTTCCCACCCTGTCGTTATTATGTTTATTGTTGGTTGTAAGTCTCTTGCTGCTTTCTTTGCAAGTTTCCTTTGTTTTCTCTTGTCAGCTTCTATCGGTGGGTTTACTCCGTGTATTTTCTTGTAGCTCTTTTTCCATTGCCTATAATTCATTTTCTTTCTCCTGTTTATTCCAAAATACGCGCCTTGTTTTTATTCCTGCCGCATTTAGCTTTTCGTAAACATCTCTTAACTGCTCTCGTTCAACCCTTTCTCTGTTGTTCGTGGCTGGTTTCGATAAATCTAATGGCGTTTCTCCGCTAAACAGCAATAGCCGTATACTTTCCGCTGTTGTTGCTCCCATTTGCCTATATACTCCCATTGTTATATACGTCTTTTGCCATATCCACAATTCTATTCCCAGCGCTTTATTTATTCTTTCAAATAACGTGTCGTATTCTTCATTGCACAGCGGGCTATGATGCCATTCATATTCCTCTTTTATTTTTTCTTCTCTGCTCTTAATCTTTTTCCCTCTGTAAATTTCGCACTCGCTGCATGTGCCCCGATCTGAGCTATGTACGCATTCGCAATCAGCTAATGCACATATGTATTTGCGCTCCTTTTTTTCTCTAAGTGTTTCTTTTACTGCTGCCACAATAGCCACAATCACTAATATGATTGCGCCACCTGCGCATATCGTTCCTATTGTCGCCAATATTCGCATTATCATTTCTTTTCCCCCTCTTTCTCCTGTTTGTCTCCTGCTAGTTTCTTAAACACTCTTTTTAAGCTTCCTGTTAAACAAAAATATCCTATCGTCTGTATTGTGCATATTGCGATTATCAACGCTTCTTTCATTTTTCCCCTTTCTGTGTCCGATTCGGACACCCTACCCGTTATAGTCCGTTACCTGTATGCCTAAGATGCAGTACCCCTCTGCAAGTCCTGTATAATCTTCCAGCATATACACAATATCTGCATTTACAATTCTTCCTGTATGTTTGCCGTCTTTAAATTCCAGCATAATAAGCTTGTCTCCCTGTTTATATCCTCTATCGTTCTTTCTCAGTTCAAAGCTCTTTTTGCCACTTACCACGTCTTCGTAGTACATTGCAGCTATTTTTATCTCGTGTGTTTTATGATCTGGTTTATTGTCACTTAATGCTGCGTCCAGTTTTTCCTCATGCTCTCTTTCTGCCAGCTTCTTTTTTGTCTCTCGGTCTATTCTGTCCTGTTCTTCGCTGTATCTCTGTTCATCTGTTTTTTCTGCCTCTGCCTTGTTTACGTATTCGTCGCACTTCTGGCAAGTTCCCGTTTTTACGTTGCAGGTCGAATAATTTAAACAGCTATAGCAAATACTGGTTATGCTTTCCGGGTGTGGTGTTCTGTAGTCGTCTCCCGCTTTCTTCGCTGCTACTTTTTCTGCTATATCTTTTGCCCTTACGTTCTCGCCTGCTGCCGCACGCTCCGCTATGTCGTCCTGTTCTTCCGGCTCAAGCTTTGCAGCTTCATACGCTGCCGTAAGCCCTAAGTTGCCCTCTTTAAGCTGTTCCTTTACCGCCTGCGTCGCGTTATTGTTGATGTTTTCCATACGCGCCACATTTGTACCGCTTTCTTGTACCATTGCTGCTATTAAGTCCCGCATCTTGCCTTGAATCTCTAAGCCGTCCTCTTCTTTCGCTCTGATCAGCGCCGCCTTTGTCCGCTCGACAAGCCTTACTTTCTCATACGCTGTTAATTCTTGCGTATACCCGTTACCTGCCAGTAACCGCAACTCGTACATGGCTTCGCTCATATCTTTGTAGCGGTATTTTATTTTTTCGTACTCTTTGTACCCCCGCTCTATGTTAAAAATATTCGCCGCGTTTCTTCTGTGCCCGTCGATAATGCGAAATTCCCCATTTACTCTTGCTAATACTGTTGGTTGTTCCTGCCCTACGGTCAGAAAATTATCTGCAAGCTCTTCTATGCCCTCAAGCTTCTGGTGCGTGTTCTCCTGTGCGTCCTTTACTTCATACGGGCTTAAGTAAATCTCTTCGTAATCTTTCGTCTCTTCCACTCCCTCTGCCTTTGTCTGTGCGTTTAACAAATCCATAAAATTAAATGCTTTCCCTGCCATTGCTTATGCCTCTCTTTCTTTCGTGCTTTCCAGATACTCTGTTACAAGTTTCTTATAGTCCTGCGCTGCTCCGCATCTTGGGCTATACTCATATACTGGCTTGCTTAAAAATGTGCTTTCTGCTGCCTTATCCGTATATCGAATCTTTCCCAGCAGTTTTACCGGGCTTTTTTCTGCCAACCACTCAAGCCCCGCGTTATTTGCGTCGTTGTTTCTGTACATCGTTGCCAGAACTCCCAGCATTTTTATTTTTCTGTTGATCTGCCGCGCCTGCTTTATCTGGTCTGCTATAATATCCAATCCCTCTAACGCCCATTCGTCTATCTTTACTGGTACTATTACTTCGTCTGTGATCTTGAGCGCTGCGATTACGTTAAACGCTATGTCTGGCGGATTGTCAATAATCATGTAGTCGTAGTAATCTCTCGCCGTGTTCGGAAAAGGCGAATCAATACTTGTCATTGGTGTATTTATCATTTTTTCGTAACTGTCTATCTGGTTCCCGGTGCTGTTCCCGATCTGCCATACTGCCTGCATAAGTGACATATTCGCCGGGATAATATCTATGTTGTTGCATTGTGGGTGCTCTACTATCAAATCTTTCAACTGGTTTTTGTATTCTCCTGTTATCGCTCTAGCGGCTGCGCATACCCCTGTACTTTCGTATGCTCCTGCCGCCTTGCTTAGATTGCCCTGCTTGTCATTATCCAGCAGTAGTACTGTATACCCTCTCTTTGCCAGCTCATACGCCATGTTGTACGCCGTAAATGTCTTTGCTACTCCGCCCTTAAGATTGATTACGCTAATTACTTTCATTTGCTTTTTCCTCTCTTTCGTTTTTCTCTATGTCTGCTACGTATGCTCTCAGCACCTTTATTGCTATATGCAGCGCTCTTGCGTAGCTGTTGTAGTCCTCTCTGTTCCCGGTCAATATTTCCAGTGCTTCCTTTTCCGTCATGCGCCCACGCTCCTTACGTTGCAGGTGCTAACAGGTCTTGCGCTGTTTCTCTTTCGCCTTTCCTTGCTGTCTCTGTAGCTGTTCCTGTTTCCAGATAGTCCAAAAGCTGCTTTGCCGCTTCGTCCCACCCGTAGCACACTACTGCTAAATAACCTTGCTTGTTTAGTTCTCTTATCCAGTCTTTCTGTTTCTTTGTGGTCGTGTTATCTCCTACCTTAAGCTCTATGTATAACCCGTGATAGCCGCCCCGTGCTACTGGTAAATGCAAATCCGGTACGCCCGCTTTTACTCCCTGCCGTTTTAATATTGTCGCCGTCTTCGCGTCTCTCTTCCCGCCATTCGGGATATGATACAATAACGCAAGCTCCGGGTATTCGTCTAACTGGTATGTAATCCATCTAAACAGCATTTCTTGTGCTCCGCCCTCTTTGTCAATCCTTACATTTCTTGCCATTCTTTCTGCCTTTCTATTCCAGCTTAATCATTGTGTACCTAAACCAACCGTAGCCGTAGTAGTCCGGGTCTGCCGTTCCTTTCGCTATGCTGTCTTTGTCTACATAGTACCCCTTTTTTGCCTTTGCCTCACATCGGAACCACGCCCGCTGCGTAACGATCTCGTATACTGGCTCTGGTCTTACTAAGTTCTTACTTGCAGCCCAGCGCTTGCCCTGCAGCTTTCCGCTATCTCCGTCTTTCAAGTGCTTATCTGAATATTTAATAAAATACGCTGCCAGTTTTGCATAGTTGCCCGAATCGTCCAACGGAAATACTTTTACTCTGTTATGTCCGGCGTATGCTTTATACCATGCTTTCTGCAGTATCTCTGTGTCTATTTTGTTCATCACTAAATGATGATGCCTAGCCCCTTTGCTCCCGATCTCCATAACGTGTATGTATTTCAACTCTATACCTGCTTCCCGGTAAAGCTTTCTGCATTCCCTCAAGAATACCTGTATATCTTTTTTCATTTCCTCTTTGGTTCTGTCCGGCTCTCCCTTATGTCTGATATAGTCCAGTACTACGTGATAGTCTCCCATACCAAAATTGGCATTCATCAAAATTCGTAACTTTCTCTCTGCCTGTCTGGTATTTACTTTTTTCTGTTGCTCTGGTGTAGCTTTCACTTTCTCTGATCTGCTACACCCTTTCTTGTTGTATTGCGATGTATAGTAATATTCTACTTCTACGGTCTTCCCTGCTACTGTAGTCCTCTTCACGTATGGCATAGCCTTTATCTCCTGTTCTGTATATCTATATTTTTTATTGTCTATCTGTCGGTAAGTTAATACTTTTATCAAGTGTTTACGCGGGTTGTTTCCCCGCTGTTTTTGTGGCTTTTGCCATACTTTAGAGTCTTCTCTTTTGTACTCTTAAATTTTTTATTTTTTTTAGCGCCTATGCTGTTGCGTAGGCGCCTCTTTCGTTATTCCTTATCCTGTTTTCTCTTCGCATCTTCCAGCGCTACCAATACTTCCCGGTCTTGCTTCTCTGCCTTTTTCTTCTCAGCTCTGATAGATACACTTGCAGTACGGGCGTACTGCTTCATTGCGTTGCGTCTGTTCTGGCGCACCTGTCTTTTTAATTTTCGCATTGTTCCCATGCTTACGCCTCTTTCTCTTTTCCTTTGTAACCTGCATATAATACAAGTGCTGGTATTCCTTTATTGAACCTGCTTTTATATTTCTTGCCTTTACTTTACTGTTTTTGCTCTTGCATTCTTCTAATACATTCCAGTTCATGCGTTTACCCTGCGGCAAGGCGTTGCCGCTTATTGTATGATTATCCGATTACACAAGCCGGGGCGCACCGCCACGCATTGTACGCGCCGCCGTTGTTGACGTTGCCGCTCGCGTTCACGTGCCACGTATGGCACCCGTTGCCGCGATTCGCACTACGCGTAATATGCCAATCAGTACAGCCGTTCTCGTCTGCCTTTACTCTATTGATTTCTTTCTTATAATATGGGTACGGTGTTGTCTCTTCCTTAAATTCTTCTTTAGATAACAAAAATACAAGCTCTGTGCTTTCTTCGCCGTCCACATCTTTAATAACAGGCACAAGGTACGGGCGTAAGTCTTCCCCGAATCTCTCAAAGAACGCTGTGCTATTCAGATACTCGCGCATTTCTGAGCTTTTCCAATCGTTGCCCTTACTGTTGTATACGCGTTCTTCTAAAAGCGTGTGCGCCTGTATGGTTACTGTGTGCTTTACGCTCTGTGTTGCTGGCTTCTCTACATCAATGCCGATTACGTCATACGGTACCTCTTTACCGTCGAATAATAAATAAATCTGGTTGCCCTCTGTCATGTAATCCCGTGCTTTTCCTGCTTTAATGATCGCCCGCAGTTCGTCCAGCGTAAAACGCTGCTTTTCACATCTTTCTAATGTTGCCATGTTTCTACCTCCGCTTAATTTTCTTTTTATGTAAGCTGCTACAGTCTCTCTATGTCTTTTATTGATACTTCGTAGCATGTTCTTACCTCTACTTTCCCGTCGCCTATGCATTTGTTGTACTGTCTGCTCTGCAGGCGTCCTGTTGCTGTGATCTGGTCGCCCTCATTCCACCCAGCTACCTCTTTCGCATCTTTTCCCCAGCACACGCACGGCACATAACAGCTAATTGTGTTGTTTAGATCGCATGGCAGTTTTACAAATATGTCTGTGATCTTACGCCCGTTTGGTGTGGCTCTGTAGTTGATTCCCTTTCCCAGCTTTCCTGTAAATTTGATCTCATTTTCATACTGCCAATGTGTGCCCGTCATAATCTCCATGACTGCTGCCAGTGCATATACCAGTACTTTACCTGTTCCAAAGTTCTTATGCGTCTGCACACTTCCAGCGATCATAACAGCCTCTCCCTCTTTCGGTAAGCCTGTCCTGTTATCCCGCATAGTCTCTTCTGTAATAAGTACTATAGCGTCGTCCTTTGCTCCGCTGGTTCTTTCTGTCGTAACGATTGCCTTATAGCCGTTAAAGCTTAAGCCGTTTACTTCGTCAATTTTCTCTATCTGCTTAAGTGTGCCTATAAGCCCTATCATGTTTTCGTACTGCATTTTTTCTTCCTCTTACTTTCCTTATTTTTCTTGTGCCTCTCTTTCTTTAGTATTGAATGTGCCCGGTGGGACTCGAACCCACAACCTGCCGCTTATGAGGCGGACGCTCTGCCGATTGAACTACGGGCACTTGTCTTTATATGTAGATGTCATAATATAGCTGCATCTGCAAATCAGAAAATTTGTACTTTGGTGCTATGTCCGGCTTTAATGGCGGCTCAAGTTCTAAAGCTTTATAATTTCTATGTCTCAACTCCGGCACCGCTCTAATTTTCTTTATTTCTGCATCTTCCGGCGCGTTCACTCTTTCAAAGTCGTACCCGTCAAGTGTCTTGTTCTCAACCATTCCCAAAAATCCGGCGTATAACACTTCGTTACCTCTTTTTACTCTGATTAAGTCCGGGTTATCCATGATTTTAAATAGTTCGCCTAATGTCATACTCGCTTTTTCCTTTCTTTTTTTTCGGCACGTCTACGCCCTGTTTCTTTAAAATCCGTCTTATGTCCTCTTCGTCGCAAGCGTTTAACTCTGCCAGAATCTTTATCGTAACGCCCTTGCGCACGTATCTATCTTTTATTTCCCTGTCTCTCATTACCATGTTTTCTGCTTCTCCTTATTCTTTTTATAAAATCCCTGCAGATGTTCCACGCTATTAGTGTCTCTATCATCACTACAAACACACAAAACGTAGCGTCTTTGTCTATCAGCCCAACGATGCCACTTAAAACTATTAAAGTTGTGCCACACATAATGCCTGCTGCCACTTTCGCCCGATGCTCGCTCTTCTTTTTTTGCTGTTCCTGTTTCCGGCGTCTCTTTCCGTTGATTTCTCCCAGTGCATCTGTATAACCTTTTATGTATGCCATTTCTTCACTCAATGCCCTTACTGTTAAGTTATCCACGCTGTTTACCTCTTCTTTCTCTTTTGTTCACTTTCTTTTCCTGTAATACGGTAGTTTTCCCTCACGCATCAACTTTTCAATAGTTTCTGCTATTTCTTCCGCGTGCTCCTGCTGCTCTTTATCTGTCATATGGTTAAAACGCTTTAATTCTTCTGGTACTTCCATGCCGTCAGCCTTTCTTTTTTGGGCGGTGCCCTCTGTCTTTCCATTTATTTCTCTTTAGCGTATTTATTTACCGTGCGGGTGCTTTTCTCATTAAAAAGCTACAGAAAACTTGTTGAACTTCCACATACTCTCTAGCTGGTATGATCGCTGCTATTTTTACACGGTATACATATATAAGCTGTTCGCCTGCTTACATATGCAGCAGGTACGCCAACCCGCTACGCGATACGCCGTATAGGAATCGAACCCATGACTTTAAAGAAATCTTTATGCTGCTACCACTGAGCTAACGGCGTGTGCGGCGACTGCTGCCGCCTGCTATTCTCTTGCTATTGGTACCGGGTACCCGTCTGGCAATGAGTTTATTAAATTTTTTGTTGCTCTAAGCCCTACTCTTCTTGCTGCCACGAACGCTGTAGGCTTACAAGTATTTAACTTTCCTAACTCTTTTTCTATGGTTTCATTTATTCCCTGCCGTAATTCCGGCGTTAATGGTTCGTAGTATTCCATATTGTTTCCTCACTCATTTCCGTTATTATTCTTTTAAATATGCTTTCCAGCACTGGTACCGCAATGCTATTTCCTGCCTGCTTATATAATGCCATTTTGTAGCGCCCTCTTCTTTGCTGTACTTCTGCTGCTCTTTCATACTCTTCGTCTGTATACCCCATTAGTCGCCAACATTCACGTTCTGTTAAATACCTGTATTTACCATTCCCCTTATCTATAACCTGTGCTGGTGTCCTGTCTTGCCTTGTTGTTATTGTATATGCATATTTTTCTATTACTGTCGCTCTCTTTATCCCTTTATGCCCTATTACGTTGTATACACTTGGTTGCGTTACATCATATTGCTCTGGTACTTCTTTGCTGTTCAGTAAATACTTATTTATGTCCTGCGTTTCTCTTCGCTCCAACTTATTGAAATCAAACTTTACACCGTTCAAATTTGAGATTGTAAACACTCGCTCTCTTGCCTGTGGTAATCCGAACTCTCTTGCGTCCAGTATTTCATAATTATTCGTATATCCCAGCCTTTCCATTTCTGCTAAATACCTATTAAAATTCGCCCGCATATGCTTACTAAGCACATTCTTTACGTTTTCCCATATTACATATCTCGGTTTCCACTTTCCCATGTTTTCAATGATATGTATGGTTTCCCACATTAAGCTACTTCGCGTCTCGCTTCCCTCTTCTGCACCTTTTTGATGTCCCGCTATACTAAAATCTTGGCACGGGCTCCCATGTATTAAAATATCTGGCTTAAGGTTCCAGCCTACAACGCTTTGCGTTTTGTATAGCAAGTCTTCTTTAAACATTGCGTTATAGCTTCGTACTGCTGCCTCGTCTATCTCTACGTAATCTATTGCTTTTGTCGGTATGTTTAATCGCTTAAGCGCACATCTTGGCGCCCCTATACCGCCGAATAATTCTAATATCTGAACTATCTCCATTTTCGTTCCTTTCTCTTTTGTTTAATCGCTTAAAGTGTCTCTTGTGCTCTTTCTGCATTATATGTATCTGCAGTAGCTCCGCAGCGGGTGTATTCTTTGTAAATTGTATCTCTGTGTACTCCCAGTGCATTTGCTATATCTATTACCCTGCTGCCCGCCCGGCTCATTTTCTCTATTACCTGCCTGTCTTCGTATCGCAGTCTTTTGTACTTCCTTGCCACCATTCCCGCTCCTTTCTTCCGAAAATAAAATAAGCGCACAAGAGCTTTTTCTTACTCTTGCACGCTTTCTTTTTTTCTTGCCAAAATAAAAAGAAATCCGTCAAGAGATTTTTTATTATCTCTTGTCGAATTTCATTCTAAAACTTATCACATTACAAAAGTGAACTATTCACATTCAAACTGTATTTCCACAACAAACCGCTTCCCCTCAAGCCTTGCTTCAATACTCCCGCCCATTCTCTCCACAAGTTCCTTTGCAATCGAAAGCCCAAGCCCGCTCGATGATATGCTCCTCGCCTCATCAGCCTTGTAAAAGCGCTCAAACACCTTGTCCACGTCTATATCATCAGGATTTTTTACATCATTTGAAACCAAAATATGGACAATCCTATTTTTTGAAGTACGCTCGTCATCTGAAGCCCTGCAATTGCACGAATCCTGCTGCCTCATCTGTATGCAGATGCTCTTCTGCCCATGCACCAGCGCATTTTTTATTACATTCTGAAACACCCGCCTGAGCGCCTGCACATTTGCAGTGATAAATATCGTGTCCTCACATATATCAAGTGACGGCTCAATGCCCTGCTTTTTCCACTCCTCATAATACGAAAACACTGTCTGCTTTAAAAGTCTGCTGACACAGCAATTAGACAGCTCTAGCTTGAAGCTGTCATTTTTAAGCTTTGTGAACATGAAAAGCTCCTCGAGCATATCCTTGAGGCTTGTGATACGCTCCTGGATGATATCTATATAATGCTCCTGCGCGCCCTTGTCAGTCTCATCCCTAAGCAGCTGAAAATAGCCGTCCAGTGAGGTAAGCGGAGTGCGGATATCGTGCGACAGATTTGTGTACGTGTCAGATATCATCTGCTCCTTTTTTGCCGCCGCCTCACGCTGCCTGTGCCATTGCTCTAAAAATCTGTTTATGCGCTCCTTAAGCCTTCCGATATCAGCCATGTTGGTATCGGTTAAAAGGAGCATATTTGTATCCTTTTCACATAAAAAATCAAGCTGTTCATTAATGTCACGAAGCTGTGCCCTTATTTTTACGAGCACAGCTATTAAGACAGCTACCGAAACTGCAAGTATTACAGTCAGTATTTTCCAAATCATGTTTTATTCCTCATTCAAAACACATTATATATCCCTGCGTTTAAATACACCGTACACTGCAATCAGTGACACCACTGCCCACACAGCGGCTATCGCAAATGCACCGCCTACTGTCTTTGCAGACGCACTCAGATCAAGCTTAGAAATCTGATTAACAATAAGGTAATCATTTATATCAAAGTTCTTTACTCCGATTTTTTCAATAAGTATATTGATTCCACTGAAAATCAGTGAAAAGATACCTGTACACATGCACACAGCGATAATCATGCTGATTACATTGTTTTTTATAATGATTGCCATTGCCATGACAAAATATACAAATAAAAGTGTGACCACATACTGGCTGCCAAGCAACTTAAATAAGTCTGCTGCATCTCCGAATTCTGCTCCATGTAAAAACAGCGGAGTCGCAATACACTGTACAATCACATCAAGTGCATAGCCACAAGTGTAAATACCGAAAGCGCTATCATCTTTGAAAACAGCAGCACTCCACGGCACTTCACCTGTCCGCCTACGCTCTTTATATAGCCGCTGTTTAGGTCTGCTGTTGAAAAGAGCACCGTAAATATTGCAAGTAAAAGTGCCAGGTCAAGACCCGCTATATCGCTTTCAACCATATCTGCTATGGTCGGTACCTCATCTGACATGTCGGATTCATCCATTTCAAGCCCGACTGTTGCCGTTGGTCCATTTGACGATTCCGCTGATGCTGTATCGTATTCATCTGCTATCTCACTGTCTGACTCACTTACCATAGTGACATCATCAGTTGTTTCCACGATGCTCTCTGTCGCCATGCTTCTGACAAGAGCTGTCATACCGCTCATAGCTATTGCGAGTGCCATAGCTATTACAAGTATAACATAAGCTGACTTTGTATGTATCAGTCTGTAAATATCCATTCTTACCGCATTAAACATTTGTCGCACCTCCTGTGATACTAAGGAAATATGTCTCAAGCTCCATTCCTGTGACCGCTAGCTGTGCCACCGAAACTCCTGCTGTGACCAGCGCTGTATTTAAGGCGGCGCTATCATTCAGGCGCTCATAGACATCTATATGATTTTTGTCCACTATCATGTAGTGCACAAAGCCCATCTTATCGAGCACAGGCACTGCTTTATTTGGATTGTCCACTGTCAGTGTAATCTTCTCACTGCACTTGGAAAGCAGCTCCTCTCTGGTAATTTCCTGAAGCAGGGCTCCATTATTTATAATGCCGTAATCTGTGGCAAGCTTTGAAAGCTCCTCCAATATATGGCTTGAAATAAACACAGTCATATCCTGCTGTGCACACAGATTCTGAATCGTATCACGCACCTCTGCAATTCCCTGTGGATCAAGTCCGTTGATAGGCTCATCAAGCACTAAAAGGTCAGGCTCTCCAACCAGCGCCATGCCGATTCCAAGCCTCTGCTTCATACCAAGTGAAAAATTCTTTGTCTTTTTCTTTCCCACATTTAACAGACCTACCTTATCAAGTATGCCCTCTGCATAGCCCTTTTTACTGATGCCGAAGAGACGGCACTTCATCTCGATATTTTCCTTCGCCGTCATGTTTGGATATACACCCGGTGCCTCAATCAGGCAGCCCACTCTTGAGCGTACCTTTGACAAATCCTTTCCAGCGTATCCAAACATGGATATCTCTCCGCTTGTCGGCTTTGCCAGACCACCGATCATTCTCATACAGGTAGTCTTGCCGGCACCGTTTCTGCCGATAAATCCATAGATTGCACCCTTTTTAATGTGGATATCCACATTGTCAACTGCCTTCTGGTGCCCATACTGCTTGGTCAGTGCCTTTGTCTGCAATAATATTTCACTCACAACCAAATCTCCTTTTCTTGCATAATATAATAGTGAGGGTAAAAGAACTCTATGTATTCCTTAGCAACCCTTTAATCATAATATAAATGTAAAATCCTAATACATCGCTAACAAAAAGTAAAAAAAGAGTAAAGCTTGTTTACCTTTACTCTTTCATTTTGTAGCCTATGCCCCACACTGTCTCTATGTACTCGTCATCGGTCAGCTTTTTTATCTTCTTTCTGATATTGCTGATGTGCACATCAAGAGTCTTTGTCTCGCCCATGTACGGCTCATCCCAGGCATATTCAAATATGTCCTCCTTGGCAAACACCTGTCTGGGATGCGCCATGAGAAGCTCGAGTATGGCAAACTCCTGCTTTGTGATGCCGTCAACAGCATTATCAGCTACATAAAGCTGTCTTGAAATCCGATCGAGCACAAGCTGTCTGTGCTCTATTTTAACGGGTCCCGCTATGTATGTATTTGCAGTATCTCCCTGTCCGGTATCATTTTCTGCTTTTGTCTGATTTTCTCCTGCCTTGCCCGACTTTGAAGGCACATCTGCCACCGCATGACGCAGCTGCACAGCCACTCTGGCAACGACCTCCTTTATCTCAAACGGCTTTGTGATGTAATCATCAGCGCCTGCCACGAGCAGATTGATTTTCTCATCCAGCTCATCCTTTGCTGTAAGGATTATCACCGGAAGTGACGCATCCATCTGCCGTATCCGTGCCAGAAGCTCCTCCCCTGAAAGCCCCGGAAGCATCAGATCCAATAGCACAAGCGCATAGGCTTCCATGTCCAGCTTAAGCAAAAGCTCTCCCTCTGTGCCTGACCATGCCTGTCTTGTCCTATATCCGGCTTTTGAAAGCGCTGTCGCAAGCAGATCATTAATGTCCTTGTCATCCTCTATTATGAGTATCTCCCCGGATTTGTTGTCTGTCATAATATTCCCTTTCTATATCTATTGTACCGTTTCTATGAATCCGCCTGCTTCTTTGACGGATCCGGATAGATTGGCTCACAGAAATGCACTGTGTATTCCTGCACATAAAAACCATCTGCATCGATTACATCGCTGTCACTCATAGTGAAAAACACCGGAAGCACCGGCTTATTATTCCTTGCAGCAAATGTGAAGGTACAGCCTCCATTTTCTCAAGACCCACTATCCTGTGACGGAATTTAAGCTGCAAAAACAATCGTGCTATAGGCTTTGCTATAATTTTATACCAAAAGAAGTGCAGAAATCGCCTTCCTGCACTATCCATACTGTAGTCATAGTCTGCGTCTATTTTTTTTGCCTTGATTGAAGCAGAGGAAAACTCGTCCTCCAGCTCGTTTTCGTAATAATATACTCGCATATATGACATTTTACTATTATTCGGTTGTTTTTGCAAACTTTAGTTTAGTGCCAATACACACCAAAAAACAACAGTAACTTTTTATATTCTAGAAATATCCCTCGACTCCCTGCACCAGTCCGTCTGCCAGATTTTCAAGTGTGGCATCGCTGTGGTCAGAGCATGCGTTGCCAAGCTCTACATCCACTGACGGAACTGTACTGTATGAGGTCTGTGTCAGGTCTATTGCCATAGAGCCATTACCGTTTATCTTTGCTCCATGAGCACGCAGTCCTTCTATCAGGCTTGCCCCAAGTGCATCATGCTGCTGCCAGTGTGATGCAACCGGCTCCATACCCTTTATGCCGCCCGGCACTGATATGTAAAAGCAGCCCTTATCGTAGCTTAGTCCGTCGCCATCCCAGTGCAGAGCGATATGACAGTCTGCCGCATTATTACAGATGACAGTACGTGCCACATTGTCAAGCTGCACATCGCTTCCGTCTCTTACCATAAGCACATCATAGCCTGCCGCAAGCAGCTTGTCCTTTAGTATCTGCGCCATACGGAGTGTGACAGAGCTCTCCGGTGTACCGTCATTAAAGGACATACCACCTGAAACTGCTACTGCTTTTGTTGCGCCTGCGCCTGTTGTACCACCTGTGGTCTTTGCAGAGCCGTCAGGATGACAAAGTGTCTTCACCGAAGTTCCTCCGCTTGTACCGTGTCCGGCATTGACACCTACTACTATGTTTTTACGGTTTGCTGTAGCCTTGTACATGACCGCACAGCCTGAATTTATCGCTGAATGGTCTGCATACTGCCATGAAGGATTTAGTGATACTGATTCTCCATTCTCATAGGATGCTCTTTCTACATACTGATAAGAGGAATTATTATCACCTGAATTGTTCTGCTCCTCGTCCGGCTGTTCGGCAGTCTGTTCTTCCTGCTGCGCTTCTGTCTGCTGTGTTTCTTTTGCGGCCTCTGTTACCACCTCTGTCACAGCTTCTGTTTCCGTAGGCATCTCAACCTTCTCTGCAGCCTGTGTCTCTGTTGCAGGCTCTGTCGGTGTATCCTGTGCTTTTTTGCCGCATGATGCGAGGGTAAATATCATCATGCCTGTAAGTAATATTGCTGTAAGTCTTTTCATTTAATAAAGCTCCATTTTCTTTTTACTACATTATAGACAACCCCATGATATTGTTCAAGTATTAGGCAACATTACTTTCATTTTAGGGTCAGTTTTAAATAGTCAATAGAAATTGTAATTCCTCTAAAAATCAGTTATACTATATGTGAATGTATCGAACATATTTTAACCGGGGAGGCTCACATGGAAATATTAAAACTGCCTGTTGGAATCGAAAATTTTGAAGATATACGAAGGTCTGGATTTTATTATATAGACAAAACTATGCTTATCGAGCAGACTTTAAACAATTGGAGTAAAGTAACGCTGTTCACCCGTCCAAGGCGCTTTGGAAAGACTCTTGGCATGAGCATGCTGCGCTCATTTTTCGAGATTGGCACGGACAAATCACTGTTTGACGGATTATATATTTCACAAAATAAATCTCTTTGTGATGAGCATATGGGCAAATATCCTGTGATATTTATTTCACTTAAGGATGTCGAGGGTTTATCATATGATGAGGCATTTCAGGTATTCTCCAGAATTATAGGAAATGAAATCAGCAAATTCTCCTTTTTGGCAGAAAGTGATAAATTGACAGTTTTGGAAAAAGAACAGTTCAAAGGATTACTTCATATAGAAAAGGGAAAGTTTATTTTTGACAAGGATACATTTACCGCTTCATTAAAGCTTCTTTCCCAGCTTTTATATAAGCATTACGGCCAAAAGGTAGTCATCCTGATAGATGAATACGATGTGCCACTCGACAAGGCATACCAGAACGGCTACTACCATGAGATGGTCTCTCTCATACGAGGCTTGTTCGGACAGGCACTAAAGACCAACGATTACTTACAGTTTGCTATTTTGACAGGCTGTCTTCGCATATCGAAGGAAAGCATATTTACAGGATTAAACAACTTTGAAGTCGTTTCAATCATGGATTCAATGTATGACGAGTGCTTTGGCTTTACAGATAAAGAAGTTCAGAAAATACTTAAGTATTTTAATCTTTCAGAGCATTATGCAGATATAAGGGAATGGTACGACGGCTATCATTTCGGCAACACCGATATCTACTGCCCGTGGGATGTAATAAGATATTGCAAGAGCCTGTGTGCAGATCCTACTGCAAAGCCGCAGGACTTCTGGTCAAATTCAAGCGGAAATGCTCTGGTCAGAAGCTTCATTGACAAAGCCGATGTCCAGACCAAGGATGAGATTGAGCGTCTGATAGCAGGCGAATACATTGAGAAAGAAATATCCCAGGAGCTGACCTACGATGAAATCGACAAAAGCATCGCAAACCTGTGGAGTGTACTCTTCACCACCGGTTACCTGACCAAGCAGGGCGTGACTGACGATGGCAAGGTGCGTTTATCAATACCAAACCGTGAGATAAAAAACCTTTTCATCAAAAAAATCCGCGAATGGTTCAGCGATACAACTGCAAATGACGGAAAGACACTTGAACAATTCTGCAATGCATTTGTGGAGAAGGATACTGAAAAAATAGAAGAGCTTTTTGGCGATTATCTCTGGAATACAATAAGCATAAGGGATACCGCAGTTGCCAAAGATAAAAAAGAAAATTTCTACCATGGTATCCTGCTCGGTCTGCTGGGCTACAAAGCAAGCTGGCTCATCAAATCAAACACCGAATCAGGCACCGGCTACAGTGATATCCTCGTTGAAGTTCCAAACAACCGAACCGGCATCGTGATAGAGCTTAAATATGCCGAAAACGGCGATATGGACGCAGCCTGCAGTGAGGCACTGAAACAGATTGAAGAAAAATCATATGTGGATAAGCTGAAGCAGGATGGCATGCGCAATTTCATCAAGTATGGAATTGCTTGCTTTAAGAAGGATTGTAAGGTTGTGGTAAGTGAATAAGGCACGCATTTAAACAGGCGTAGAGAGACTAGCTCCACGCCTGTTTACTATTCTTTTAATACACATTTTGTAAGTCAATATATTAATTATTTCTTTCTATTATCATAAACACCAAGTACTTGTACTATTAATGCAAGCAACATAATAATAAATAAACCTATACTATTTCCATATAAAAATATAGTAAATGCCTGTATTGCAACAACTACCCAGTTACATACTAATAAAATAAGTTCAAGATTTTTTTTCATTTTCATTTTCTCCTTTTCTTAACTTTTTATATAAACTAGCAAATGGTAAAATGTTGAAAGCAACACTTTCTAAAAATACTCTATAATAAACTCAATTACTTTCTTAAACTTTCCTTGAATAATCATTCCAATAATTCCCACTATAACAATAATTATTCCTATATAAAACATAACATATGAATCAATAAACCATGTTGTTATTTCCATTATTGCACATCCTATGACAAAAATCACTACTGACAAATTAGAAATTATTTTTTTCATTTTCCCACGTCCTTGTTCTATTTTCTTAGGTGCCTCATATTTGATTAATATAATCATCAATTTTATTTTTCACATACAATAAGGTATTCCTATACCTGCCCGGAATATTTGCCCAACAGTCATATAGCAGAATCATATCTTTCTTTTTATTAATTTCCAATTCTTTTTTCCATTGGTATGAATCAATTATTTGAAGAAAATAATCGAAATAATCTCTCCACAATTTTGAATATTGTCCTACATATAATTTCATTCTCAGTACAACATTACGGATATTGCCTACGTAATCCTCATTCTTGCTAAATATAGCATAAAATACATACAGTGTAACAATATCAAGTTCCTTTATATCCGGCGAAGTACTGATTTCCTCCGGTTCCATAAAAAGACTTTTTAATATATTGTTTACATATGCCGGTTCTGTATAATCATTATCATATATATTCTTAGCCAGTCTCCTCTTAACCATGCCAAGAACATAGTTTTTATTTATATCATTGTCATAGAAATTTTCTACCCTGCAATCATCATAAACTTTATTCAAATACAAAGCTCCATTCCCTCTTCTGATATTGCGAAGCTTGAAATTATCTCCATGAAATTTCCGCTCATAAATCATGTCCAATGCTTCAAACTCTGCCAATAAAATAATCACTATCAGCGCTCCTGCCGGTTTAAAGCATAAAAACAAAATCATTACACTAATACCAAAAATATATCTTCCGATCTTTTTTGCAATTATGCCCTCTCTTAAAATCCGTATCATCTCTTCATATGAAAATCTGTTATACTCTTCATCATCAATAAAATCACAATAAACAACCTCAGGTTTTTTCCCAATTTTCATCTCGAGCTTCCCATCTACACTATTTATAAGAAAAGGGAAAATGCATAATGGGCACTTTATTGAATACCTGATTCTCAAATATAAAAACCTACTCAATGCTGTAACCTGTAGCATTATAATATCTGATACTGTAACTGAAATTACAAATATAGTAAACGATACTCTCCAGGTGTAAAAATCTCCCTTAGAAAATAAAACTTTGTAATCTAAAAATGTACTGACAACAATCCCCATTATTGAACTACAAAATATACCAAACCAATAAAATTTTATACAATTAATACCATTTCTTAGCATTATCACCATCATCCTCAACTGTTGTTAATTTCTTTATATCCTATAATCCATATATCTTCAACCATAAATACATGAATGACACGAATTCGTGCATGTTTGACATTCAATCAATATTTTTTCTCACAATTAAAACTGCCTATTAAAAAAATAAACAACACCACTATAAATATCAAAATACACATCCAATTGTACATAGCCTTTTTTGCCATATAAACACCATATATCCCTAATACAAGTTCAAAAACATATGCAATGAATTCTATGCTATAGAATACTCATACTGCGTATCTCCCTTTGATGCTCAAAATTGTATAATATTCCATAACAAAATAATCCTATTAACCAAATAGTAAAATGTATAATGTACTTTCTCATAATTATCTCCATATTCCCCTTGTTTTGTCCGGTAATTTTCAATTAGAAAATAATCTCTATTTTTTCATTGAATGATGACGAATAATTACTATGAATACAGTAATCATTCCGCCTGCATAAATCTTCATAATCCAATCCGGTATAGGAAAATACATATTCCCCAAAATTATTATTGCAAAGATAACTAAAACTTGACATATTAAAGCTGACGCAATAACTATTTTTTCTTCCTTACTCATATTCATACATGTGTACCTACCTCTCTGCTTGCAATCTGTCCTGACTACAACTGTTGTTAACTTCTTTATATCCTATAATCCATATATCTTCAACCATAAATACATGAATGACACAAATTCGTGCATGTTTGACATTCAATCAATATTTTTTGTTTATATAGAAACAGTACCACTTATTCTAAATTGTTTTCAACACCTTAAGAATGAGCGGTACTTTTTTTGTAATGAATGGTAGAAACATATTTAGCAGACTTATTTCTAAGATAAAAATAACATGAGACTGTTATTTATTATTTTTATAATTCTTAATCACAATTAACACGCAGCTTATTATTGATAACATACAGCAGAACAGCAATGCAATACATGTCACAATATTCCCTCTGCTCGGATGATTGTAAAAATTCACTCCATACATTATCGTTACTATTCCTATGCACGAAGTAATTATTCCTATAACTATCTGTAGCTTTAACAATTTCATTCTATCCATCTATAAATTCCTCTCCAGATTCAATGTTTCTTTGTTTATTATTTCTTTTGTTCTAATTAAAAATAAAGTGCAACAATATACTGATATAGCCAAGATTTGTAATCGTACATTGCCTCTTTGAAAAAAACAAATGTATCTACTCCAATCAGGAATAATATAATTTCAAAACCATGCATACATATATTCATATCAGCATTTTTTGAAGGAATTCACAAATCACTCCCAAAAGTGATATCAATGCACTTATCCGAATGTTGAAAGCAAAACTTTCTAAAAATACTCTATAATAAACTCAATTACTTTCTTAATCATAATTATCTTCATATCTCTTATAGTTATTTGTGGCAAATCTGGCCAACCATGTATCAGGCGGAAGTGTCCATAAAATCACCAAAATCCACACTATGATACCGATAGCCCTGTAAACACCACAAAGCTCCGTGCATGGTGCAATATCCAGACACGCAAATACAGAAAAAACACCACAAATAATAAATGCAATACCAAAATACACCAACCAAAAATTATTCTCCCAGCGATTCTCAAAGAAAAACCCTTTTATTTTTCTCCGCTGTAATATAAGCAATACCACACCGGCTATAGTCATCGCTATATTATCCGCTTGATAAACATATATTCCCAATATAAATGCAAGTAGTATCGCAGAAATAAAGACTCCGCATATTCTTGCTCCGGCTATACCATCACTTGACACTTCATCTTTGATATTACTCATAGCACCTTTAATCTGTATTATAAAAAATACCAAATAAAACATAAGACCTGCTATCACAAGTCCAAGCCATTTGGGTAAGCCGAAAACCGCTTCTCCGATAAAGCAGCCTATTGCCAAAACACATAATTGTATGAATAAAACTTTTAAATTATTCTTCATATTCCCCCTTAATTTGTCACTCCTGTTTGCAACCGTTCCAGACTCTTCAACTGTTGTTAATTTCTTTATATCCTATAATCCATATATCTTCAACCATAAATACATGAATGACACGAATTCGTGCATGTTTGACATTCAATCAATATTTTTTCTCACAATTAAAACTGCCTATTAAAAAAATAAACAACACCACTATAAATATCAAAATACACATCCAATTGTACATAGCCTTTTTTGCCATATAAACACCATATATCCCTAATACAAGTTCAAAAACATATGCAATGAATTCTATGCTATAGAATACTCATACTGCGTATCTCCCTTTGATGCTCAAAATTGTATAATATTCCATAACAAAATAATCCTATTAACCAAATAGTAAAATGTATAATGTACTTTCTCATAATTATCTCCATATTCCCCTTGTTTTGTCCGGTAATTTTCAATTAGAAAATAATCTCTATTTTTTCATTGAATGATGACGAATAATTACTATGAATACAGTAATCATTCCGCCTGCATAAATCTTCATAATCCAATCCGGTATAGGAAAATACATATTCCCCAAAATTATTATTGCAAAGATAACTAAAACTTGACATATTAAAGCTGACGCAATAACTATTTTTTCTTCCTTACTCATATTCATACATGTGTACCTACCTCTCTGCTTGCAATCTGTCCTGACTACAACTGTTGTTAACTTCTTTATATCCTATAATCCATATATCTTCAACCATAAATACATGAATGACACAAATTCGTGCATGTTTGACATTCAATCAATATTTTTTGTTTATATAGAAACAGTACCACTTATTCTAAATTGTTTTCAACACCTTAAGAATGAGCGGTACTTTTTTTGTAACGAATGGTATTTATTTTTTTATTGCAATACTTACACTAAACTTTCCATCATCTGCGCAAAAATTATAATTTCCTTCACACAGCCTGACTTCATCTATTATATTACTTCCCCCATATCCATGTGATAATCTATCATCCTTTGATGTATATCTCCCCAATTTAGATATATCAACTTCCCATTCAATAGGATTCTCTATCATAATGACCACATAATTTCTCACATTTGATATATTAATCATAATTTCTTTCTTTTTTTTCTGTAATCTATTACATGCTTCAACTGCATTTGAAATACAATTTGAAAGTATTGTACAAATTGTTAAATCAGAAATTTCATTCCTGCCACTAAAATTTCCCATACAAATAAACTTAATTAATGGATTTTTTTGATTAAAGTAATAGATAATTGCATCAATTATTCCGTTATCATAATATGATTCCAATTTTTTACCTATATCATAATGCATTTTGATGTCATATATATACTTAACAGCTTCATCATATTGTTCTGTATCTAACAGATTATACAATATATTTATATGAGCATTCATATCATGTTTTATTTTCCGTATTTCTCGCATATGAGAATACAATTGACTATAATGTTCTTTTTGAATAATCAGATAGTTTTGTTTTATCTTATTATCTATCTCAAGCTGCTTCTTATATGCACCCAAAAACATAAAAACAATTCCAAATATTCCTAACATAACAAATGAAATCATTGTTAATACATTTATTACAATTTTAAGTCTATCCTGACCAGGTAAAATTATATCATCGGTCATTACAATTATTCCCATATTGATTATTTCTATCATGGACGAAGCCATAAAATATATAGGATCAATACGCGCTATCATGGACGATACTTTTTTGAATTGATTTATTATTTTGCCAATAAGACAAATTATAATAATAGTAATTATGTATACCACTAACTCATTATTGCTGCCAACTATAATTTTAATCGGATATTCTATTACATCGATATATCCATATGCAAACAAAAACACTGCTAATTTACGCCACATCGTTTCTTTGAATAGTATCCCTGTAGCAATTAAAGCACTCGGAAGCGCTAATATGGTATACCATATGCTTTGTGTCGGTCGAATAAAGATAACGATAATTTCGCCTAACTGCATTAACATTATGAGCATAAACGCAAAATATTTTTTTAACTTGATATCACCAATCTCCAGCTTACATATCAGCCATTCAAATAATATTAATTCTAAAATCATCTATCTGCTCTTTCAACCCTTGCCACTTTACACATATAATTAAAAAAATCTTCTTGTATTTGTTTTTTCATTCTTCTACTACTCTTTAGCTTCACCCCATCTGTCATAATTATCTCATCTCCAATTGTATTAACATTTTCAAAATTAATTATAACACTCCTGCTTATTCTGGCAAAATTCATATCCTTCAACATTTCATAAAGCTGTGATACACCTTTATCTGTAATAAAATATTCGCTCCCATCTAACATGTATATCTTTAAGTACCTTCCCTGTGCAATACCATACACTATATCTGAAATTTTAAACTTTGTCATTCCACTTATAGTATTTAGAAAAATCCATTTTACTCTTCTATTAATGATATTTATCGCATGAAGCAATTTCTTTTCCATTTCCTCATCCTTCACAGGCTTCTTAATAAAATCTGTAACATTTTGCCCATATGCTTTACTCATTATTTCATCATGGCTAGTACAGAAAATAATCAGTACCTCATTGTCCGTCTGTTCCAACAAATCACGGACTTCCAGACCATCTATGTGTTCCATCTCTATGTCTAATATCAATATGTCAGGTTTCTCACAATCCATAACCTGAATTCCTGACTCATACTGGATAATTTTAACTTCTATATCATTTTTTAAAGCTATATTTCTTATACTTTCCGATATTTCTATTCTACATGCTTCTTCATCATCACATATTCCAATTCTGTACATCATCCTGTATTCCTTTTCTAAACTTACTCTATAATAAATAATATACAATCTATAATTCATTTGCAATCAAATCTGCATAAATGACATAAATTCGAACATAAATGATATTCCACGCATTTATGGATAAGCTTAATCAGGATGGCATACTCAATTTTATAAAGTATAGAATTACAGACTTTAAGAAGGATCTCAAGACTATGGTTGCTGATTAATATATCTTTAAATCCGCGATATCACAAGCCTTCCATCCTGCACATCAACCCTGACCTTATTAGACTCTATCCCCGCTGCCTCAAGCATCTCATCAGTGAGTTTTATCCTGTGCGCCTTGTCCAATACCGTATATTCCATTGCAGGGTGTTTCTTCAATTTCTCCGTACTTACCTTTCCGTCAGATATAAGCACTGTGCGGTCTACACGGCCTGCAAGTGCCATATCGTGTGTGACTATGATGATGGTTATACCAAGCTCTTTGTTCAGCTTATGAAACAGCTCATAGATTGTATCAGCAGTCCTTGTATCCACAGCTCCGGTCGGTTCATCCGCAAGCAGTATGTCCGGCTTATTTGCCAGTGCCACCGCTATCGCTGCGCGCTGCTGCTCTCCTCCCGATAGCTGAGCCGGAAGCTTATCCTTATGCTCCTGTAATCCCACTGCATTTAACAGTTTAAGGGCATAGCTTTTATTATTATCCTTGCGTTTTTTTATAATTTCTCTGTGTTTTAAATTATCGGTATTACCTGAATTTTCAAACATCATCACGGCTTCGACATTCTGCAGCACAGTCAGATATGGGAACAGATTTTTGGCACTTTTCTGCCACACAAAGCCCACCTTGTCCCTGCGGTATCTCACCATTTCAGCTTCTGAATATGTGGAAATATCTTTTCCGTCAATAGTGAGCCCTCCAGCCGTTGGTGTTTCCAGTCCTCCTATCATATTTAAAAGGGTGGATTTTCCGCTGCCGGATTTTCCTATTACCGCAAGCATCTCCCCTGTTTCCACCGTCAGGTCAAGCCCCTCCAGTGCCATCACCTTTTTATCGTCTGTCTCATATATTTTTACCAGTCCATCGCAGTTTATCATCTACTTTTCCCCCTTTTAATTTAAATTACTATGCCGTCACTAAGCTCAAACACTTCATCCCCCAGCTCCATCAGGTTCGGATCATGCGTGGTCATAACTATTGTGATGTCCTCATCGTCTATCAACTCACGGAACAATCGCATGACTTCAAATCCAGAAGCGGTATCGAGTGCTCCTGTCGGCTCATCCGCAAAGACCACCTTCGGGCGATGAACCACAGCGCGCGCTATCGCAACTCTCTGCTGCTCACCTCCCGATAACTGATCCGGCATATGATCCATGCGCTTTGAGAGTCCGACACGCTCCAGCAGCTCTGATACTCTGTCATGCGTATTCTCATTTATCACATCGTTTTTTGCATCTCCAATGTCATTATCCATATCAGTCAAATTCTTTTGTATCTGACGTTTATTTTTTGCAAGTCTAAGGGCAAATTCCACATTCTCATATGCCGTCATCGTGGGAATTAGTGCTATAGACTGGAATACAAATCCCATCTCATACCGCCTTAGCATTTCCCGGTCTTTCTCGGTCATCTGCTCGAGATTTTTATCCAGAAACTGCACACTTCCCTCTGTCGGCATATCAAGCGCACTAAGGATATTAAGAAGTGTGGTCTTTCCGGAGCCGGAACGCCCTTTTAAGATGGCAAGTGTTCCTTTTTTTATCTCCATGGATACTCCGTCAAGTGCGTGGACTGTTGTACCATCTCCCGCCTTGAAATATCTTTTTATATTTTGAGCAATTATCGCATTTTCCATATGTCACGACCTCATTTACCACGCTATAAAAACCTTCTACCGACTACCACAAAATCATTTTTATCTGCTAACTATCTTCTCCAAGCCTTAGTGCCTGTGCTATCTTCATACTCTTAAGCAGTCTGCTGATAACCACATAGCATACGGCTACAGCCACGAAAAGTACTCCTGTAAGCTCCAGCATATCAGATGGATAAATATATACATTTACTCCGATATTGTGTTTCTGCGGCAGATATATGATCGATATGAGCCTTACAAACATCGCTGTTGCAGTTATACCTATGCCTGCTCCCGCAAGAAGCGGCAGAAATGATAAAAATATCTGCTCGTTTAAAAGCATTGCTTTTACCTCTCTCATTCTCATTCCCATTGCGCGGTATATACCAAACTGCAGCTCCCTCTGTTTTAGTGTCATAACCCAATACAGCAAAAATCCTACTGAGCACACTATCAGTGAAAGTATAAAACTTAATGTAAACATACCGTTTGTGATCTGCACTGTGGCTGAGTTTTTATTCTCGTCTATAAGCTGCTGCGCGGATGTTAAATTTTTGTATATATCATCCACCGTTTTTCCCTTTGACAGGTTCATCCACACACTGTACGGTGTCATGCCGAACTTTTCCACAACCGTAGCATAATTTGCAACGATCAGGTATTTCTCCTGCTCGGTCACATTTTTGTCTGCATCTGTCTCATAGGTGTAACGCTCGTAGCCCGGAAAACCTTTTACTATGGCACATACCTTTACATTCTCGGATGCGTAGATCTGATCTTCATCGACAGCCTCCGGTACATACCTTGAGTAATTTAAGCTGTCACCAACTTTAAGTCCCAGATCTTTTGCCAGATTTGACGAAATGATGACTCCGTCCGGCTCTTTTGCCAGCTCATTCAGGTAATTGAACCAGTGAGAGTCATTAATATCATCATTTTGGTCACTCTGCAATTTCGCAGTCTCACCGAATTCTTTTGTGTTTATCGCCATAAGATATGCATCCGAAACCGAACCACTGCCTGCGGAAATGTCTACCCGCTCGTCCTCAAGCACACGCGTGACCCCGTCACAGATGCCCTCATTTTTGAGCGACTCGTATTTACCGAAATCAGGCTCGTCATACATCCAGCTTACAGAGCCATCTTTATTCTTCTGTATCCTGAGTCTGAAATCTTCGTTGTATATCGCATCACAACCCACATTGTAGACGATCCGTTTTTCCATATTGCTGTTCATGGTGCGCGCCATATTCGCGTCAAAAATACCGCCAGCCACTGTCATGATAAGAAATACTGCCAGAAATCCCTGATTGTATCTGGTTCGTTTTAGCTGTAAAAATGATGCATACATTGCCGGAGAAAAATGCTTTTTAAAGAGCCTGTCCACAAGCAGAATAATAAGTCCGGTAAGTCTTACGCACAAAAGTGCCGCTGCAAATATAAAAAGCGAATTGTCCAGTATCATGACAGGATCTATGCTCCTGTTCTCAAGAACAGATATCGCAAGCGTACTCTTCTGCTTGTTGTAATTGTAAAGCAGATATGCTGACAGAGCCAAAAGTATAACATCTATAAAGCATTTCTCCCAAAGAGGCTTTTTCTTTGATATTCGTCCCCTACTGCTGCGCTCTGATATGGCATCCTTTGATTTTTTCCACACCGGAACTGTGATAAACAGCACCATGATAACTGCCGCTGCCACCGCATAGACAAGCATCTGCCATACAAATTTGTAAGTGCTTATATCCTTTGCCGTAAATCTTAAAAATCCGTCTGTAGATGCGGCAGCCCGGCACATTATATATCCGAGTACTATTCCGAGTACACAGCCCGCGATCGCTATTATTCCCGACTGCTGTAAGTACAAAATAAATACCTGTAATTTTGTCGCACCACGGCTTCTTAAAACAAGTATGTCATTTTCCTCGAGCGAAAGTATCTGTGCAGATATCATTCTTATAAATAAAATCAAAAGCACAAGACACGGCAGCTCCAATGCCCAAAGCATCAGCTTTATCGTCTTCTGCTGTGTAAAAAAGCCATCCAGCGTATCACGGATGTTGTCATTGTAGAGCTTGTCAGCATCCTTAAACTGTTCCATATAACCGTCATAAAGTGAGGCATTTTCCGTGTTGATCTGCCTGTAATCCAGCATGAGGAAATCACTGTAGCTGATATTGTCCTCGCTGTAATACTGCATCATTTCGTCAAAAACATCCTGCGAAACAAATATCACATCGCCCATATCCGAAAGCGTCTTGGCCCAATATGGATCGTTTATATCTTTTTCACGGCAGATCTGTGATATGACGAAAGAAATTTCCTTTTTCCCACTGCCATCAGGTACATGTAAATAGATTTTTTCACCTGCTACAAGTCCGTAGTGATCCATTGTCTTTTCGCTTATGCTGCACTCGAATGTGGCTGTGTCAGACTGAGACTTTACAACCTCAGCGTACTCCGAAAGTTCCGGCAGATATCCTATTGTAAAATAATTGTTAGGTCCTCCAAACTCTGTATCTGCGCGTCCGCCTGAGAGTGTGATAAGCTGCTGTGAGGAAACCTTGTTTATATCCACGTATTCAGTCCACTTCTTTTCGTATCCTGACAGCTTATCAAGTACTGACTGCGAATCAGGATAATCTGCCACCGCATATGTTCCCTCGCGGCTCATCTGTGCAGGAAACTCATTCTGCTGTGTGGCATGATCCGTAAAAAGTCTGTCGAGTATCTGATTGCCCGCGCCCTTTTCAAACATAGGGTGGCACACAAAAAGTGCTATAAACAAAGCCACTCCCATAAGCAGACACAGATTTAACCATTTTCTGTTTTTTAATTTATTAATTACGAAGCCAAACATATTTCATCGCCCTCATCAATACCGTAAAGCACAAGTGTATTGCTGCCTGATGTATAATCGCTCAATATTACCGGCTGCTTTACCACGCTGTCCCCATCAATTTTCCACACATAGTAGGATATATCATCTTTGTCCATCGGATTGACCTGCTTGTGTATGATCGAAGTCGGCACCACTACCACCTTTTTAAAAGAAACATAAGAAAACTTTACAGCAGATGCCCTGGTCAGATCATCCGGTATTCCATTGTCAAGTTTTATATAAAATGCTGCATTTCCATATCCCGAATCTGTGTTTCCGGTAATATGCACACCTTTATCATCCTGATTTATATATCCCTTTTGAGCTTCCCTGCCGTAACCGGCAAAACCGATACAGCTTCCGTAGATCGTTGTACCGTCCAGCTCAAGTGATACGCGCTCTCCCACATCTGCTATATTGTCCTTATATACTTTATAGCTATTGCTATCCTTTACCTGAACCAGCAGTACGTCCGTGGAATTTCCGGTTATCTGCAGGATATCTGAGCCTTCCTCCACATTATCTCCTGCCTTGACACTCACCTTTGAAACTTTTCCATCATTTTTGGCATATACTGAAATATTTCCTTTGCCGTCATTTCCTGCGCTTATGCTGTCATATGCTGACTGTAGCCGGGAAAGCTGATAGGTGTGGTCTGCACAGGCAAGTTTTTTCTGCAGGTCAAGTAGCTGTAAGTTCAATTTCAACTGCTGCTCATCATATGCTGTATCCTGCTTTTCATCCTGCCGGTTATTTTCTTCAGATAAATCTTTTATCTGCTTATTGTAATCTGAGATCTTCTTCGCATAGGATTCATTCTCCGAGTCTATCGCATTTTTCGCCTCTGTTATGGCAGCTTTGCCCTCTCCGGTATCCACCACGTAAAGCAGCATCCCCTTTTCTACCGTATCGTCCTGCTTCACATTGACCGATACGATCTGCCCTTCATAATCACAGGTTTCGGTTATCGTCCCTGCGTCAGATCTGCTGTAGCGCACACCGTAGTTTGCTATATCAAAATCAGACCTTGTTACCGTATATTTGCTATACTTTGTCGGAACCTGATCTGTAGAATTATAGTAGACCAGCTCCCCCTCTTTTAAGCCCTCTGTGACCTGTGTATAGTTTTCATCAGACTCACCTGTTGTTATGATGCGTTTCTCGCGGCCGCCCTCATCATTTTTCACATAGACATATCTGGTATCGCCTTCCTTATAGATGGAATCTTTTCCCACGACAAGTGCCTGGTCCGCTTTTGTCTTTTCAAAATATACCGGATACATCTGTCCTGCCGTAAGAAACGGCTTTTCCCTGCTTTCCACGCACACATCCGGATAGCGGTTGTTTATCTTCGAAAGTACCAAAACCTCTGATGTATATTGAGACTCGGTGACATCATATTTTTCGCCATCGACTATCACATATTTCTTGTCATAATCACTGTATTTGTACTCATTTATGGCTGTATCTTTTATATCCAGCACAAGGTCATCCGTATCTGAGACAATGACTATATTCTCGTATGCCGCAGCAGACCTTCCATCTGTCAGCTTCTTAGTGTAAGTGACAAGACCGCTGTGGGCTGCCTTAAGCGTTCCATCATCAACGATCTGCTGATATAAAGCCATCTGCTCATTGATCTTTTGCACGCGGTATTCGTGAAGCTGCTTATCGTACCGTTCATTTTCCTGTTCTGTGGCAATCTGCGTATTGTAATCATCTTCTGTGCTCTCTTTTTTCTCAATCTGTTCTGTTGAAAATTCGTCCGTATCCGCAGCCTGACTCTCCCATAATTTGATCTGCGTATCCGAGATCTGAGCGGATATCTCATATGTCTCATTCTCATGCGCCAGCGCATCATTACATTCCTGCAACTGTTTTTTTGCCTCATCCACATCACAGACAGCAAGCACATCCCCTACATTTACTGTATCTCCCGGCTCCACATATATCTGTGAAATGTTTACGTTGGCACTGTAGTAATTGCAGTAATCCCTAGGAACTGCGGTAGCCATCAGCACCTGTATGGAGCCAATCGTACCGTATTCCACAGGTCTGTAGGCTTCATTTAACGCTACAGGTTCTTCAAGCTCTGGTATACTGCTTTCTGTCATTTTTCCACAGCCGCCTGCCACAAACGATACACATATCCCCAGTACTGCCAGTTTTTTTATTGATAAAATGTTTCTGATCTTCACTGCAAAACCACCTCATCCCCGCTTTTAAGTCCTTCTGTGATGATCCGGTAGTCTCCCACCTGATCTCCGACACTTATCCATACCGCCTGTCTGTATCCATTCTCATCCAGTGTGTATACAAAATACCTGCCATCCTTCTCATGTACTGCGTCCTTTTGCACATACACAGCATTTTCTATAGCAGGGCGCGTCACTTCCATGGAAAATATCTGTGCATCCGATACTGCCGACATGTCCGATACCGGTTCAAAAACAACCTTTTTATCGTCCACCTCTTTTACCTTAAGTTCAAACTCTATATCAGATGCTGTTGCCGTGTATATATCACCTACATTAAAGTCATAACCTTCCGGTCTGTCAGCCTCGTAATTGCCGTTTCCGCTGATTTCTGTTATAAGATTGCTGCCCGGTTCAAAAACTCCCGCCAAAAGTGAATTGTCCATTGCTGTGATCGTACCATCCTCTGATGCCGTGATCTGATATCTCGACAGTTTTTCCTTAGCCTCATCAAGATAAAGCTGCGCAACCTCTGTATCCTTATCAAGCTGGGCTATATCGCTTGAATAATCCTGAGTATCATCGATTTTCATAATAGCCCTGTAGTGCTCTGCCAGAAGCTTATTCTGACTGATCTGCCCGCTGTAGTCCTCAATCTTTTTCTGTATCTCCCCGGATTTAAAAGCCACCAGTATATCGCCCTTTTTCACATGATCACCCACTGCCACATTTACCTTTTCAAGCGTAAGCTCCGTGTTTGTCGCACCATAGGAAAACCTGGTATAGCCCTGCGCGCTCAGACTGATGGTAGTCTGCGGTGTGAGTGAACCGCTCTGTACCGTAACTGTCTGGTATGATATTTTCTCGTAGGAAGCTCTGTCCGTCTGTGCAAGCTCCTTTTGTGCCGCCCCACATCCTGAAAACAAAATAGAGGTAATCGCAGCGGTAAGTGTCAAACGACTTATATATTTTTTCTTTCTGTTAATCATATATTTTTCACATCTTTTCCATCAAAATATGAACCCGATCCATTAGCTAAATTTTATATGAGATCATCAATCCTTATGATCGTTCCATCTATAGCGTTTACAAAGATAGCATTTTGCTCATTGGAGTCTACCATACGTGACAGTACCCACGCCGGAACATAGCTGTATTCTCCCTGTTCACTGTCACTTCTTATCTTCAAATAACTAAGCTGCAGCTTATTGAATGTCGCCGCGGTATCATATTTATCAGGATTTTCCGTAATCTCCGCCTTGATGATCTGCTCTATATTTTTCAGAGAAATAAGCTCCACATCCTTATAGATCTGTGTTACATTTACCGGATATTCCATCTGCACATCAATTATTCCATCATCAGTGACTGTAAGAAGTGTACTGTCAGGCAGTGTAACATCATCTATATCACTATCAATTGCTTCATACCCCGACAAATAGGTATCCATATCAAATCCATCCTTAAATGTGATGCCGTCTATGCCGGTCGCGTATGAATAAATATATCCCCACGCTGCTGTCTGATAGTCATTTTCCTTTTCGCTGTCAATATTAAAACCTATCCAGCTGCACTCACATTCACCTCGTTCCACCAGATCCTGCATTCCCAATTTACTAAGGAAATTCCCGGCTTCTTTTTTGGCTGATGCGGCAGATTTACTGCCCTCATTTGAGGTCTCGTCTGCCTTATCCTTTAGATCATCATCCTGAAAAGTCTGCGTTATGGTATCATAGTCCTCATTCCTTAAAGATGGTGGACCGTAATCTGTCCCAGACTGATGCAAGGCGTAAGCATGTACCTTGTGAGCCTCAAACTCCACCTCACAGAACACATCACCCTTGTAGCCTGCAAATACTTCACAGTTTTCGAGATCCTTTGCCACGGTATAAGTAGTCTTTGCCGTTTCAAGCTTATCCCTGTATTCAGCCAGCCGCTGTTCCAACCACTCCCTGTAAGTATCATCCTGTTCTTTCTGCCAGTACTCTATGACCTCATTCAATTCGTCAACAGTATAATGATCCGGATCGTGATAATAGTACTCGTTCCCACCAAAATATAAATCCAGAAAACGCTTTTTGTAATCAGCATCTATCTTTACATTTTCCACCTCAACAACCGACATGTTATCGAAGTCCGGAACTACAATATTTGCATATACATATACTGTTTTCTCGCCATTACCGGTCTGTATGGTAAAGTTTTCATTCCAGCCGGAGTCTGCCCTGATATCAGCTAAGGCAGACATATTTTTTGTCTCTTTACTTTCGCTCTCATTCCCATAATCTACTTTTTTGCCGGCACAGCCTGTGAATGATGTGAGGACAAGTGCCTCGATGAGTGTCATAATTGCTGCAAATATTCTTGTATGTTTTCTCATATGCCAATCCTCCCTGATATGTCACATTTTTTCTACAACATAATTATTCCTGTGAAAGTACGGTCCGATGTAAACATTCTGTATCTTAACTCAGATCGTCCGGATGTATCACACTTCCGTCAATCGCGTTGATAAATACAGGGCATGCATTTGTAGTGTCTTTCTGCAGCAATTCCAGACTCCATGCCGGAATATAACTGTATTTTTGCATATCAGTCCGGTTGTTTACCCTTATGTATGCAAGTTTTAGAGTGTAATATTTTACATTTGTATCCAGTACATATTCATCAGCATTGTTTTTAAGCTCATCCCGGGCAATATCAAATATATTTTCTAAAGGAAGCATTTCTACATTTTCCTGTTTTCTTACTATACTTACCGGGCAGTCTATAAAGAAAGTACCTATACCATATTTATCAATATAAAAATTGTAGAATTCATTATCAAAAGTATCCTCTATACTATCACCATATTTCATATTGTATCCGCTGTAATCCATCGGGTTTAAAGCATCATCAAATAATATTTTGCCAACTCCGATATTGTAGTAAAATCTATAACCACTTACACACTCATGTATATCATCTTCCTGATACACATGATCGGCTCTTTCGTTATATCCACTCCATTTCAGCTGCGAGCTCTCAGTCTGCGGGATGGATGAAAAACCTGTCTCTTTCAAAAAACTGTCTATCATATTCCCCGCTTCTTCTATTGTGATACCCGATTCATTTTCCTCCTGCGCGATTTCCTCTCCCGATGTATCCTGTGAATCCGTGATATCATTTACCGTATCATATTCCATGAGTGAATCCGGTCCAAAGTATTGCTGCACATATCCATCGTTAAATATATTGCTCCACTCGTATTCATTACTTCCTGTCTTTTTGGTATATCCCTCAATCGGACCTGCGCCAATTCCCGACAGCCATTTATTTTCATCACCATCTGCAACAAAATTCACGTTATACCAGGTGTTTCCTTTTTTCCCTACAAACTCATCACATGAATCATACTCTGTAGCTATAGTCCATTCATCCCCGGCATTTTCCAGATAATGCGTATATTCCTTCAAAAACTCAGCTCTGTTTCCTGTGCCAGATGTATCAGTTGGTGTTGTTGAGGAATTTATGGAATCAATAAGATTTTGAAGCTGTGTTTTTGTCCAATGTTCTTTATCATAGTAATAAATCTGCGACTCTCCAAAGTATGCCTTCAATACCTTTTCCTTGAGCTTTGCAGTATAAGGTATCTTTTCCACTTCAACTACTGACATTGTCTTACAATCAGGCAGTTCCACTTTTGCACTTATATCTATATTTACATTTCCAATTTCTGTCTGCACGGAAAACTCATCGCTGTAGGTCTCATCTGTACTAAAATCCTTTACATTGCATACAGCACTTTTTGTCAGTTTTTCTGTATCAGTGCCATAATCTACCTTTTTGCCGGCACAGCCTGCGAGTGATATGAGGACAAGTGCCTCGATGAGTGTCATAATTGCTGCAAATAATCTCATATTTCGTGAAGATATGTTACCCCTTTTATCCATATGCGGCTCTCCTCCCTTTTTGTTCTTTCCCGGTGACTATTCAGAATAGTTATCTTCCATGTTGTTATAATGAGTATATATGTCAGTTGTAAACTTTTTGTATCATACATTGCTTTTTTTAATAAAAAGTTTTTGTCAGCTCCATAAAAATTCCACCGCCTTCTTGACGTGCAAACATACGTTTGCTACAATGTAAATATTCTTGACTCTTAAGAAAGAAGGCTGATTATGAATACAGATATTACAAAACAACTGGAAATGGTGCTGTACAGAACCGAAGATGATAACGTAACAGTCAGTGCCTTGATAAAAGATGAAACGATATGGCTGACACAAAAAGCCATGGCTGAATTGTTTGGTATTGACAAGTCGGGCATCAGCCGCCATTTAGCAAAGATTTTTGAAACCGGTGAGCTTGATGAGGAAGTGGTTGTTGCAAAAATTGCAACAACCACTCAGCACGGAGCAATGCAGGATAAAACGCAGACTATTCCTACAAATTATTATAATTTGGATGCCATTATTTCTGTAGGTTACAGAGTAAACTCTATTCAGGCAACCAGGTTCCGTATATGGGCAACCGGTATTTTGAAGGAATATATGATAAAGGGCTTTGCT
>ENA-OPCY01000066-OPCY01000066.1-human-gut-metagenome-genome-assembly--contig:-NODE-66-length-81880-cov-8.450168_pt1 | contig 81880 bp, 100 predicted proteins | sample MGYA00241568_ERZ501487 | MGnify/ENA primary metagenome ERZ501487 (study PRJEB25962, sample SAMEA2042574) | human gut metagenome | biome: human gut; feature: human-associated habitat; material: faeces... | reverse complement strand
AGAGCACTTGACTTTTAATCAAGTTGTCCGGGGTTCGAGTCCCCGATGGCTCACTGAAATGAGAAACCTCTCAAAGCCTTGTAAATCAAGTGCTTGAGAGGTTTTTTGATATGTATTTTCTGATGTAATTAATTATAGACTTAGTCGAACTTGACTGAACTTTATGGATTTGTTCGTACCCATTTCGTACCCAAATCTTATTTGGCTTTGAGGGTAAGAACGGACTCAATAGCTTCAAGTGGTTTTTCTTTCGATTCGATAATATGTGAGTATACGTTAAGGACCATACGTTCATCATCACCGAGCAGAGCGGCAATCTTTTTGGTAGTGAGTGTATGTCCTTCGAGCATGGCATAACACAGCTTGGTACAATAATTATGACGGAAGATATGTGCGGTAAGATCCTCAAAGCCTACAACGGACCAGTTCGGCATTTTCACGCCGGAATGTGACAGGTAGGCTTGCTTTAATGTATTTTTAATCGAAGACCACATCTTGACATATGCACTGTGCGTCATAAGTCCTCCGGAGGATTTTTCAAATAAGTTTGTACTGTCAAGCGTAGAAACATATGGTTGGAGAACTTCTGTAAGCTCGGCCGGCAGCGGGAGTGTGCGGTAACTGTTGCGTGACTTTGGAACTTTGATATACGGGTTGTTGCCGTCAAAGGCCAGAGCCTTATTAATATTAATTGTCCCATCTTTGAAATTCAGGTCGAACACAGTCAGAGCGAGTGCTTCTTCACGCCGTAATCCACAATAGAAAAGAATATATACAAATGCCTTCTGTCGGCTCGTCAGAGGGGCATATGAGAGCGCTTCGGTCTCTTCCGGGGTAAGTGGACGCTTTTCCTTGGCAACGTGCCGTGGGGGCTTGATATCGGTAAATATGTCAAATGTCTCACCTCTGGGAAGTAATTTGTCACGTTCTGCAGAACGGCATATCTGTTTGAGCGTCATAATAAGCTGCTGGCATGTACGGGGTCTGTCTGCTGTTCTGCCTACAAGCGACATAACAAGTGAATGGTTAAGTGCGCTGAATGGAACATATTGCAGGTCATACAGATGTTTTTCTACAATATTGCGGTACATTGCCTGCGTATTGCCCTCAACATTCGATTTGGCCCGTTTGAGCCATTCAACGGCATAATCATAGATAGATGTATCTTGGGACAGGACGATAGCTCCTGTTGCTTTTTTGATTTTGAAATTCTCCACTTTAAGTTCCAGGTCACGGCTTGATTTGTCACTTCGTATCTTGATATAGTGTTTTTTACCGTTACGATATGTGCCGTCCCAGACTTGCGCCGTGAAACGTCCGTCAGAACCTCTTTTGTATTTTGCCATAGTGTATTCTCCTTCCAATGTGTTCAGTTGCACCGGTGCAACCAAAAGGGCATAAAAATACCCGGACTTGCAAAATACCGGGAAGAATGATACAATATAGCTTGTTCAGGGCAATGTATCATTTTTATGGTATTTGCGTAGGCTCCCGGCTGTGCCGGGGGCCGTTTTTTGTTAAAATGAAATTTTGTTAGGCATGCGTTGATTGTGCCTGTGACAGGAGAGCATCCTGCAACACTTTAGAAAAATTAATGTTATTCCGTTCTCCGTAGGTATTAAGCCATGCAGGAATGGTAATATTCTTCCGGATTGTTTTAGTGCCGTATTTTTCAGCATATTCGGTCATATCAAGAATAATCATATTCATGAATGAACCTTCCGGAACGATAACAGATGCAGGAGAGCTTGATGCAGGAACAGGATGGCCGTCTTCAAGCTCATCAAGAACCCATCCGCTGGCGGCATCAATCGCCATTTCAATGGCATTGATAAGGTCACGGCCTTCTGTTACACAACCAGGCAGATCAGGTACAACAACGGTATAACCTTCTTTCTCTTCGCATGGAGTAAAAATTGCTGGATAGATTAATTTCATATCATACACCTCTTTCTATATATCAAACTGTTGGCAGGGCTATTTTAGCCCCGCCTGTTTCATTATTGAATTTGCAGTTCCTTTATCTAAATCTCCGGCATGATTGGGAACTGTTACTTTACCGGGTTTTGTTGGATGCTTAAATTGTTCGTGAGAACCAACCTGTTTTACAAAGTACCAACCGTCATTCTTAAGTAGCTTTTCGATTTCTCTGACTGTCATCCTGTTCTCCTTTCAATTATTATTATACACATTATACGCATAAATGTCAATAGAAAATGCGCATAATACGCATAAAATTTACGACTGGACACTAAACATATGTTAATAACTCATATTTTAAGGGTATCCACTTAAAGAGTCAGGTAATCTTATGATGTATATTCAATATTTACATAGTGGGTGTAATATATCTGATATTTTATTATATAAAGAATGATAGAATAAGTTTGTTCAGGGCATTTATCATTCTTACGGTATTTGCGTAGGCTTACAGCCGTGCTAGGGCCGTTTTTAAAATATAACCATAATCGCAAGCTCCGGACAGAACCGGATGGCGTAATTATCAAACCGCACCCAGTCGGTACCGTATATCTGCTTGTAACGCCTGATAGCATCACGCAGGAAGGTTTCTGTCACGTTCAGATAATCGGCATATTCGTATAAGCTATTACAGCCGCTTCTGAATGCGGAGATGAAACAGTCGAGTGGCAGCAGTCGCTTGTAAGCCCAGAGCCGAGCCTTAAGCTCCTGCTTTCTATTATTAACTGATTCCTGATCAAGTATATCTCCGACGGTCGTGTAGTAATGGCCAAGCTCTTCAGCCATGACACAACATTTCTCTGTTTCGGTCATATCGACACGTATGGCTATGTGCCTATCCTTAATGCGGCCATTATTGGCACGCAGAGGCTTCTCCTTAGTAATTATATTCTGGCTGTCTGCTTCAGCAAGAAGTTCTTCGTAAGTCAATTAAATCACCCTTTTAAAAATTATATATTAGAAGTTCTCATCATTCATGATATCCTCATCATGCTGTTTGTCCTCATCAGATGCTCCGTCAATAGCATGTGCAGCATTAAGGAGCGGTCCTTTGGCTGTATATTGAGGAATATATGTAAGCTCCTTAACTCTCTTAGTGGCTTCCTGCTTTCCCATATCATTTAAAGAATTGTAATATGATATTATGGATGGCTCAGAAGGCTTATTGTTGTGATCCTCTATTAGGTCGGCTGGTGTTACTCCTAGGTACTTGGCTAATAAGTCTACTTTATCCATTCTGGGAAGCCGTGTTCCATTGAACCATGTAGATATAGCGGACTTATTAATTCCCAAATCGTTGATTAAATCTATTTGAGACTTATCGTTTTTCTTCATATAGTATCTCAGATTACGTGAAAAAATCTGTTTATAAATGTTGTCTTTTTCATCCATAAATAAAGCCTCCATTAAATTCATTAACATCATCATATAACAAAATGTGGATAAATACAAGATGAAAAGTAAAAAAAGTTTACAAAAAGTATTGACATCTACAAAAAGTAGAGTATAATTTAAAATGTAGCAAGGAGTTAAGCATCAAAGGAAAGGAGATAAACGATATGTCAAATAAGAAGAAAGCAAAGAAAAAAACGCTGTCAGCCAAAGACATAATTGAATTAGTGATTAAAGCGATGTTAGCCGCAGCGGCTTTAATCCAATCAATTAAGTCTTAGCAGACAGCTAGGGGAGGGGCGAAAGCCCCGAACCCTTTGCCTTATTCTATCATACCGTTTTTAATAAAGCAATGAAAAACATTAATAATGTAACAGTTATGCTTGTTCTGTTAGTTGTCATGGCGCAGTTCGCAAAATGGGGACTTGTATGGAAAATCATAGTTGGAGCTTGCGCATTGTACGATTTGATACTTATTATAATTAAGTTGTGCAGTCGTAAGAGGTAAAAAGTGGCTGACCTAGCGGCGATACGGGGAGAAAGGATGTAGAATGGAAACATTCAGAATTAGCTTAGCTGCGGCTAGAGTAAATGCAGGAATGACTCAGGAAGAGGTTGCGGAAGTAACTGGTAAAAGTAAGCAGACAATTATCAATTGGGAAAAAGGACGGACGGCTCCAGGCATTCCAGAAATTGAAATGCTTGCTAGGATATATAAAATCCCACAGTCTAATATTTTTTTACCCTCATACTCTACTAATAGTAGAATTATACATGACATTAAATATGGACGTTCAGAGCCTTCTGAACAAGCAGATTAAAAGACATAGAAAGGAGAACCAAATGAGCGAGTTAGGTGACGTAATAAAAGAGAGTTACGACAGAAAACGACTGTATGAAGTATGGAGTGGGATAAAGCAAAGGTGCTATAACCCGAACAACAAGGACTATCAATATTATGGCAAGCGTGGAATACACATGAGTAAAGAATGGAAAGATGATTTTGATTCATTCTTTGACTATGTATCTAAGCTTTCAAATTTTGGAAAGACTGGATACACGATAGACCGCAAGGATAATAACGGAAACTACGAGCCGGGAAATATTCGATGGGCGAGTGCTGAACAGCAGAACAATAACAGGCGGGTTTGAGATTATAGGAAGGAGAACCAAATGAAAAAATACATAGCCAAAAGAAAGCTAAAGCCTTGCGTAACAATCGCAATAGGTAAGGACAGTCCTATTGTGAAGAGTAAAGAAAAGATTATGGAGAAATGTTATGCAGAAACTGCCAGAGCAATCATTGACATGGCGGAAGGAATGACACATTCACAATGGAATAAAATCAATCATTTGATAGAAGTGAGTTTTCAAGGACAAGAAGCCAAGTTGAAGTTTGAGAAACCCAAAGAACTTGACCTCTTGATGAAGCAGAATTTTATTCTGTGACAATCTGAATAAATGCCAGATTTGAGTTGTGAATTACAGATAGAGCATGGGAGACTGCGCAAATAATCGCCCTGAACAAGCAGATTATACAAAAGAAAGGAGGCGCAAGTTATGAATTTTCCAAAAGCTTTTATGACTAAGAAGGAACTTAGAGAAATAGGTGTTCCGGAAGCTACGCTGGAGCGTATATGGAACATGAAAGGACAGGACATAGCTTTCAGAGCATGTCCGGGTAAGAAAACGAGCCCAATAATTTTTGATACGGAATCGTTATCAAAGCAGCTTGCAAAAGAAACAAGAATCGAAGCGGCAACACGTGAAATCTGATAAGGAGGAAATAAGAATGAATAACGAATTAATTGAATTTAGGAAGGACTTGCAGGAAAGAATGGACAGGATAAGTCTGAGATTTTCGGAAGCCGTGATAATGAGAGATGAGCTTGACTGTGTAATTACGGTTGCACTCTTAGAGGAATATGCAAAAGGAATCAGGAAGACAGAGCTTTTCAACGGTGAAGGGTACGAGAGATTTAAACGTGTCGTTGAAAATTTTGCAACGGTAAGATCGGCATATGGCAAAGCTGATGATGTGGAGACATTTATTGCCAGACAGTTTCTGCAGAGGAGGAGCAGGGATGATACAGGTAGATAAAGAGTACCGTATAGAGGTCACGAACAATTATTACACGGTGTATTGCCGTGATAGAACCGTGGGCGTTTTATCAGATATGAAGAATTCGCTCATAGCAATTTTCAACGACAGAACACGCAGAGAACTTGAGCAGGATATGACCCTTGAAGCGGCAGTTCATACAATGAAGGACATAGAAGCACATATGCTAAAGACTGTGTGGAGCCTTCAGGAAAGAGGTGTGATCGGAAATGTTCAGAATTGAAAGATACAGGGCAAGAACAGTCGTGACAAGCCTGCTTGCCGGACTTGTAATAGCAATTCCGCTGTGTGTGCTGGCTGTGCACAGCAGGCGGACAGTGCCGGAGATTCAGCCGGTGGTATTGCCAGTTACCGAGCCGGAGACAGAAATGGTAACGGAATATGTCCGTACATATAAGCCTTATGAAGATGTACACGCTGTTTACTATTCATTTATTCCGCTCACAAGGGACGAGCAGAGTATCATATGTTCGCTCTGTGATAAGTATGAGATAGCATATGATCTTATGCTTGCGATTGCCGGAACGGAGTCAGAGTACAGGATGGCAGCGGTCGGAACAGCCGGTGACAAAGGAATGTTTCAGATAAATGAATTCTGGAGTGATAAAGAGCCGGCGTCAGATCTCCCGGAATGGAGAACGGACCTGTCAGACAATACAGAACTTGCATTGAGAATATTCACTGAATGTCTGGAGTATTCCGGCGGTGATCTGAGGATAGCGCTTAATTATTACAACAGCGGACAGCCGGATGAGATTGAGTACGCGGATGGGACAAGCTATGCCGGCCGTGTATTCGACAGATACGGATGGATTATGGAACAGTTGGAGCAATAAAAAATCCGAGCTGGATAACCAGCCCGGACAAGTCCGCAATGGGAACTTCAAAAGCTAATTAAAGTATACCATTGTGGACTAGGAAAGTCAAGCATCTAAAGGGTTTTATCCCTTTTTTGCGGCATTGTTAAGATATTAAAGTTAGGACACATTTATGGGATACAGAATTAAAATTTATCGTCTGGGAGACAGCATAGAGTATGAAATATCATATGTAGGTAATTATGGTGCAAAGGGAGAGAAGAGAGCCCCACGTCGAAAGGCCACACCTGAGCAGATCCGCAGACAGAATCAGATAAACAGAGAGAACCTGATGAGGAGGCTTATCAAGCTGAACTTCTCACCGGGTGATCCGTGGGTGGCACTGCAATACCCGGAAGGGAGCAGACCACAGATGGAACAGGTTGAAAAGGACTGGCGCTCATTTGTCACAGCCGTGAGAAAACGATATAAGAAAGCCGGCGAGCAGTTCAAGTATGTCTACAGACTGGAGGTAGGAGCACATGGCGGAATACATCTTCATATTCTTTTTAACAGGATACGGGGAGAACCGGATGTGATGAAAATTATAAAAGAGTGCTGGAGGCCTAACAGATATGATATGACCGGAATCTACGAATACGGAGGGTATGACAAGCTGGCCAAGTACATTGTCAAGCAGCCGGACGATGAAGTGTACGAACAACTAAGCCTGTTTGATGAAGACGAACAGAAGAAAATGCTCAGATACTCATGCTCACGAAATCTTGAGCGGCCGGTGCCTGAGATAAAGGAATACCGCCGCCGAACATTGAGGAAGGTCATAGACAACGGGCCGAAAGCAACACCGGGCTATTACGTCGATAAGAGCTCAATAAGGTATGGAGTCAATCCATATTCCGGCAAATCATATTATAAATACACCGAGTACCGTACAGGGTACCGGGACAGAGCGGAGGGATATATCAATGACACATGTTAATGTATATACGGCATCGGGCATTAAGAGCGTCCGCCCGTCAGACGGGTATATAGCGTATGTACTGGAAACCGCATACAACGGAAAAGTCAGCACAAAAGCGGAAGTTGCACCGGTGCAACACATGACGGCCAACCAGTCGGAGCTTCAGGCGCTCATTATGGCAGTCAGTAAGCTTAACCGCCCGTGTGAACTGACGATATATACGGATTCCGCACATACGGCATCCGGGTATACACAGGGTTGGGTAGATACATGGACGGTAAACGGCTGGATTTCAAGCAGAGGTGATGAGGTGCATCACAGGAAGGAGTGGCAGGAACTGACAAGGCTTCTGTCAGATCATGAGTTTGAATTTAAAATAATGCAGGTACATCAGTATCGTGAAAAACTTGCAGAAATGTTAAGAAACGGAGGTACAGAAAATGTTTGATAAATTCGGAGAATTTGATTCGTCGGAGGAGATAAATAAAGCGGCAGCGGGACTGCTTCGTGAAGGCGACAGAGAGTCAATTGTAATACTTGCAAAAGAAAACGGCATAGACAAAGCAGATGCCGAGGATTACATAGATGGAGTGATTGACACACTCACAACACCTGTTACGGCCGCCTTCGGCAAGCTGGATGTTGAAAAAGCCGATCTCGGAACTGTGGAAATAATGAATGACTGGGTTCAGTACATCAAAGTACAGTGTATGAAGAGTGAAGAACTTACGGCAGCGGTACGCTCAAAAGGACACTCATTAAAAGGCTGTCTGGCCGCACTGCTTAAATATGCCTGGAAGAATCAGTACAATGTACCGTCAGATGTAGTAAAGGCAGCAGGAGTATCCGCATCAAGAGTGACACTGGGAATACCGGGTACGGCAACAGCAAAGAAGATAATAAAAGACTATTATCTCGGAAAGTGTGACTGACATGAAGTACAAGGAAATTGAGAAAATACCGTATATCACGGCGATTATTCCGGAAGGATATAAGTACGCGGCAATGGCAGCGGTCATGAATGTAGGCGGTAAAGATACGCTGATTGTGGAGCTGTATGACGGCAAGGCAGTGCCGAGAGTCCGTGTCTGCATAGATGATGAGAAGTATGCGAATTATGTCGTTGCTGACAAGAAATGGAAAGGCAGCATGATATATGGACAGGGATACAATGATGTTGTCGGGTTTAAGCTAAGCGAATACACGATGAGAAACAGCCTGCATCCTGGCAACACAAAAATGGAATACGAGAAATTCACACATAACGCCATGCCGTACAGGAATAATATTCTATGGTCATTGAGGGAACTTGAGGGAAAAATCAATGAAGCTAAAGCGGCGGAACGTGAACAGGGTAAAACAGCGCGCATAAAAGAGCTTGCCAAAACAATTCCTCCGCTGTCTGACGGATTCAAGGAATTCGTTCACAGCAGGATGAATGACAATTATATGTTTTATTTGCGTAAAGGCAGGGTGGCGTTCCTCACATGCACGAAATGCGGCAACCGTGAAAAGTATTACACCGGCATACCTGTGACAATAGAGGATTACGCAAAGCCCTATATAGATACTCCGGCAAAAGGAAAGACATGTACATGTAAATTTTGCGGAGCAAGGGCTGAATATAAGCAGGAAGGACACTACAGGGGTCCGTGGACAGTAAAGGATGATTTCTATAAAATCACGGCACTTGAAGATGACAAGTGTATGATACAGCTTGTAAGCGCTGCCAAAACATACAGTCTCGGTGAAGCGGAAGAATGGAAGTATACGATACGGGCAAATGCGATATATGCTCCCGGAGCACATACATCAAAGAAACTCTATCACAGGAAGAACTCAGACAGTTATGATACAGCCAATTCAAAGACGTATGATGAAAATCATGTAGGATTTGATAAGACGGATTCAAGACATATCTATAATCTTGACGCATTAAGCAGCACATGTCTCCGATATTCCGGCCTTAAGGAATATTACGGAAAAAAGGGCATGATGTCACCTGTAAGGTATGCGGACGCATATCTGAGATTTCCGGAAATTGAATTTTTACTCAAGAAAGGACTCATCATGTTAGCAGAGGCAACAATCAGCCAGAGAAAGACACAGATAAAACCCGGAAAAACCGTATGGGACAGACTTGGAATCAGACAGAACCGTATTGAACAGCTTGTGAAGGAAAAAGGAAATACCAAACTGTTGGAACTGTTCAGGCTTGAAGCGGCTACGGGGCAGCAGTGGCCGGATGAATTGGTTCCGGACATCAGGAAGCTTGGGTTCAGGGAACTTTCATATGCTTTGAGATATATGACGATCACCAAATATTTCAGATACATAACAGGTCAAGGCGGAAGCTGGGCGCAGAACAGATATGATGACTATTTGAAAATGAAAGCGGCAGCGGGCTATGATATGACCGATTCGATTACTCTTTTTCCGAAAGACCTTGACGAGGCACATTCAAGAATAACTCTGGAAATCAATGAGAAAAAGAATGAAGAGCGGATGAAAGAGAAAAATGAAAAATTTCCGGAAATAGCCATGAACTATCAGTCACTGTGCAAAAAATATGAGTACAAAAAAGACGGATATATAATCCGCCCGGCCAATAGTGCCGCAGAGATAATCCGCGAAGGAGCCGTACTTCATCACTGCGTATGCGCAAGTGATACCTACATGAGCAAACATGCTAAGGGAACCAGTTACATTCTTGTACTCAGGAAATTAAGCGCTCCGGATGTGCCTTACTGTACCGTTGAGATAAGCAGAAACCAGATAAGACAGTGGTATCAGGCATATGACAAAAAGCCTGATGCCAAAGACATACAGCCGTGGCTTGATAAGTATCTTTCAACATCAAAACTCAGAGCATTAGGAAGCAGATAGGAGGAAATATGGAAATAGAACAGAAAAAAGGAACATACAGTGAGTTCAAGACCGCACTTGATACGGAAATGAATAAAGCGGCAGAAAGCTTTGTGAAAATCGGGTATCTGCTCAAGATAGCAAGAGATACGGATATTCTTGCAGAGTCAGGATATAACAGCCTGACGGAGTTTGCACAGGCGGAGTATAACCTTGATAAGTCACAGGTCTCAAGATTTATAGCAATCAATGACAATTATTCTGTTGACGGATATTCGGACAGACTGAGGACGGAATATACAGGATACGGCTACAGTAAGCTTGCAATGATGCTGACGCTTCCGGCAGCGGTCGTGTCCGAACTTACTCCGTCATACAGTAAGTCTGACATACAGGCACTTAAGGAGGAAGTGGCAGCAGAGGAAGCGATAAGTCCGATGGAGGTATATCTGGAAGGAGAAAAAGAAGAGCTGGAAGACGCATCATTGCTGTATCAGGCAATGTACCAGTTATTTCTTGAAAATCCTGAACTGTATATGCATGAGACTGTGGATGTAGATGCCATGTTCGATGCGCTAGCGCCGGCGGGAGAAAGTATCTATACGGTACGTGTACAGGGTGTAGGAAGAATAATGATATCTTGCAAGGAAGATACCGTGAATCTGATAAACGTCAGAGACAGCGAAACAGTCAAATGTACATGGGAGGAGGTAAGTAAAGTATATGATGAATTATTTGGAAACCGTACATGGGAAGAAAGATATGGCAGGCCATACCCTGTAAAGAGTGAGCCGGCAGCGGAAGAATCGTTACCTGTAGAAACAGTCAAGGAAAAGAAAACAAAAAAACCAAAAGTGACGAAAGCAAAAGTAACGAAAGCAAAAGTAACGTCAGAACCAGTAATTACTAGATGCGAAGCAAAATCTGATGAAGCATCGCATGAGCCGATAGAAGGACAGGACACAATAGATGAACATCCGGAATATCTGCCCGAACAGACAGCATCGGAAGATGACAATATGGTAGCGGAAGATGATGAAACAGAGACACAGGCTCCTGATGAGGAAAACGAATTGTTACTTGAACTTGAAGAGCGCAGGACAAAGGTATCAAGAACAGCAAAGAGTATAGCTGAGTATCTTGATGACTACAAGGGACAGAGGGTGCCGGAACGTGCATTGTTAAGCTGTATTGACGATGCAGAACGTCTGGTTAAGAATTTGCAGATATTGAAGGTGAAATGGGATGAAGTCAGTATTTCAGGACCCGAAGAGGGATAGATATTGTTGGGTGTGCCATACGCCATACAATCTCCACTGTCACCACATATTTGAAGGAACGGCCAACCGTGCCGCATCCGAACGCAGAGGATTCAAGATATATCTGTGTGCCGCACATCACAATATGAGCGGCCACGGTATACATGCTTCTACAGCAGAGGGCAGGGCGCTTGACCGGAGCGTAAAACAGATGGCACAGAGATACTATGAGGCATACATAGGAACGCGCGAAGAATTTATTAACGAATTTACAAGATCATACATGGAGGAAAATGAATGAACGAACAGGATATCAAGGAATTAAAAAAACGAATATCGCCCAACACGGGAACAATGACGAGAATGTGCGGATGTATTATTAACGCTGATAAGGAGATTGAGATAACATTCAATGATAATTTTCTTAATATCGATGATGCATGCATATACAAATATGCAGATAGAGCCAAGGCTGTATTTTCAACAAAGCTTGATGACAACATGATGGAGCTTAAATACCATGGCAATAAAATATGGGAATCCGTGTATAAAAGCGGACTCAAGGACAACAAGCTTATGTTAGAAGTATATAAGGCAATCAGAACGCATCTTCCGTCAGGCAGCTTTCTTGTGCTGTTTTTCCATGACAGGTATGACATTATCAGGTATACGAAAAACATGGAAAAACTGGATGAGTCAGAAGAAACATACGAGTATATCATAGGCTGTATCTGTCCGGTAACGAGGAGCGCTCCGGCGCTGGCATATGATGACGAGAACAAACGAATGGGAATAAGTGCCAGGGAATGGATTGTAGGAGTTCCATGCACAGGATGGGTATATCCTTCATTTGACAGGCACAGTGCAGATACGGAGCATATGATGTTCTATTCGCGCAAAGCTGATGATGTGAACCATGAACTGATACGGCAGTGCCTTATGTGTGATGATCGTCTCACGACAACAGAAACTATGAAAAAGTTTGAGGCGGTTGTGTTTAAGGGCAGCGGCAGTGCCGGCGAGAGTGAAAGATATTTGACAGCGATTAATTCGGTGCTGATGTACCAGCCCGTGGATGAGCTGTTAAAGACTGAAGATCTCAGGGCGGTATGTCTGGTTGCACACATTCCACTGAAAGTGTTGAATGAGATATGCATTGAGTACGAAAAAGCTTTCCCGGAATTCCCGGTGGCAAGGAATGTGATCAATAAAAGGCGATTGCCGAAAACTGAAAAGCACGATAAGGCAGAGCTGTACATAAATCTTCTAAAGGCAGCAGCGGAGAAACTTAAGAACGAAGACCACGAACTTGTGGCAAAGATTAATGATGCGATAAAAATGGAAAAGTGACAGGCATCAAAATGAGAGACAGCAACCGCAAAGCGGATGTTGATTAAGCAAGCCGGCAGCGGCACTAATCACCTAATATATCACAAATGGATTAGGCACAGGGGCGGATACCCGCCCCGGAAAGGAGAAACAAATGGTATACGATTTACACAAAGACGGGAAACTGGTAGGAACTTATAATGCGGAGCAGATAGCGAAAATGCTTAATGTGAAACAGGACCGAATATACAGACATGCGTACTCAGGACAGATGATTAAAGGATATAGAATATCTTCGTGCGTGAGAAAAAACACAGTTGATATGCTGAAAAAAGAGTGGGACTACGTGCGCGTATGTATATTGAATGGGGTAAGACCGGCGGAAGGTGGTGAGCTTGGATGAAAGTGTATATAAGCGGTCCTATAACGGGCCGGAAAAGGTACCGTGAGAGATTTCAACATGCAGCAGACTGTTTAACCGCAGAAGGACATATAGCAGTAAATCCAACATTGTTAGAGAATGTAATGCCGATGTGTTCGTATGAAGATTATATGACGATAGATTTGGCAATTCTTGAAATGTGTGATGCAATTTATATGCTTAATGGCTGGAAGGACAGTCCGGGAGCAAAGCGTGAATTATATCACGCCGGCTCCCTGGGGCTTACGGTTATGTATGAGGACGGATAAAACGTCAAGTTGCACCGGTGCAACTGAAATCCATCCACGGATTATAAATTAATAAAAAAGTTCAAGTAGCAAGTAGAATGTTATTAAAATTAAGCCGTATCTAAATCTGGTACGGTATATTTGACAGAACGGGAACGCCTTGAAATCAATTGCTGCTGTAATTAAGTACTTAATACAGTCAGGGTTGTCGTTAAAAAAATCATAAATTGAACGAATAATGTCCATATTCAAAACTCCTTTCGGTTTGTAAAAATTCCCCATACATTAAGTATGGAATATCAAAAAATCAAAATTGGCCTATATATACAAGCTCCGGTAGTAGTCCTAAAAGAAATATGACAATATGAATTTAAAAAGGCTTTGTGTGAGGACTGTATGTTAAATATAAAAAGGTAGGAAGGTGGAAAAACCATGAGTGTATCAAAAAGAAATGCCGAAGGGTATCATGACCCGACAGCATATGAAGCATTAAAAAGTTGCGAAAAGAAAAAGGAGAGTCAGAAAATGAAAAAAGGTGAAATATGGGAGATTCAGCAGAATAACGGAACATACAAGGATGTTATTGTACTTTCAACAGGTGGTGATGTCGCACAGGTTATTCAGCTCAGCGAACGTGGCAATGATTTCAGCCTCACGGTAAACTGTCAAGGTATCAAGTATACGGATCCACGCAAGATACAGTATGCCTTTAGTGACGTATTCACGACATTCATCAGAGCATTACGTGATGATGAATATAAAAATATTATGGGTGCGGTGGCGGAAGTGTTGGGATTAAGTACGGTACAGGTGCCAGAAGCTGATGAGCCGCAGGAAGAGCAGGAAGAATGGCATCCGATTCCTGAGCCGGTTATTGGTATGCCGCTTCCATTCGACGGTGATACGGAAGAACTTATCAAAGCGCAGACTGAAAGAGACATATATAAGGGATTGTATGAAAAAATGCTTAATTCCCTGATGAAGGTGGGTTGACCATGGATAAAGCTAAAGAATACTTATCGCAAATCGAAGTGCTTCAAGCTAAGATTGAGCAGAAACGGCAGCGGGCAAAAGAGTACAGAGAACTTGCGTTGACTTCCGGAGGATTCGATTATTCTAAAGAGCGGGTACAGACATCAAATCATGGCGGACAGATTGAAAATCCGGTAATTCGATACATATCACTTGAACAAGAAATCAGCGAAGATGTATTGAACCTTCAGCAGATAAAAGACAAGATAACCAGGGAAATTCACAATATTAATAATGCGGACTTCATTAAAATGTTGTATAAAAGATATGTTGAATGTGAGAGTCTCTGGAGCATTGCTAAAGATATGGGATATTCGTATGACCGTATCAGACATATCCACGGCGAAGCATTGAAAGAATTTGAAAAAATAAATCTTAGCACACAATAGCACATTGAGATGTGCTATTATGATAGTGTCGAAAATTAAATATGATTCATAAAAAGGAACTGTGCCATTTGCGGTTCCTTTTTGCTTTGCCTGTCAGAATGCCACGCCTCATTACAGACAGGCTTTTTTGTGAAAAGGTGGTGATTGTGATGGCGAAATTAACAGCTAAACAGCGAAGATTCTGCGATGAATACCTGATTGACCTAAATGCCACACAAGCAGCCATTAGGGCAGGTTATTCTGAAAAGAATGCAAGGAATATTGCAAGTGAAAACTTGGCAAAACCCAACATCAAGGCATATATAGATGAACGGATGGCAGAGAAAGAATCTCAGTTGATTGCGACACAGGATGAAGTCCTGAAGTACCTGACATCGGTACTGAGGGGTGAGAGCCAATCAACAGAGATTGTGGTTGAAGGTACTGGAGACGGATGCAGTGAAGCCCGAACTCTTAAAAAAGAACCATCCGAAAAGGACCGGTTAAGGGCAGCCGAACTGCTAGGTAAGCGATATGGATTATATACAGACAAGGTTGAAACAGACGTTGACATGGCCCTGACCGTCAATATAGATTACGGTGATGAAGAATGAATGTGACTGTCAAGATGAATCCGTGTTTCAAAGAAGTAGACCGAAGCACGAAACGTTATATCGTAATGAAAGGTTCGGCCGGCTCTGGAAAGAGCGTTGATACGGCACAGAACTACATCTTACGACTGATGAAGGATAAAGGCCGGAATCTTGTTTGCATCAGAAAATCAGACATCACCAACCGAGACAGTACATATGCAGAACTGACCGGTGCCATATACCGGATGTTCGGAGATAAGGCAGACCAATATTGGAACATTAAACAAAGTCCGCTGACATTGACGTGCAGAGCCAATGGAAATCAGGTTATCTTCCGAGGGATGAATGATGATAAGCAGCGGGAAAAGCTGAAGTCCATTACATTTCAGAGAGGTAAGCTGACAGACGTATGGTGCGAAGAAGCAACTGAGCTGACACAAGCAGATTTTGAAATTATTGATGACCGTTTGCGTGGCGAGTTGCCAGACGGACAATTCTATCAGATCAGAATGACCTTTAATCCAGTGAATAAAAACCATTGGATAAAAAAGGTCTTTTTTGATATTCCGGATTCCAATGTTCTGACGCATCACAGCACATACCTGATGAACCGCTTCATAGATGATGCATATCGTGCCAGGATGGAGAGACGAAAGATTGTTGACCCGGAAGGCTACCAGATATACGGCCTTGGAGATTGGGGCGAAATCGGCGGCATTATTCTGCATAATGTGGAAATCAGGGAATTATCACAGAACCTTGATGATTATGATGATATTGCAATCGGACAGGACTTCGGATTCAACCATGCGAACGCTATTCTGCTGCTTGGCATCAAGGATGACAATATATACATCCTGAAGGAAGTGTATGTATTCGAGAAAGAAACGTCGGAAATCATTCCACTTGCACAGGCAGCAGGGATTCCACAGAACAAGGAAATGTGGTGTGACTCCGCAGAGCCCGACAGAATCAAGATGTGGAAGAACGCAGGATATAGGGCAAAACCGGTTGAAAAGGAAAGAACAAATGAAAAGAAGTATCAGACAGCACAGATTGACTGGTTGAAGGGTATTGTCCGAAAAGATAAGGCCATTAAACGTATGATATATATTGACCCGTCCTGTACCAACACCATTAAGGAAGTACAGCAATGGAGATGGAAGAAGGATCCGGTTACCGGCGAGTATATGGATGAACCGCTGGCGGTTATGGATGATGCAATGGCGGCGCTCCGGTACGGGATAGAGCGCTGGCGTAAGATGCGTAAATGGCTGATATAGAAGGAGAAGTGAAATGTTAAAACCTGATGAGATAAAAGTGATTATTGAAAGCGATAAAACATCCGAGCAAAAGCGTTTTGCAAGAATAGGAGAACGATACTATGACGGCGATCATGATATATTGCGGTACAGGATGTTTTACTACAATTCAGATGGCAAGCTCGTTGAGGATAGGACCAGAAGCAATGTCAAGATACCGCATCCGTTCTTCACAGAGCTTGTTGATCAATGCACACAATATGTTCTCTCCGGGGAGCGTATAGTTGTGGCCAATGATGCAGCACTGCAGGAGTATATGGATAAGTACTTCAACAACAACGAAAGCTTCATGACGGATTTGGCAACATGCATAGATGATATGCAGATTAAAGGATTTGCATATATGTATGCTTACAAAAGCAAGAAAGATAGAACAGCATTTGCGGCAGCGGATCCGATTGATGTAATAGAAGTGCGTGAGAAAGATACAGATGACGGATGCGCTTATACGATTTATCACTATATTGACCGTATAGACAAAGGCAGGAAGATAGTAAAGCGGATACAGGTATGGGATGACAAGCAGACATGGTACTATGTCCAAGTGGATGAAGGCGAAATTCTGTTGGATGAGAATGAGCCGATAAATCCAAAACCGCATGTACTCTATACCAAAGACGGGGATAAAACGAAGTCAACATATTTTGAAAACTTCGGATATATACCATTTATCCTTGTGGAAAACAATAAGAAAAGGTTTTCATCACTCCGACCTATCAAGGCAATAATAGATGACTATGACCTTATGGCATCCAGTCTTTCAAATAACCTGATAGACTTCGATTCTCCATTATACGCCATCAAAGGATTTCAAGGCGATAATCTGACGGAGCTGCAAACCAATCTTAAGACCAAGAAGATGGTTGGACTTGATGAAAATGGAGAAATAGACGTCAAGACAGTGGATGTTCCTTATCAGGCACGACAGGCAAAACTGGAGCTTGATGAAAAGAATATATACAGATTCGGCATGGGACTGAATACCGCCGGACTCAAGGACACATCAGCTACTACGAATATCGCTATCAAGGCAATGTACTCACTGCTTGACTTGAAAGCCAAGAAGGTTGAAAAGAACCTTAAAAAGCTGTTTCGTAAACTTGTTGAAATAGTCGTTGATGAAATCAATAAAATGGATGGTAAGGCATTTCAGCCGGAAGACGTTCATTTTGAATTCACGCACGAAGTCATGAGCAACGCGCAGGAAAACGCACAGATTGAATTGACGGAGGCACAGCGGCAGCAGTTAGTAATAAACACAATTATGTCTTTGGCAAATATGTTAGATGACGAGACGATTATCCAATTAATCTGTGATGAATTGGACATTGATTATGAGAAAATCAAGGACAAGCTGCCGAAGGATGAAGAAAAGGATACGGCAGATGCCAAGCAGCTGTTAGATGGAGTTGTGACGAATGAATAAGCGGCAGAAGGAAGTATTGCAAGCACAATTGAATAGCGAGGAAGAGGTAATTGCACAGTTAAAAAGTACATATGAGCAGGCTCTTGGCGATTGTGAAGCAAAGATACAAGAGCTGTCAATGCGTGCAGATCTTGAGCCGGAACATATTCAGACAATTATATACCAAAAGCAATACCAGGAAGCAATCAAAGCGCAGCTGGAAGGTGCTCTGGCAAATCTGCAATCAAATTCATATGCAACTGTATCTGATTATCTTACACGGAGCTATCAAGAAGGATATCTCGGAGCAATGTATGATATGCAGGGTCAGGGAATCCCACTTGTGATGCCGATAGACCAAGAAGCTGTGACAAGAGCAGTAATGCTTGACACTAAACTTTCTACGTCATTGTATAACAAAATGGGCGAGGATGTGAAGATACTTAAGAAAGCTGTACAACAGGAAGTGTCAAGAGGCATTGCACAGGGTATGACATGGAGTAATATCGCATCAAATCTTGCACGGAATATGAAGCATACACCGTTTCAGAAGGCTTATAGCAACTCATTACGGATTGCCAGAACAGAAGGACACCGTATACAGAATAATGCGACATTGGACGCACAGAAGAATGCAAAAGACAGAGGAGCCGATATCGTTAAGCGGTGGAATGCCGTGCTTGACGGAAAGACACGAGATGTACACCGAGAATTGGATGGACAGGTTCGGGAAATCGGAGAGATGTTCGAGGCCGCCGGATATAAGGTAGAAGCACCGGGGATGTTTGGGGACCCATCACAGGACTGCAATTGTCGCTGCTATCTGGAACAGGTACCAAGGTGGGACCTTGAAGGCGGTATGACCAAGATGGATAACTTCTCGAAGCGAATAGTCGCATTTGAAACACCGGATGATTATGAAGAGTGGAAGAAAGCATACTGGTCAGATGAAAATATTGCCTATATGAATTATGTTACGGACATGGAGAAGAAATACGGCAAGAATTTTGAGACAGTGCTTAATTCCATGACGGACAAGGAATATGATAAGTATAAGCGGTTATTGGATGATAATCCGATGTATAAGACAGAAAAACCACTTGTTGGACATCACGGACTGGATAAGACAGAGGATTTTGAGAAATTCAAGTCGAAATACCTGAATATATCTGAAGCAGATATTAGAAAAGTAGACCTTACAACCTCATTTATTCCGGCACAAACTATTGAAGAAGCCGAAGAATATATTAAACAATTCATTGGAAACGGCTACAGTCCGATATTTAAAAATCAGGCTATATACAAAGGAATTTCAGTAGAAAACGCTAATGAAATCAACAAGGTATTAACTGAAGTATATTCACAATATGACCTTCCAAAAATAAGTGGAATAAAAACCATATCCCCAACGTCAACGCAGGGGAAAAAGGTATTTTCAAGTAGTGATGCAGTAGCAGCGTATAATCCTATTGAACATGGCATTTTTATTAATAAAAATGTGTTAAAAAATGCCTCCGCATTGGCATCATACAACGAAGAAGCAGAAAAAGCATGGAATTTAGTCATGTCCAATATTGACAATCTTTCAGGAAAAGAAAAAGAATTGGCTTTGTTGTATAAAAACGCTGGAAGAGCATTAGTTGGGAATGGTAGTGTTCATGATTATATTATTCACGAAATGGGGCACCATGTTCAATGGAATGTGTTAGACACCAAAATTAATAATGCAATGGGTTCAAGCATGAGCATATATGCACCAAGGATTTCAGGATATGCTAACGCAAGCAAAAGTGAATACATAGCGGAGAGCTTTGCAGCATACATAAAAGGCGAAACGAAACTTCTTGACCCTGATTTTGTTAAAGCAATCAATGAATACAACAAACCACTTGAAAAAGTTGGGGGAAGTAGTACAATGAAGTCAACAATAGTGAAAGATGCTATTGATTCAGGAAAAGTTTCAAAAACGATCAATGTCAATAAGCAAAACAGGCATATAAAAGGCAGTGACGGTTATATAGAGGGTAGAAGCTATATAAAAGGCAATGTTGAAGATGCGCAAAAGTTTGTTGATAAATTAAGTGGAACAGGGAAACCGATAATTGATTCTAAGGGGAATTGGACAAATAAGGAAAGGGTTGAAGCTTCTGAAACATTAGGAGTTCACATAAATCCTGATGATAATTCAGAAACAGAAACAAAAAAGGCAACTATTGTATACTCAAAGACAGGAAGCCATATAATTCCTAGAAAGGATGAACAGCAATGAAACTAAAACAGTTTTATAACAAAAAAGTGAATATTGTTTCTAATGAAGGAACTGCATTTAGTGGTGTTGTTACTGAATACTTTCATCCTGATGAAAATGATTCAGGAAAGGAAAGCATAGTTATTGATACTTTAAATGGTGAATGTGTTGAATTCTATGAAGAAGATATTAAAACAATTAAAAATGCAGTTTAAAAAGCACTTTGCAGGAATGCAGGGTGCTTTTTTAGAAAGGAATCCGAATGAAAAAAATATGTCCAAAATGCAGAAAAGAATATAGTGAATTAGAGAACTATTGTTCCAAATGCGGAATAGAGTTAGAAAAAGAACCTAATAAATGTTCCGCAAATAAAACAGTAATGTGTTCGCACAGAATATTTGCAGATGATGATATATTCTGCTCATATTGTGGTTCCCTTACAACTTACGCATTAGAAAGAGAACAATTAAAATAGTATTATTGTAGTTGGAAAGAATCGGTATGCAAGAGATGATTATTTTTCAATGGTATAAGAGATATTTAGGCCATGATAAAAGCATGGTCTTTTTTAATGCCCGAAGGAAGGTGAATGAGAATGGCAACAATAAGCGGAAATGTCTGCAACACATATGTACATATAGACCTGATTTTGACCGAAACAGGCACGAATGTGGATAAGAATACATCTACTGTTAGCTGGAAGCTTGTTGGCTATTTAGGAAGCGGTGCAACATCATCACATTGGTACTCAAACAGTTATCATTCAATCAATGTGAAGGTGAATGGGTCGACGGTCTATGACCTGCCGAGTACAACGCAGAAATCAATATCGATTGGTACTAACACAAGCGCATCCTCTCCGGTAACGATTGCATCCGGAACAACCACGGTGCCGCACAATGCGGATGGTACGAAGACATGCAGCGCATCATTCAGTATGGTGTACCGTTATAGCTCATCATTCTCCTGGAATGGGTCGGGAAGCTTCAGCTTAAAGACAATTCCGAGGGCAACAACGCCAACGGTATCATCATCAGGTGTTGCAATGGGAACGGCAGTGATAATCCGCACACCGAGGGCATCAAGCAGTTATACCCATACCCTGACGTATAAGTTTGGAAACGCAACAGGAACAATCGGAGCGGCAAAGAAGGTCACAACAAGCCAATCATGGACACCGCCGCTCACACTTGCAAACCAAATCCCGAATTCAACAGGCGGCACATGTGTAATTACATGCACAACATATAACTCAAGCGGTACGGCAATAGGTTCAAAGACAGTATCACTTGCGCTGACGGTTCCGGCCAGTGTTGTTCCGAAAATCAATAGCTGGACAGCAACGGATCCGAACGGGTATAAGGACAAGTACGGTGAATTTATCGCAGGATACTCAAAAGCATTAATTACAGTCAAAGCAAGCGGCATATATGGTAGCTCAATAACTCGGTATGCAATGTTTGGATATGGTGGTAAATCTAACACTTATACAATAACTGAATTGACAGCAAGCGAGTTTATTACCAATATTCAGGTTACAGACAGCCGTGGAAGAATGGCGGAATTGATTGATAATGTATATATTGACATATTGGCATACAATCAGCCGAGCATTTCAAAGCTGTCTGCTGTAAGATGTAATTCAGACGGAACAGCTAATGCCGAAGGCAATCACATCAAAATCATGATTAAGGCATCAATAACGGCGCTGAACAATAAGAACAGTAAAAGCTTCAAGTTGGAATATAAAGCATCTGATGCTACATCATGGACAACAGCGGCAACATGGACCGCTGCATACAGTATTGATACCTCAAAGGTCATTGTGGCGAGTATTGATAAAAGCTACAGGGTGCGACTGACGGCTAAGGACGACTTCAAGACAATCGTCAAAGAAGTAACTGCGGGAACAGCTTTTACTCTTTTGGACTTTTACAGTTCTGGAAAAGGCGTAGCAGTTGGCAAGGTTGCAGAAATTGATAAATTGCTTGATATAAATTTAAGGACCAGGCACAGAGTTGACGAAGACTTCATGATTGGTGCAGCCATATATGGAATGGATGCAGATGGTAATCCATATGAGGCGCTGTATCCACGAAACAGTAATGGTAATACAGTAATCGGCTATGGTAACTATGCGGCAAAATCCGGCGATACAAACATATATGGAAAGGGTGTGAATATCTCAATAAGTGAAACGCCAAGCCCGGCGTCATTTAAGCCTTATGTGTGCAAGGGCGATACATTGACGTACGAGAATATAGCAAGTGCAGGATATGTCACTGGAGGCGGCACAAATATATGCTTTTATGTGCCATGTTCAAGATACATCCTTGGAAATCCAACACCGAGCGCAGTATCAATCAATGGACTGACTATCAGACAGGGCGGAAAATATACGCATGGTTCAAGTGCATCAGTATCTGTAAAGCCGTCAAGTTATTCTGTAAGCATAGCACCTGACGGAGGATTCTATGTGAGTGCGACAATGAGCGCAACAACCAACGCTGTCAATAATGATGCTTGCGGTGTAAGATGGTCGGGCAAAATTGTTTTATCATAGGAAGGTGAAAGAATGGCATTATCGAAAAACATTACACAGGAAGATGGGGTTGTGACTACTTATCACAGAATCTTATTCGTGACAGTTACGACCAACAGCCACAATTCAATTGCGGTCGCATCTTACATAAACGAGAATATCAGACAAGAAGAAAAAGAAGGAACCATTGCGCTGCCGTACATGAAGGCGGTGACATATGAAACAGACTATGATCCTGATATGACAGTTGAAGCGGCATATGATTATCTGAAAACATTAGATGCATTTGCGGATGCAGATGATATCTGAATTTAATATTTGCATTAAAGCACCCACACAAGGGGTGCTTTTTTGATACAAATGATTAAGAAAGGAGAAAGGGTGATGAATTCAGGAATAATTGTAGCATTAATCACGAGCGGACTTGGTTTGATTGGCATTATTGTCACAAACATAATGAGCAATCGAAAAGTTGAACACACTCTTGAAACGTCGCAGGCGGTCACGGACTGCAAAATCACTGAACTGACAAGGGAAGTCAGAGAGCACAATAACTTCGCAAGGCGGGTTCCTGTAATGGAAGAGAAGCTGGAAGGAATTATTAACAGAGTAGAAAAATTAGAAAGAAGGTAAGCAACATGGAAAATTTAATCGGAAACGTAACGATGTTATTGACTGTTATCGGAGTACTTGCGTTTGCTGTAAGCGTAATCACTCAGGTGACTAAGGGCTGGGGATTCTTAGATAAGATTCCAACAGCGATTCAGGTATATGTCACATCACTTGTTTTAACGGTATTAGGCATTATCATCTATCTGCAGGTAAAAGGTTATAAGATAGTATGGTACTACATTGTAGGTGCTATTATCTTAAGCTTTTTCATCTCCTTTGTATCCACGAACGGTTGGGACCAGTTGAAATCGTTGTGGAAAAGAACCAAGTATGATAAAGAAAGTGGTGAATAATATGAGCGCATTCGGTATTGACGTATCGCATTGGCAGGGCGATTTTGATTTTGCCAAAGCGGTGAAAAATGACAAGGTTGAATTCGCTATCCTTAAGATTGGCGGCTCAGATGCAGGCAGATATAAGGACAGAAAGTTTGATGCCAACTATAAGAAGTGCAAGGACATCAATCTTCCTGTCGGAGCATACTACTTCGGACAGGATATGACTGTTGAAGCGGCAAAGGAAAGCGCACAGCACTTCATTTCACTTCTTAAAGGTAAGCAATTTGAATATCCGGTCTACTATGACGTTGAAGCGGATATGATTACCAAGCTTGATAAGGCAACTCTGACGGATATTGTCATTGCATTCTGTGACGAAGTAGAAAAAGAAGGCTACTATATCGGCGTATACAGCAGTGCATCATTCTTCAACAGTGAAATGGACGATAAGAGACTTTCACGATTCTGTCATTGGGCGGCGGCCTGGAGTGCAAAGCCGACATTGACAAGTGGAAATCCAATTCAGATGTGGCAGTTCGGCGGCAGTCGTAACTGCATCAGAAGCACGAAGATAAACGGTCAGACAGTAGATCAGAACTTCTGCTATGTAGATTATCCAACAATAATCAAAAGGGTAGGCCTGAACGGATATAAGGCATCAGCATCAACGCCAAAGCCGGCAGCAGGCATCAAGGCAGGTACTGCATACTCCTTGAAGAATGTTCCGGTATACAATTCCGAATCAGGCGGCTCAATCGGTAAAAGGACCGGCATATATCGTACATGGGATTCAGTCATTAAAAACGGCAGAATCAGAATGACGAATAGCGCTTCGAGGGTTGGAGTTGCCGGACAGGTCAGCTTCTGGGTTGATGTAAAAAATCTTAAATAAGTTATCAAGGACATTCGGAAATGGATGTCCTTTTTTGTCCAAACGGCTTATGACATAAAAACTGTGACGAACAACCAACTCCGGCAAGAGTGATAACTGCCAGTGTGGCTACGATTAAAGCCAAGAAAGGATAGAACAATGGAATTAAAGGAACTGTTAGGAGAAGAACTGTATAAGCAGGTACAGACAAAGATTGACGAGAAGAACAGCACAGAGGCAGATAAGCTTAAGCATGTAAGATATGCAGATCTGTCGGAGGGCAAATATGTCAGTAAAGAGAAGTATGATTCAGAACTTGAGAAGCTTAATGGACTGATTACCGGCAAAGACACGGAAATCGGAAATGCAACAAAGCTCATTGAGGAGCTTAAGAAGGCTTCCAAGGGTGATGAAGGTATGCAGCAGAAGATATCAACTTATGAGACAGAGAATGCAAGATTACAGAAGGAGCTTGAAGAGACCAAGGTCAATTCAGCAATCAAAGTGGCATTGCTTGAGGCTCATGCAGTTGATACTGATTATATGACATATAAGATTAAGACTGGTCTCAAAGAGAAGGACGAAGAGCTGAAGCTTGATGATGATGGCAACATCAAAGGTTGGGACAGCATGCTCACGTCACTCAAGACACAGTTCCCGACTCAGTTCACAGCTTCATCCGGCTCAGATGATGGTCAGAAGCACATCATTGAGAACAGGCTGCCAGGCGGCAATCCTGGCAATGACAATGCCGAGCCTAAAAATTTAGCAGAGGCATTAAAACAGAAATATGATGGTAACAACCAGTAATAATTGAAAGGTAAGGTGAACAATATGGCAGCACAGACATTAGAGGAAATTAAGAAAGGTATGAGTGACAAGGTATTCTCACAGATTGTGGATATCTTCCTCAGACAGTCAACAATACTTCAGATGCTTACATTTGATGATTGCGTATCAGCATCAGGCGGTGGCTCAACAATGAAGTACAAGTATCTCAGAAAAGTACTTCCTGCAACAGCAGAGTTCAGAAAGATAGGCGGTTCTTATACTGCTTCAACAGCTACCAAGCAGGAGTGCGAGGCTAATCTTGCAATCATGGGTGGAGCTGTTCAGATGGACAGGGTGCTCAACAGAATAGCCGGTAACTTCGACAACATGGCATATCAGATAGAGGAGCATATCAAAGCGGTCGTGAACCTCTTCCATTATACAATGATTAATGGAGATGCAACCACAACAGCTTCGGGAGATCATCCGGAGTTCCAGGGACTTGATTCTATGCTTGCCGGAACAACGACAGAGTACGGTACAGACAAGGCCATTGATTTGTCAACTATTACGGCAATCAAGTCCAATGCAGATGAGTTCTACGAGGCACTGAGTCTTCTTGTCAAGACGACAGATGCTGATGCAGTACTCACAAATACAGAGATGATCACTAAGATTCAGACTGTTGCCCGTATCCTTGGATACAAGACAGAGAGCGAGGAAGCATTTGGAAGACGTAGTACTACAATTGACGGAGTAAAGCTTGTCGATATGCAGAATTATTACACTGTAAGCGGAAGTGCAGCAACTGCCGGTCATGTAGTTAAGAAAGGACTTTCAAGGACTATTGCAAGTGCAAGCTCCGCAACAACAGGACTTACAGATATTTATGCCGTTAAGTTCGATGTCAATGACGGATTCCACGGAATCAGCCTGAATGGCGGTTCTGTAATCGATCAGTATCTTCCAAACTTCAATGAACCGGGTACGGTTAAAGATGCTGAAGTTGAGATGATTGCAGCTACAGTACTTAAGAATACACAGCACGCAGGTGTACTTAGAAATATCAAGATTGCATAAGGAAGGATGGGTGATTGAATATGGCAACAAAGGAAACAAAGACAGCAGATCAGACAAGTGAAGTTATTGAGCCTGTAGTGGCAGAGTCAAAGACAGAGAGTGAGCCTACAGGCTGGATTGTATCAGTTATTAATGGTTCTACATATTGTGGAATAGGCGCCGGTGGTGTACAGTTCGCAAATGGCAGAGCTGAAATCACATCTAAGCGTATGGCTGACTGGTTCAAGGAACATGAAGGATATAATGTCATTGAACAGTAGTAAGGCGGTGATCTTATTATGATTATGACTGTGAATCGACTGAAAGAGTTGATTGATACCGGTTCAGAGAAGGATAAGGTGCTTGAAGCTAAGCTTCAGGCACTGGAAATCCTGATAAGGAAATATACCAACAATAACTTTCAGAATAGGAGCAGAAGAATCAGGTGTGATGTATCATCCGAAGTCGGATTGATGTGTGCATCATCATTATTCAAGGTCGGTGACACTGTTCAGTTGTCAGAATCGGCTTATAATAGCGGTCTGTATATAATTGACAGTATAGACTTTGATAATGGCTGTATGGGGCTAAATGAGAGCTTAACAGCTGAATCAGATGTGCTTGTCACAAAAGTTGAATATCCTATGGATGTGCAGATGGGTGTTGTGAACATGCTTTCATGGGACCTGAACAACAGGGATAAGGTCGGAATCCAGTCAGAAACGATCAGCAGACATTCTGTGACCTACTTTAACATGGACGGTGATAATTCCACTATTGGATATCCGAAGTCACTTGTGGGCTTTTTGAAGCCGTATATGAAGGCAAGGTTCTAAGGGGGTGCTGATATGATAGGCGGTAATGTAACAGCATCTATTCAGGTATACACCGCAAGCAAGAACACAATAGGTGAATCAATTGCATGTTGGCACACGGTTCAGGACATCAAAGGGTGGCTTGACCTGTCAGGCGGCGACAGTAAGTACACAACTTACAATTCCAAGATTCAGGAATCCACACATGTATTTATTGCAGATTATGTTGCACCGGTGCAACACATGACAGCTGAAAACAGTCGGCTTCTTGTGGATGGGAAGGTATATGACATTCTGTTGATTGATGATCCTATGGAACTGCATATGCAGACTGAAATATATCTGAAATACACAGGAGGCCAGTGATATGGCAGTTAAGCTTGAAAACAATTCAATCAAGGTCAAGGCGGCACTCAATGATGCCATTATTGCTGCTCTGTATGAAGCAGCAGGTGCAATTCAAGGAGCTGCACAGCGTAATTCAAGAGTGGATACCAGTCAATTAAGAGGTTCCTGGTCTTATACTGTGGATGAATCCGCAGGAGAAGCCACAATCGGAAGTCCGCTTGAAAATGCAATCTGGGAAGAATTCGGTACAGGTGAATATGCTGCGAATGGTGACGGCAGAAAGGGCGGTTGGTTTTACGTAGACGCTAAAGGGCACGGACACTTCACGTATGGCAAGACACCGAACCGGGCGCTAGGACTTGCCTTCAATTCAAAAAAAGCGGCAATTGAAAAAATGTTTGAAAGCAGGTTGAAAGGGATGAGTTAATGAGCATTGCAGCATTGAAGTATATTGATTCATTTCTGACAGGTCTATCCATTCCATATCAGCTTATGGAATGGAAAGGTACTGTCCCTGAATGTTACTTCGTTGGGGAATATCAGGAGATTGAATCACTCACAAAAGAAGAAGATGGCTATCAAGGAACATCATTCATCCTGACAGGGTTCACACGTGGGGCGTGGCTGTTGCTTGAAGAAGCCAAGAACAAAATTGAAAAAGCATTACCCAAAACGGCAATAACTGAAGATGATTCAGCGGTTGCTGTTTTTTATACGCAGGCATTTCCTGTTCCGACCGGGGATGCTGAATTGAAGCGTATACAAATCAATTTACAAATTAAGGAATGGAAGGTGAATTAAATGTCATATGAAGAATTAAAGTCAAGTGGTATCACTACTGACACACCGAAGAACATTATGCTTGGCGCAGGTACTATCCACAAGGGATTTGCGCTCACATATTCACTCACAACAGATACTGCCATTGTTAAGGGCAAGACCTATTACACGAGAAGTAGTGGTACAGCACCTTATACCTACACGGCTGTGGAAGAGCCGAGTTTGTCATCTATTTCAACATATTATGAAGCAAAGTGGAATTTTGAGGAATCCCTTATCGGTGCTACGTCAGGTGGCAGCAAGTTTTCAATCGTCCCTGAATTCACAGACATTGAAGTGGATGGTGCCCTTGTTAAGGTTAAAGGCTTAACCGTAAAAACGGGTGAAGTAGCAACAATGGAAGTGAATTTCATTGAAATGACACCGGAACTTCTGAAGATGTGCGTTATCGGTGACAGTGCGGCATCAACGGATTTCGCAGGTTACACAGAAATCACTTCAAGGGCAAGAATTACAGAAAATGATTATGTTGAAAATCTTGCATATGTCGGACATAAGACTGACGGAACGCCTGTCATCATCATTTTTGATCAGGCTATCTGCACATCAGGTCTTGAAGTGGAAGGTAAGAATAAGGAAGCAGGCGTATTCACAGGCACATTTGAATGTGTGGCTGATATCAGCCCTGAAGCTGATACACTGCCTTGGCGCATCCTGTACCCAACAATTGCTGAATAAAAGGAGATTTTACAATGGAAAAATATGAATTAAGAGGACTTGTTGCTTCCGATCTTGGAACAGTATGCAAGATTATTACAGCTATTGGAATCAGGCAGTTCAAAGGCTGCTTTAAAGTCGAGGACTTGAAAAATCTAGACAATATTGAACAGGTTGGATTGGATGTGGTGATTGACCTTGCAGGAATCGTCATTGCTAATTTTGAAAAGGCAGAAGTTGATATCCAGGCATTCCTTGCAAGTCTGACTGGAGCTACTGTTGATGAAATTAGGAATCTTTCTCTTGCAGATTATGGTGAAATGATTATCGAAGTTGTAACAAAGGAAGAATTTAAGGATTTTTTCGGACGTGTTATGAAGTTGTTGAATCTATAGGATATATATCATTTATGGACTTGCTATCACAACGATATGCAAGTCCATTTTTGGTATTAGATGATTTTATCAGACTTCATCAGCTTCATGACTTCGTAGTGGAAATATTCAATAAAATTTCAAAAGAGAAAATCGAAGAAAATCGGTGGGAATTCTATCTTCACAAAGTGTACCGGAACATCACATTTGAGAAATACATTGAAATGTGTGAAGAAGAACAGCGGCGCAGGAATGCCGACAAGATGACCCACAAGCAAATCGGAAATGTTATTGAATCGTCAAAAAGGATGTTAGCGGGAATCATTCATGTATAGAAGGCAAAAGAAATGAGGTGATTTTATTGGAAGTTTTTAAACTTTTGGGGACTATTGCGGTAAATAATAGTGATGCGAACAATGCGATTGATGAAACATCGGATAAAGCCGAAAAGTCAGAAGGGAAGATGTCAAGTGCTTTTGGCAAGATCGGGAAGGCAGCTGTTAAGTTCGGCAAGGTGGCAGCGGTAGCAATTGGAGCAGTAGCCACAGGCCTGAGTGCTATGGTCAAGTCGGCTGTCAGTGATTATGCCGATTATGAACAGCTCATCGGTGGCGTTGAAACGCTTTTTAAAGAAAGCGCAGACACAGTAATAACTAATGCGGCAAACGCATATAAGACCGCCGGAATGTCCGCAAATGAATATATGGAAACTGTTACAAGTTTCTCTGCATCATTGCTTCAATCACTCGGCAATGACACCGTGGCAGCGGCATCTAAGGCTGACATGGCAATCACCGACATGTCGGATAACGCCAACAAAATGGGTACTGACATGGAAGCTATTCAGAATGCCTATCAGGGTTTTGCAAAACAAAACTACACGATGTTAGATAATTTAAAACTCGGTTATGGTGGTACCCAGAGCGAAATGGAACGACTGCTTGAAGATGCTACACAGCTTTCTGGCGTTGAATTTGATATAAATTCTTATGCTGATATAGTTGATGCAATACATGTCGTACAGACCGAAATGGGTATCACAGGAACTACGGCAAAAGAGGCAAGTAGTACAATACAAGGCTCAATTGGTTCAATGAAGGCGGCTTTTGAAAACTTTTTAACCGGTATGGCAGACCCTTCACAGGATTTTGATGCATTGTTTGGAAATCTTGTTGATTCTGTTGTGACGGTTGCGGACAACCTTATCCCTCGGATTGCCGCAACCCTTCCAAGACTGGTAAATGGACTTATAAGCCTGATACAGGCGCTTGTTCCGCAGATACCGGGGATATTGTCACAATTATTGCCAGCTATCATAACAGGAGCTACAGATTTGATAAATGGAATTGTTGCGGTGCTCCCACAGCTGATAAGCATATTGTTGCAATCATTGCCGGCTTTGATTGATGGTGTTGTCCAGATATTTAACGGCATAATAGAGGCATTACCACAGGTTGTGCAGATGTTATGTGACGCTCTGCCGGAACTGATACCACTGTTGATATCAGCAGCGGCGCAGATGATTCTTGGGTTATGCCAAGCGCTTCCTGAGATTATTCAGGCAATAATAGATGCATTGCCGTCGGTATTGACAAGCATTGTGAGTTCACTGATTGAAAATCTGCCACTACTCATTCAAGGTGCGGTACAGTTGATAATTGGACTTGTTAAGGCATTTCCACAAATATTCATTGTAATGTTCAAATCCATTCCAACTATTGTCAAACAGCTTGTTGATTCATTCAAAAAAGCGTTTCCGGATGTTGCCGAGTGGTTTGGCAATAAATTCCATGGAGCTGTAGAGCGAATCAAAAAGGTATTTTCTGTAGTTGGAGATTTCTTCAAAGGAATATGGTCAGGTATTAAAGACGCCTTCGGGTCCGTGGGCACATGGTTCCATGACACTTTCTCAAAGGCATGGCAGAAAGTAAAAGATGTATTCAGCAAAGGTGGAGAGGTATTTAGTGGCATCAAGGAAGGCATTGATAAAACATTCAAGAAAGTTGTTAATGCAATAATCAAGGGCATTAATACTATCATTTCAAAGCCGTTTGAAACGATAAATAACGTATTCAGCCGTTTGAAAGACATCAAAATAGCTGGATGGCATCCGTTTTCATGGCTGAAGGAATTTGGAGTGCCGAAGATTCCGGAACTTGAACTTGCAACCGGTACTGTTGTAAACAAAGCAACTCCGGCGATTATCGGTGAGGACGGTGCAGAAGCAGTTGTTCCGCTCGAGAAGCACACGGAATGGATTGACAGAGTGGCGGATAAAGTTGTGTCTAAAATGGGCGCAACAAGAAATGATTCTGTATTGGCTGCAAAAATTGATGAATTAATCAGTTTCGTTAAGTCACTGAAAATATATCTGAATACCGGTGCGCTGGTCGGCGGCATATCAGACGAGATGAATGAAGCGCTTGGTAACATAGCATTTGCGGCAGAAAGGGGCAGATAATGAACGGCGTAACCTTTGGAAGCAAACATTCCTACACTGATTATGACTTGATATTGAAATCAAAGACAATCGGTGTGGCGTCAGTTAAAACCAAAACAGTAGACATTGAAGGCGGCCATGGTTCTTTGGATTATACCGCCTTTTTTGGCGAACCGAAGTATAATAACAGGACATTGACCTTCACATTCGCATCAACGAAGCATCCACTGTCGTTTATACAAAGTTATTCAGATCTGATGAATAGCCTGCATGGGCAGAAGATGAAGATTATACTTGATGAAGATCCGAACTACCATTATGTTGGAAGACTGTCTGTCGGGGATTATTCCACATCAGGGAAGATACCGACTGTCACGGTGACAGCGAACTGTGAGCCATTTAAGTATAAAAATACAATGACAACTGTGTCAAGGGCGGTCAGTGGGTCAGCATCAATCACACTGCCTAACATGCGCAAGAAGGTTGTTCCTACAATCACGACAACCGCCGAAATGACTATAGTATTCGGCGGAAGAACATCAACAATGGCAGCAGGTACATTTGTAATTCCAACGCTTGAGTTGACAGAAGGCGATAATGTTGTTACTGTTACCGGAACAGGCAACATCACATTCAAGTATCAGGAAGGGGGCTTGTAAATGGGCGTAAGTGTATATTGTGGACAACTTTTGATATATAGTACGACCATTGACAGCCTGAAGCTTATCGCTCCCAAGGTAACACAGGAAGTCAACAAGACCGGTTCTTTTGAATTTAGCATCTATCCTGACCATCCGTACTATGACCTGATTCACAGATTCACGGATATAATCACTGTGTATGACGATGGTATTTCAGAACCGTTATTCCGTGGACGCATCGTCAAGGACGAAAAAGGATTTTATAACGAAAAGAAAGTCACCTGCGAAGGGGAACTTGCCTTCCTGCTTGATTCGGTTCAGCGACCGTATTCCTTCCCTGCAGCCGGATACGCAACGACACCCGAGGGACTTCTGAAATACTACATTGACCGCCACAATGCGCAAGTCAGTGATGATAATAAAAAGTTTATAGTCGGAACGGTCACCGTGACTGATCCGAACGGGTATATTACCCGAAGCAATTCGGACTATGCCACGACATGGAATGAATTGACAGCAAAGCTTGTCAATAGCCTTGGCGGCTATCTGTGGACTCGTCATGTGAACGGCGTGAATTATATTGATTATTTGTCTGATTTCACGACTATATCGAATCAAAAAATTGAATTTGGTTCAAACCTTCTTGAATTGACGCAGACCATATCTGCTGATAGCTTTGCGACAGCGGTCATTCCGCTGGGAGCCAAAGATAAGACATCAGGAAAGCGATTGACGATAGAATCGGTCAACAACAATGTTGATTATGTGTACAATGCCGAAGCTGTGAAAAAATATGGTTATATATTCACTACACAGACGTGGGATGATGTAACAGTTGCAAGTAATCTGAAAGCGAAGGGGCAGGCATATATTGACGGCATAGCACAGTTTACGGCATCAGTAAACGTATCTGCCGCCGATCTGAACGGTACAGGCGTGAATGTCAATTCATTCCGAATCGGGCGGTATGTGACAGTTGAAAGCAGTCCGCATGGCATTTCACAGAACTTCGTTGTATCAAAGCTGTCAAGGCAGCTTGACAAGCCGGAAGCAACACGCCTGACGCTGGGGGCATCCTTCAAGACTTTGACGGAAAAACAGCATAATACAAATTTGACAATAAGCGATATTGGGCTGAGAATTGATTCAACCGAGCAGAAGGTCATTCAGCTTGAAAACGGGTCCATCACCGTATCAGACACAGAACCGGAGTCACATGAAACATTGTGGCTTGATACATCTTTAAATCCGCCATTGTTGAAACGGTATGCACCTGAATATCTGCTACTGGTCGCAGAACCGTCCGATTGGACTTCAAATTACACATCATATTTCACATTTGAATCATCCACAGGTACCTATTCCGCAGTGGCAGGAAGCACAGCTCCGGAATGGGAAGAAGATACCTATTATCAATACGCCGAGTGGATAACTGTAAATGATACCACGCAGGCCTTCTATGTGATTGAAAAGAATTTGTCGGTGGAAATATCGAAGTCCGAGACCAATATAATGTCAAGAGTATCAGAAGACTATTACTTGAAAGACGAAACTGATTCATTAATCTCATCTGTCAGCACGACCGTTGAGCAGAATAAGAATTCCGTTGATATTCTTTTCAATCAATATTCAGCAAATCTTGAAGATTTGTCTGAAAATACAGATACCAAATTTGAAGAAATCAAGAAGTATATCAGATTCGTTGATGGAAAAATCCTTCTTGGCAAGGTTGGAAATGAACTTGAACTGCAGCTTGAAAATGACCGAATATCATTCTTACAGAGCAATTCTGAAGTGGCGTATTTTAGCAATAACAAGATGTACGTTACAGATGGCGAATATACGAATTCGCTAGTACTTGGACAATTTGCATTTTTGCCGAGGAGCAATGGAAACCTATCTTTCAAGAAATTGGTATAAAGTTCGTACCCATTTCGTACCCAAGCAATATAAAATGATAAAAGAAAAGCCTTAAAATAAGGACATTTGACTATCTGGAGAACGTGCCTTTTAATCAAGTTGTCCGGGGTTCGAGTCCCCGATGGCTCACTGAAAGCGGAAACATAAGGGTTTCCGCATTTTTTTTGCTATTCGGGGACTCGAACCCGGGTTCGTCTCGCCTTCGTAAACTCAGGCTCGGTCGGTTCGACGGGATAAAGGTCCGCCGGACCTTTATCTGAATCCGTCTCACCCCCGATGGCTCACTGAAATGAAGAATCACGAATGTGATTCTTTTTTTGTAAATCGGGGACTCGAACCCTGATGGCTCACTGAAATATTTATTTTATTTATATAACTTCACATTCAAAGAGGTAAAGGAAAATGTATAAGGAGAATGATAATCTGAACAAGGAAGAGATTGATAAATTCAGATCAATGTCTCAAACAGAACGTGATAAACTTCTTGCAGAAAAAGAAAAGGAAGTTTTAAAAGAAAAGAAGAACTAGAAAGCGCTTTGCAGGAATGCAGGGTGCTTTTTTGATTTTGAAATTCTCAACTTTAAGTTCCGGGTCACGGCTGAATTTGTCACTTCGTATCTTGATATAGTGTTTTTTCCGTTACGATATGTGCCGTGAAACGTCCGTCAGAACCTCTTATGGTATTGGCGCAGGCTCCCGGCTGTGCCGGGGGCCGTTTTTTTAAAGAAAACTATCTTCCTACTTTTTCTAATAATGCATCCTGAAGGACCTGGGAAAAATTAATGTTGAGCTGGATAGCTTTCTCATTAAGCCACGCAGGAATGGTCAGGGTTTTCTTTACGGCTTTGGAGTTGGTGCGTCTCTTATAGGCAAGCATATCAAATTCAATAACAACAAGAAATGCATCGTCATCAACTGTGATTTTGTCAATAGATGAAGGAACAGGAAACGGAATATTATTCTTCTCCATATCTTCAAGGCACAGCCCAAGTGCATCAACAGCCATGTTATAGGCTTCTTCCATATTATCTCCCTCAGTTAAGCATTCCGGAATATCGGGAAATGAAATCCAAAAACCGCCTTCTTCGGCTTTATGAAATAATGCCGGGTAAAATAATTTGTTCATATACATACCTCCATATACGGCAGGGATTATTTAATCCCCGCTTGTTTAAGAATCGCTTGTTCCAGCCCTTTTTTAAGAGCTTTTCCGTGATAAGGAACAATGGTTTGTTTATTAGTATTTTCATTGATCATTTTAATATGTGAACCATTCTGACTAACTTCTTTAAAACCGTTCTGCTTGAGAAGTTTAATCATTTCTCGGGGTGTCATTGGCATTAACTTTATCTCCTCCTTATCGTGATTATATTATAATACGTGCGAATACGTATGTCAATACATGAATACGTAATAATACGTATAAAAGAAAACTACTCTGGTATATTAAGAGTAATCATATTCATAAATGAGCCTTCCGGAACAGTAATTGAAGCTGGCGAGCTTGAATCCGGAACAGCATGGCCGTTTTCGAGTTCATCAAGAACCCATCCGCCGGCGGCATCAATCGCCATCTCGGTGGCATTAGTTAAGTCGTGTCTTTCTGTCACACAACCGGGCAGATCAGGTATGACTACGGTATAACCTTCTGCCTCCTCGAATGGAGTAAAAATTGCCGGATAAATTAATTTCATAACATACACCTCTTTCTATGTAAAAAAATCAGGTAACCGAAGTTACCTGCTTCCAAACCGAATGAAAAGGTGGGGTGACATTTCCCACATCTCCTAACAATGGGCGACGGCTGCCTTTTCTGTCCTCAGTTTCATTCAATACAGTCTATGTGTTTGGTAACTCTATTATACATTATTAAATTTGATTTGGAAACTCAAAATATCACCATAATCGCAAACTCCGGACAGAACCGGATTGCGTAATTATCAAACCGCACCCAGTCGGTACCGTATATCTGCTTGTAAGCCCAAAGCGGGGCTTTAAGCTCTTGCTTTCTATGCCGGGAATATGAAACACCGGATGGTAATCCGATGTATAAGACAGAAAAACCACTTGTTGGATATCACGGACTGGATAAGACAGGGGATTTTGGGGACTTCAAGGGGAAATACTTGCAGGCTTCTGCCATTGTACAAAATCAACAAAGTGTATCTAGTAATTTTGGAAATATTTCTGATTATAACGAACTGGAAAATTATTTCCAAAAGAAATATAATATTAACATAGACAATTCTATGAAGAAACTTAATTTGGAAAGAGTCGGTATGCAAGAGATGATTATTTTTTATATGTTAACAAAAAACCGGCATTGGACACGTTATTGTTGCAGAAAAGATAGACGGAAAACTGAATTTATATGATGCACAAAGGGGAATATCTATCGATAACCTTGACTTTGCCAAAGTAGATGGTGTAACATTATGAAGAACAGATGGATTAGATCCATAGGATAGAGGTATTGCATCATATAAGAATAGGTGATTTGTATGGAGCTTCGGAAAGCGTGTAAAAGTGCATATGATTTATTACAAGAAGATGGCTTCATCGGTTTTTACAGGGTTATTGATATTGGCTATGGATGGGTGTTTTTTGGCGGAAATCCCAAGGAAGTATATTATGGTGTAAGAACTGTCATTGTTAATAAGGAGACAGATACATGTGAGTGGTTTGCTGCTCAAGATATAGATAACGAAAAACTGATAGAGAACGGAAATATTGTTGATTTTCCAAACGAATATAAATACAAAGCATCATAGAGAACACTATGGTGCTTTTTATATAACAAAAAAGTGAATATGTGCAGTACATATAGGAATTATGTCAACGGAAACGGAGAATAATCGGATGGATAAGAGGAAAGAACCACTTGATAAAAATTGAAAAAGTAGTATAATAAAACATAATACGCAACTCTTTGCTGAAAACCAAATAGAATTTATGAAGGAGATTGGAATATCAATCAAATTTAGTAATATTTCTGATGATGATCATGTTGCAATTGAAGAAAAGGCTTCAGAATATTTACAGAAAAAAGGATTCAATGGGGATTATTCACCTAATGAAGATGGTAAAATGTGCGAATCAATATTAGATATGTTATAGGGTGAATATTAGCCGGAAAGCATAAATGAAAAGTGTAATCTGGTGCAGAAGAGGATTGGCTTTATGAAGCGGCAACCGAAGCAAACACAAATGTGAATAGAGAGTTAGGATATAGTGGTGATGGGAATATTTGAATATAATATTTGCAAAGAAGCGAGTAATGAAGAATTCAAAAAAGCTTGCAATAAAATTGAACAGAATATCAGTAATTTAAGCACGGGAGATCCACTTGTAGATGTTGACGGATCGGCAGTGAAGGTTTACAAAGGCAGTAATGATACGATAAAAGTATTTAATGATTATGAGGTTGATGCTGTTTGGATAGAATCAACAATGAATCTTGATATAGTATTAAAGAACATGACAGAGAGTTAATTTAGTTATTATAACGGCACTGGGAAGGTGATTAATTAAAATGAAGAAAGAAGAAAAAAAGATACTTTGGTTAGATGATTCAAAAGACATTGGGAAGAAACCATTGCCAATTGATAACCCTGAAGCCCGGAAAGTGTATGAAAAGCTGATGGAAAAATATAAAAATAATAAATATAATAAATATAGGGTATGAATTCTGAATACCTTATAATTGATTGTTCCCGGTGCAAAGATGGTTACATCCTGATGGTAGGGAAATTTCTTGGAAGTAGTGATATTAGATGAAAGTTAAATATATAGGCAAGACGAATGTTTCTTTAACCAATAATAAGATATATGAAGTACAGTCTATTGAAAGTGGAATGTATAGAATAGTTGATGATACAGATGATGATTATTTGTTTTGCTCAATCAACTTCGAGGTAGTGGAAGAATCAAGCACTCCGCAGTAGCAGGGTGTTTTCTATGTTCAAAAGAAGGAATAATAATGGTTGTTTTTTCTCAATGTATGGATTGTAAAAATTATATAGGCAAAAAGGGGGGATGCATTCTGTTGCAAGGCATTTCCGGAAGGCATACCTGACGTATTCTATGCTTGGAATTTTCTAATTCACACTTTTTTACAGATTTCGATGCAATCGGTGATAATTTTGCAAGGCTCTTGATATAATATTTTAAATTCTCTATATCCTCTAATATACATATTGCTATATATTATCATACTATATTATCACATATAGCAAATTAGTAACACTAAGTTGCTGATTTTGACCGCAAAAGGGTGAAAATATCGTATTATATATCGTGATGCCGTTCTTTCAGCGGCGCATAACACCATGCTGCTATTCCTCCCAAATGGGCGTGTGAATAAGCCGGCCATCGCTCATAACACTATTGATGCCAATAAGCCTGAATCTGCCGGGTGAGCAGTATTTGCCGTTTGTGTATGAACTTACATATAGAAGCATTATGATTTCAAGAATGGCACGCGAAATGTCATGGCCAACAGAATATTAAGTTATATCAAGTGAAAAAATTGCAGTTCGGATAGGAGAAGAAGTAAAATCGCGAATTCTCCGGCTTTACTTTAGTGTACTACTATGGTAGAATACTAAATAAATGCGCGGAGGATTTTTTGTGCGTAATTGGAATGGAGGATTAATTTTATGAAAAAGAAATTAGCATTAGTTATGGCACTTGCCCTTACTATGGGTATTGCGGCAACAGCGTGTGGCAAGAAGTCAAGTGGGACAGCAGGTGCAGGCTCGGCAGATAATAAAGTATACGCTGTTGAGGCAGGTTCAGCTGGACAGGCAGTAGCTAAGGATAACGGCTGGAAGACCAATGTGGTAGCTGCACAGTCTGATGCCCTTATGGAAGTTGCGTCAGGTACATCGGATGCCGCCATTATCGACCTTCTTATGGCCGGAGCGATGATTGGCGAGGGAACAAGTTATCCGGATCTTAAATACACGGACAAGCTTACAACAGAGGAATACGGTGTCGGATGCCGTAAGGGTTCAGATCTTGTATCTTATATTAACTCTGTTTTTGCATCATCATATGCTGACGGCACCATGAAAGCAACCGCAGAGAAGTATGGCGTTCAGGAAGCCATTGTTGAGCAGAAAGATGCCGAGTATGTTAAGAATGACGATAGTGATGTTGAGTACATTAAAAATAAAGGAACTCTTGTTGTAGGTATCACTGATTTTGAGCCGATGGATTATAAGTCAGAGGATGGCAAAGAGTGGATCGGTTTTGATGCAGATATGGCTAAACTTGTAGCTGAGAAGCTTGGAGTTGAAGTACAGTTCGTTGAGATTGACTGGGACAATAAGTCAATGGAACTTGATTCTAAGACTATTGACGTTGTATGGAACGGTATGACAATTACAGATGAAGTTACGGCTGCCATGGACTGCACCAACGCATACTGCAATAACGCACAGGTTGTTGTTGTATCAAATAAGTAACATTAGGAAAGGTATGCTATGTTTTGGACGGTAACACAGACCCTTTTAAGCGGTCTATTGACAACATTTGAGATATTTGCGTTTACACTGCTTTTTGCACTTCCGCTCGGACTTGTAATCGCATTCGGTTCGATGAGCAAGTTTAAGCCGCTTAAGTGGCTGATTCATACGATTGTGTGGATTATCCGCGGAACGCCGCTTATGCTTCAGCTTCTTATTATTTTTTACGGACCGGGTATGATAGGCTGGCATGTGTGGAGCGGCAACGAGACGGGAAGAATCACGGCAACGGTTGTTGCGTTTACGATTAATTATGCGTGCTATTTTTCCGTTATTTTCAGAGGCGGAATCGAAGGCGTTCCCGCAGGACAGAGAGAGGCCGGAGAGGTGCTCGGAATGACCAAGGGACAGATTTTCAGAAAAATAACACTGGTTCAGATGATTAAGAGAATTGTGCCGCCGATGTCCAATGAAATCATCACGCTTGTCAAAGATACCTCGCTTGCCAGAACAATCGCGGCATACGAACTTACTTTTACCGGATACTCATTTATGAAATCAGCCGGACTTGTGTGGCCGCTTTTCTATACCGGAATTTTCTACCTGCTTTTTGTAGGAATACTTACATTGATATTTAATTATGTTGAGCGCAGGCTCAGCTATTTCAAATAGGAGGAGCGGTTATGGCGATACTTGAAGTCAATAATATTGAAAAACATTTTGGCAGTACAAGCGTTCTCAAAGATGTCAGCTTCTCACTTGAAGAAGGCAGTGCGCTTGCGATAATAGGCTCTTCGGGTTCGGGAAAAACGACACTCCTCAGATGCCTTAATTTCCTGGAGACTCCGAATGGAGGAACGATTAAGGTCAAAGGAGAGACGCTTTTTGATGCTTCGCTTAAGCAGAAACGCAAGGAGAGCGAACTCAGAACCAAAAGACTGCATTTCGGAATGGTATTCCAGTCATTTAATCTTTTCCCGCAATACACGGCACTTGAAAATGTGACGCTTGCAGAAAAACTTCTTGCAAAGGAGCGCCCGGATTTCAGGACTGCTAAGAAAGAGATTTATGATAAAATAAATAGTCACGGTGAAGAACTGTTAGCACAGATGGGATTGGCGGAGAGAATGGATCATTATCCGCATCAGCTTTCAGGCGGACAGCAGCAGCGTGTTGCAATAGCAAGAGCGCTCGCGCTTGAACCGGATATCCTGTGTTTTGATGAACCGACGTCGGCACTTGACCCGGAGCTTACCGGAGAGGTGCTTAAGGTCATAAGAGGACTTGCGGACAGACACACGACCATGATTATCGTAACTCATGAGATGGCTTTTGCCAGAGACGTTGCGGACCATATTATATTCATGGATGACGGATTGATTGTGGAGCAGGGTGCACCGCATGATGTCATAGATAATCCGAAGGAAGAGAGAACCAGGCAGTTCCTGTCAAGATATACGCAGGGATAATGCTTTAATAATACGAAATCTTTAGAAGCTGTAAAGGCCGGTAAGAGGTCTTTGCAGCTTTTGTGCGTATATGGGAAACAATTGACTGAATTTTAAAACAATGTAACAAAAATGTAACAATTTTGGCATTGAAATATGGAGGAGGAACATTATATACTTAATATATAAAACATATAAGGAGAGAACTTATGAGGAGCAGAAAAATTATTTTATCAATGGCAATGGCGGGAGTCCTTCTTACAGGATGCGCATCGGTAAACAATCAGAATGAGGAGGCCGGACAGACACCTGAAATTGCGACCGAAACGTCAACGGAATCAATGGGAGAAATCGAACAGAAGAAGAAAACGGAATCAAGTGTAGAAAGAATATTAACTAAAGAGGAGACGGATGAACTTATAATTGGAAGAGTATGGGGAAGACTGTATGATGGAATGTGGCTTAAAGGATATGGTAAAATACTATATCCGGGTTATTCGATGTCATATACAACAGAGTATGATTATGATTTGCGTTCACTTGTGACAGATGATGGGATAACAGTAGTTGATAAAATTGACAGCCTTGAAATAAACTTTAATAATGATGATGATGTTTCAAAGTGGGATATTGTTACAGTGCCTGTCAATGATAGTCTTGCAATAGTAGATATGTATAAAGGCAGCCGAACTCCACGGTTATTATATCGTGATGCCAACGGAGACGGAGTGAAAGACGTAATAGTGAGGATGAACAGCTTTTATTCGGGAATGATGGAACAAATTGACAACAATTGTTATTGCGTTATTGTTGATGGAAAGACCCATAAGGCATCGGAACTGTCCGCGAAAGACTATTTTAAGAAATTTGATGACGTTACGAGTGTGACAGGTAAAAAAGTGTCTGATGATAATCTTGAAATCAGAGTTTCACTTTCAGGTGGAGAAGAGGTCATTGATAATATAGAAATTAATGCCAATATCGAAATTGGAGATATACGCTTAAACAGCGAGAACCAATATATATATTTTGGTGAAGACGGTCCATATGTCGGATTCTGGGTAACGGCGTATTCGCAGAGCACGGATACTTATAGGGAACTTATCAGCCTGCTTGTAAAGAATAAGCTTGTTTATAACAGCACAGATAATTCATATGAACTCGGAGATGAATTTGTGATAGATTCGGATTTGAAGGGATTGAACGGAATCAGTGAATATTCAGAAATACCTGCGGAGGAGATTCAGAAGATACTGAATGCAATGTAACGTCTGAAAAAAATCTTGCTAAAAATCCGTTGAAATTGTAGAATGTCTGTAGAATATTTTTTTAGGGAGAGATTGTATGCAGACAGATAATACAGCTAAGAAACGGATACGTATTACATTTAATTCGCCGGTTATTTTATCATTTGTGGGTGTGTGCCTGCTGGCACTGATACTTGATAAGATTACGGGCGGAATCAGTACACTTAAGTTGTTCAGCGTGTACCGCTCGTCATTTCTTAATCCACTTACATATGTGAGGCTTATAGGACATATTTTCGGACATGCCGGATGGAGCCATTTCATCAATAATATAATGATGATCCTTATATTGGGACCTATGCTTGAAGAGAAATACGGCTCAAAGGATATCCTTCTGGTAATATTGATAACAGCGGTTGTAACGGGTGCGTTTCATATGATTTTCAGCCCGTTTACAAGACTTCTGGGAGCCAGCGGAGTCGTGTTTGCTTTTATTCTGCTGTCGTCACTTACGAGCTTTGATGATGGAGGCATTCCGGTCACATTCATACTTGTTGCGGTTATTTATATAGGCGAGCAGATATACCAGCTTATAGCCATTACCAGCAATGTGTCCAATATCACACACATCATCGGCGGTGCGGTGGGTGCCACATTTGGATTTGTCAGCAATAAGCTTATGCATACGAATAAGTAAGGTGTATCATTATGAAGATTACATACATTTATCACAGCGGATTCCTTGTGGAGTCCGCTGATGCCTATTATATATTTGATTATTACAGAGCGGATTTTCCTGTTACAGATGCGGATAAGCCGGTGTATGTGTTTGTGAGCCACAGGCACCCGGATCATTATAATCCGTATGTTTTTGAGATATTAAGGGAAAAGAAAGTGCGTCGGATGACTGGAATTATATCATATGATATCAAACCGCGCAATTATACATCCCATATGGAGGGCGTTGAAATCATAGCAGCGGAGCCGGATAAGGAATACACACTGGATAATGGCGCACTGGTCCGGACACTGCGCTCTACAGATAAGGGAGTGGCATATGTTGTCACGTTTGATGACGGCGGAGTGCCAAGGTCGGTATACCACGCGGGAGATTTGAATGACTGGGTATGGGAAGGCGAAGACGAGCGTGTGAATAAATGGATGACAGGCTCATACCGCAGATATCTGACGGCTGTTGAAGGGATGCATTTTGATGCGGTCATGGTGCCGGTGGATTCAAGGCAGGGGGATGATATGTTCAGAGGAATAGAATATCTCCTTGAAAAAGTAAAAGCGGATGCGGTTTATCCGATGCACTACTGGGACAAACCGGAGGTCATCATGCAGTTTGCGGGGAAGTATCCGCAATATGCCGATATCATCAGGTACACAGAGGACAGGATGGACAGATATAGTGTAATAGAAGATAAGAACCCAAGGGAAATAGTGCTATTGCGCGGCAGCGGATGCGTGTATAAGAAATGCACATTCTGCGATTATTACAGTGACAGCGGCAAGGATGAGGATGTCAATTATATGATAAACCGGGCGGCGCTGTCGCAGGTTACCGGAAAGTACGGCAATATCGAAATAATCAATTCGGGCTCGGTGTTTGAGCTTGATAAGAGGACAATCGAACTGATTAAGAAACGCTGTGCGGAATGCATGATCCATACAATACATTTTGAAGCGCATTATCTTTACAATAACAGGATAGAAGATTTGCGCCGGGAATTTGCGGACTTTGAACTTAAGATGAAGCTTGGGCTGGAGTCATTTGATTACGATTTCAGGGAAAAAATACTTCACAAGGGAATCCCGGAAAAAGATCCGGAAGTGATAAGCAGGAATTTTGATGAGGCCAATTTTCTGTTCGGCATACGCGGGCAGACAGAGGATGGCATGCGTAAAGATATTGAACTCGGTCTTGCAAATTTTGAGAGAATATGTATTAATATTATGTGCGCAAACTCGACCGGTATAAAGCCGTGTAAGAGTGTGATCAAAAAATTCGTCCGCAATATATATCCTGAGTACAAGGATAATGAGCGGGTGGATATTCTTATCAATAATACTGATTTTGGAGTAGGAGACTGAGATTATGAATGAATTGCTTTTAATAGGTTCCGTTGTTCTTATTTTTGGAACAGTTATTCTTGCATATAAGTTATTCGGAAAGGCCGGATTGTTCTGCGTGTCCGCAATAGCGACGGTGCTGGCCAACATTGAAGTGATAATACTTGTGAAGGCATTTGGAATGGAGCAGACGCTTGGAAATGTTCTTTTTGCATCGACATTCCTTATCACGGATATTCTGTCGGAGTGTGAGGGCCGTAAAGAGGCTAATAAAGCTGTAACGATGAGTATTTTTGTATCCGTTTTCTTCTTATTACTATCACAGAGCTGGCTTTTGTATGTGCCGTCGGCCGGCGATACGATGATGCCGTCCATAAAAGCGGTATTCTCGAACACGCCGAGGATGATACTTGCGTCACTTGTGGTATATGTTGTGAGCCAGTTTTTTGATGTGTGGCTTTATCATAAGTGGTGGGCTTTCACGGAGAAGCGGTTTGGCGACAAGAGAAAATTTTTGTGGCTGCGTAACAATGGCTCCACGCTGGTAAGCCAGATAATCAATACGCTTTTGTTTACACTTTTTGCCTTCTGGGGCACATATGATTTAAAGACGATCGGCTCTATTTTTATCAGCAGCTACGTTATTTATGTGGTAACGAGCCTTTTGGACACGCCGTTTGTATATCTGGCAAGACACATACATGATAAGAAAACTAAGGAGAATTTATGAGTACCAAAATTGCTTTTTTTGATATAGATGGAACGCTGACGTCAGAGGTGGATGGTTCGCTTCCCGACAGTGCGATTCTTGCGATAAGGCAGGCGAGGGCGAATGGCAATCTTATGTTTATCAATACCGGAAGATGTTACCAGAACGTGGAACCGCGTTTTATGGAGATTGGATTTGACGGAATTGTGTGCGGCTGCGGAACCAATATCTATTACGGCGGCAAGGAGCTTATGCATGTACACCAGCCGCATGAGGTGGCGATGGAGATTCTTGAGCAGGTGCGCAAGGTGGATGCGGATGTTGTGTTTGAATCACGCGAGGAAGTTCTTTTTGACTTAAGCCGCGGAATCAGGAATCCGGCGGCGAAGAAATTTTATGAGGAATTCAAGTCGCTTCACTATGATATGTCGCATCCGCTTGAGGCGGAAGATTATACCTGCGATAAGTTTGTTGTATGGTATGATACTATGACACAGGTCAAAGAGCTCAGAAAAGTCACGGATAAATATTTCCAGTGCATTGACCGCGGCAATAATTTTCTCGAATTTGTTCCGCACGGTTATTCCAAAGCAACCGGAATCAAGTACCTTGTGGAGCATTTCGGGCTGGATTTTGATGACGCGTATGCTTTTGGCGACAGCAGCAATGACCTGCCAATGTTAAGATATGTTAAAAACAGTGTGGCGATGGGAAATTCGGATCCGGCATCACTTAAGGACGAGGTTGCCTATGTTACGGACAATGCCAGCCGCGACGGAATTGCGAAGGCGTTAAAGCGTTTTGGATTTATCTGAGAGAATTGAAATGTACAGACTTAAGCTGCATCTTATGCTGCCGGCGGGGCATATTGGAAGTTAAGACCGATGGATATGGAGGGAACGGATATTGAATAAAATATATTTTGCAAGACACGGACAGACTGTCTGGAACGTTGAAAATAAGATATGCGGTGCTACAGACATAGCGCTTACCGCCAAAGGACATGAACAGGCCAAAGAACTGGGAGAAATCATAAAGAAGTCGGGATATGCGATTGACGAAATTCTCTGCTCTCCGCTTGAACGTGCCTATGATACGGCAAAACATGTATCAGAAATTACAGGAATACCGATGCGCGTGGAAGAAAGACTCCGCGAGCAGAATTTTGGCATATATGAATCGACAGCCCGTAACGGAGAAGAGTTCAGGGCAGCTAAGACAAATTTTATCAATCATTTCGGCAACGGCGAGACGATGTTACATCTGTGTTACAGAATTTACAGCCTGTTAGAGGAACTCAAAGGCAGCGACAAGACGTATCTGCTGGTGGCGCATAACGGAATTGCAAGAGCCGTGCAGTCTTATTTCTGCGATATGACGAATGAGGAATTTGCGGCATTCGGAATCGATAACTGCCAGGTGTTGGAATATGAGTTTGAATAGTAAGATAAGAATATCGGAAGTTGTGATTATATTGGTAATACCAATTATATTATGCTGCGGATGTATGCATAAATCTGAATCACATACGGTTGCGCCTGTTAAATATAAAGCAGCAGAAATTATAGAAAAGTACGAAACCGAATATGAGACATATTCGGAAGCTGCTTGGACAGATAAAAACGGAAATCCTACTTATCCGATGGAACCGTGGGATAATTTTGGGAGTAACGCTGATAACGCTGTAAAAATAGCGAGAAATTATATGCCGGATAATCTGATTGATAATTTATCAACCGAAGAACTGATAGAATTTGCAAACAGTACCGTGTGCGAAGTGTTCAGCATTAAAATTAATCCGGTCAGGAGTGCGGCGATAAATAATATTATGGAAAAATCAAATGCGTTTGAAGCTGCTTCCCGGAGAATTGATTTCTATCAATGCTATGCCAAATTTTATATAGATAAACTTTCAACACAAAATATAACTATGGATAGTTGGAAACAGTACAGGGGCGTTATGGCAGCGGAAATAGTTCTGGGTGGAAACCGGGCATATAATTCATTGGACGATAGTACACGAACGGAGCTCCTTTGTACGATTATAAGTACAGCAAAAGCCAGAGAGAAATCTGATTATACAGAGGCATACGGAGGAATTAACGAGTATACAGTATCGCCATTTATTATGACGGTAACAGGCAGTTCATCTCATGAAAATCAGTGGATACAATATATCCAAAATGCGGAATTGACGGATGTTGAGAGAGAATATGTTGACTCGGCTGTAAATTATTATATGAATAATAAAGTGTTTCGCTTTAGATCGGAATAATCATATGAAGAATATCTTAAGCCTTATTATTATTTTAACATCGTTATGCCTCGTATCCTGTGGTAAAACAACAGTTCCGAATTATACGGTTGAATTATCCTCGCAGGAACCGGTTACGGTTGCGGATGAAACGGTGTTTAAGAAATACCGTGAAGTTATAGAAAAGCAGATAGCGTGTATTAATAAGCGGGATTGGAATACACTTGTTGATTTGTATACCGACAGAGAACTGATGTTGTATCTTTTTGATGAAGATACAAAAGGCAACGGAGTGGCACATATTAAGCATGCAGATATAAAATACATGCATCAGGTTGATTCGAATTGCTTTATGACCTGGGGATATACCGACCGGACGGAACGTCCGGGGGATATGTTTGTGTTTGTCGCGACAGATTGTGATATAGATACCGAAAATCCGGCCTATGTTCAGGGAATAAACCTGTTTGTATACTGGATGCGTAAGACGGATAACGGAATACTGATAAATGAAATCAATGAGGTCACGGAACCGATTATGGAATATATGTATGCTGTGTATCAAATAGATGCATCAGACTGGGAACAGTAAGGAAAATATCTGCGAAAATTTTCGCTTTATGTCGGACTGGGTATTGCAATCCGGTATATGTATGATGTATACTATTATCAATAGTTGCTTACAAGTACAGATTATTCGAGAGTGGTGTTTAAAATGAGCAGACAAAGAGGTGTGGCTGTTAAAGAAATCGGTGAAGTGCTCGGACATAAGAATGCGGTCAGGGCTTTTTTTGTTGCGCTCGCGCTCATATTTATAATACCGGTGTATTTTCTTATAAAACATTTATCCGGAACATATGCTTCCCATATGACAGCGGTTACTGCATGGCTTATAGTTGCCGAGGTGATTGAAATGGGTATGGCATGTGCCGGATATTTTATTTTTTCAAAGGGCTACCGCAGTTATTATAGTCTGTATTACATGACACAGTACTATGCGGTAACGGCCTTCGGACTTATTATATCCGGATTTTATCTGAATGTTACCGGAAGTACAATCGGATATATCTTATCGGCGGCGGGAGTGATACTCATTCCGGTTCTTGACGGATTGTATTTTAAGCTGTTTATGGGATATTATTCTGTGGCGGCAATGGTGTCTGTAATCATGGCACACCGTGCAGGAGAGGATATCGCGGAAGTGGTATGTCTGTGCATTATGTCATGGGCAGCGGCGGCAGTCATTGAAAGATGTGTGTGCGGAAGGGAACAGACGAGGATCAGACTTCGTGCGAAATCGATTTCTGCGGATATGGATCCGCTTACGGCTCTGGCTAACAGAAGAGGACTTGACAGAAAAGCAGCGGTTCTGTGGCCGTACTGCGCGAGAACGCAGACCAATGTCGGACTCATTGAAATTGATATTGATTTTTTTAAGAAATATAACGACAGATTCGGTCATCCGGCAGGCGACAAATGCCTTAAGGAAGTGGCACATGCGATCAAAAATACGGCTAAGCGCAATGTTGATATCACAGCCAGAACAGGTGGCGAGGAATTTATTATTTTTGTACAGAATATGACGGAAGCAGAGCTTGTCGAATTTGCAATGAAAGTAAGAAAGAGCGTTGCCGACCTTAAGATAGCGCATGCTTATGCAGGAGTGTCGGAATATGTTACTGTCAGTATGGGAATTGCATATGGGGTACCGGGGGAAGATTATGCGTTTGACGATATGTACGAGGAAGCCGACAGAGCTTTATATAAAGCGAAGAACAGCGGCCGTAACTGCATAGTGTGCGGAAACCGCGTATACGGAAGAATGCGCGGCGGCGTCGGCGCTGTAATATAGAAATTAATCCCGTAAATTAAGAAACCGTTACCTTGGGAGGGTAACGGAATCTTAAGGATATATGTGGGTTAATATCAGAGTATTAACTCTGAAATAAGAGGGGGTTTGGTAATAAGAACATCTCGTTCTTACAAGTGTTATTCTAACGGTAAATATGCCAAAAGTCAACAGAATAAGACAGACAAAAATCGCTGTCATCTCGACATTTCGTCGAGATGTATTAAAAGACTTTTTTATGTTAAAACTTATACTGAAATATAAGGAGGATGGCATAATGAAAGGTGCTATATTTGATATGGATGGGCTCATGTTTGACACTGAGTCTGTTTTTGTGAAAGCGTGGGACTATGTAGGGGACAGGCTTGGAATAGGTCCGGCCGGATTTATGGTGATAGAGACACTGGGGATGAATCTGGAGGTGACTAAGCAGAAATGGCGTGAACGTTTCGGCGGGAAGTGCGATGAGGCCGAAGTTGAGCGCATGACCTACGAATATATTGATGATTACTATGCCAATAACCATGTTCCGGTGAAAAAAGGACTTAAAACCATTCTTGATTATCTTAAAGGCCACAGATACCGTATTGCGGTTGCATCATCATCACCGGAAAATGTTGTAAAAGCACATCTTAAGGACGCAGATATCGATAAATATTTTGATGTTATCATGTGTGGGGATATGGTGGCCAAATCCAAGCCTGAACCTGATATTTATATTGAGGCGGCCACAAAACTAAAACTTCCGACGAGCGAGTGCTACGCATTTGAGGATTCGGAAAGCGGGCTTAAGGCAGCACTTGCATCGGGCTGCCGGACTATTATGGTGCCGGATCTGTGGCAGCCGGATGATGTAATGAGACAGAAAGTCGCTGCCGTGTGCAAGGACCTTGATGAGGCGGCAGTGTACATCGACAGCGACAAGTAATTATTTTAAAAACATTCTTATTAATTTACCGTTAAAGCTGCGGTAAGGCTGGTAGCGCATCGGGAGGTCGAGCCATGTTTTCTTATCGACAATACTTTTGTAGTGTGAGAAAGTATTGAAACCGTCACGGCCGTGGTAGGAACCCATACCGCTCGCGCCGACACCGCCAAATCCCATATTGCTTGTGGCAAGGTGGATGATCGTGTCGTTCACGCATCCGCCGCCGAAGCTTATGCGGGATGTGATATTTTTTATAAGTTTACGGTCCGAGGCAAAAATATACAGTGCCAGCGGGTGCGGCTGTGAATTAATATCATTTATTAACATCTCATAATCGGTAAAAGTCATAACCGGCATGACCGGTCCGAAAATCTCTTCTTTCATGACAGCGTCATCGCGCGTTACATTATCCATGACCGTCGGCGCAATCTTAAGCGACGATTCGTCACATGAACCACCGTATACAACTTTGGAAGGGTCAATCAAATCTTTGATCCTGTTGAAATGCTTTGCATTTATTATTTTACCGTAGTCAGTATTTGCAAGCGGGTCATCCCCGTACTGGAGGGCAATCTGTTTCTGGACTTCAGCGATAAAAGCATCCTTTATATCTGCGTGGCAGTAAATATAATCGGGAGCGACGCATGTCTGGCCGCAGTTGAGATATTTGCCGAATACGACACGTTTGGCGGCAATTTTAAGATTGGCGCTCCGGTCTATGATGCATGGGCTCTTGCCGCCGAGTTCAAGTGATACCGGCGTAAGGTGTTCGGCGGCTTTGCGCATGACTTCACGGCCGACAGCCTGGCTTCCGGTAAAAAATATATAATCAAATTCCGCCTCAAGAAGGCATGAATTTTCTGCGCGGCCTCCGGTAACAACCGTTACATATTCAGCCGGGTAACAATCTTTGATAATGGATTCGATGACGGCACTTGTGGCCGGTGAATATGCGCTCGGCTTAAGAACCACAGTGTTTCCTGCAGCTATCGCATCCGCAAGCGGGTCAATCGTAAGCAGGAAAGGATAATTCCACGGGCTCATGATAAGCACGGTTCCGTAAGGCGATGGCTTAACATAGCTTCGGGACACATACTGTGCAATCGGAGTTGCAACGCGGTGCTCGCGTGAGAATCTGCGGGCATGCTTTATCATGTATGATATTTCGCTGAGCGAAAGACCGACTTCGCACATATAACTTTCAAAAGCGCCTTTTCCGAGGTCTTCCTTTATTGCCGCGTGGATTTCGCTCTCGCGTTCTTTTATTGCAAAATAAAGTTTCTTAAGTGCGTTGATCCTTGCGGTTACGGGAAGTGTGTGGCCTTCGGCGTAGTATTTTTTCTGGTCTGTAATTATTCTGTTAATCTGTTCCGGTGTCATAATGTCCTCCGTTAGTCTGCCTGTCCCAATGACATGACACAATAGTAGAATTTTTCCAGCTCGGAAGCGTTCATAAGCTTCGGAACAGGATAAAGAGGATTAGCCTCTTTGTCGGCAAAGCGTGCAAGCTCCGGAATGTCCTCCTCTTTGATTTCGGGAATCACATCCGGAACGTTGAGGTCTTTCTTCATCTGTCTGATTGCTTCGATAAAAATTGCAGCACCTTCATCATCCGGGGTACCGGCATCGGCAAGGCCTGCACAGACGGCAAGTCTGCATAATTTGTGCGCGGCAGATTCGCCGTAAGCCTCAAGTACATGCGGCAGAAGTACGGCATTGGCAAGTCCGTGCGGGGTGTTGTATCTGCCGCCGAGTGAGTGTGCAACCGCATGCACATATCCTACATATGATTTGGTAAAAGCACTTCCGGCAAGGTATGCAGCATAAAGCATCTGCTTACGAGCTCTCATATCATTGCCATCATTGTAAGCTGTTCTGATATATTTAAAAATAAGCTGCACGGCGCGGATGGAATCTTTGCGGGTTCCGGCAGTTGTAGAGCGTCCGATATATGCCTCGACTGCATGTGTAAGTGCATCCATTCCCGTTGTCGCAGTGAGTGACGGCGGGAGCGAACGTGTCACCTCCGGGTCGAGAACCGCATAATGCGGTATGAGCGGAAAATCATTGATAGGGTATTTATGTCTGGTTTCGGCATCTGTGATTACCGCGGCAAGCGTTGTCTCACTTCCGGTTCCGGCAGTTGTCGGAATTGCAATTAAAAGCGGAAGTTTACGTCCTACTTTCAGGATTCCTTCCATATCAGAAAGTTCTTTGTTCGGACGGGCGATTCTTGCACCGGCTGCCTTGGCACAGTCAATTGATGAACCTCCGCCAAAACCTATAAGTGCCTCACAGTTATTTTCTTTATAAAGTTCAAGTGCTTCGGCAACGTTGACAGTTGTCGGGTTGGCAACCGTTTTATCATATACTATGCATTCAATTCCTTCATCGGCAAGAAGTTTCTCAAGCGGTGCGGTAAGTCCGAATGAACGGATGCTTGCATCGGTCACGAGAAGGAGAGATGTTATTTTCTTCTTATGAAGCAGGGTAGGAAGCTCTGCAATTCCCTGAAGTATCTTCGGCTTTCTATATGGAAGAAACGGGATTGCTATATGAAAAATCTGTTGGTAGCATCGGCAGTAAATTTTCTTTGCCCAGAACATGTTGTCAGTCCTCCTTAAGGTATTTAATAAGATTATTGGATATGAGCGTGAGCATGCGGTAGAACTCGGCGCGCTCGGCATCGGTAAGTCCGTTTCCGCCGGCATCCACGGCTTCATTGATCATCTCATCGACCTTGGCTGCTGTTTCGCGGCCTGTATCGGTAAGTATAATCGGTGCGCGGTACTTAGCTTCCGTTGATGTGGTCACAAGCCCGCGTCTGGTAAGTTCCGCGATTGTTCTTGACATTGCAGCTTTGTCTTCTTCACATGCCTGGCTGAGTGCGGTTAATGTCATTCCGCCCGGGTTGTGGTTGAGCGTGTGTAAACACATTACATGCACTCCTTTAAGATTTACCTCCGTCATCTCGCGGTTCTTGATACGCTGGAGACTGCGGTATATCTGAGTTATTGTCATTGTAAAAATATCAAATCGATCCGACATGGACATCCTCATTACCTCCTTACATTAATGTTGAAAAATCAACATCTTTTTTATGTATTATGCGCGGCGGGGGTTTTTTTGTCAATATGAATGTGCATTAATTCAAGTAAAAAATATATAATAATTCCCTTTTTTTTCATATGGATATAGGTTATAGTCTAATAGATTATTTGATTTGACAGGAGGATTTTGTTATGGCTAATCCATATCTTCCGCAGTGGGAGTATATTCCGGACGGTGAGCCGAGAGTTTTTGGGGACAGGGTGTATGTGTACGGTTCACATGACAAGGCTGGGGCGGACAGCTTCTGCGACTATGTGCTTAAGTGCTGGAGTGCACCGGTTGATAATCTGAATGACTGGGTATGCCACGGTGATATTTTTCACACGCTTCCGGACAGGGATCATGCGGCCGACACCGATTGGACGAATGAGAATAACCAGCTTTTCGCGCCGGATGTAGTAGAGAAAGATGGCAGATATTATCTTTATGCGTACATTATCAATGCGCGCGGCTGCGTTGGAGTGAGCGACAGGCCGGAAGGACCGTTCAAGCTTATTTCCCAATATAAATACACTATGCCGGATGAAATCTGCTGTGACGGATGGTTCATAGATCCGGGCGTGTTCGTGGATGATGACGGACGTACATATATTTATTGCGGTTTTGAACGCTCGTTTATGGCCGAGGTCAACAGCGATAATATGTATGAGATCATAGACGGCAGTGAGATAGAACATATCATACCGAATGAGCCGGTTCCGGAGCGTGGCTTCGATACCAAAGATAAGCTCTTTTTTGAGGCGTGCTCGATGCGTAAGATTAATGGATTGTATTATCTTATATATTCACCGCAGCAGGGTTCGCGCCTTGCATATGCGACATCGGACAAGCCGACTGGACCGTTCACATACCGCGGATACATTGTAGATAACGGTGCGGATTATCCGGGCGGTAATGACCATGGCTCGGTTGCATGCATTAACGGACAATGGTATATTTTTTACCATAGGATGACGAACGGCTCAATCATGTCGCGAAGAGGTTGCGTTGAGAAAATAGAGATTCTTGCGGATGGTACGATACCGACGGTTGAGATGACATCGCTTGGTTTTGAAGACGCTCTTTCACCGTATAAGGTTACGCCGGCGGATATCGCATGTGTGCTTAAGGGCGAAGCTTTTATTACGGAGCATAATCCTTTTGAACGTGTGATTACCAACATCAAAGAAGGAACGGTAATCGGTTACAAATATTACGAATTCGGTGACGATTACAGCTCCGGAACAATGGAATTTGCGGCACAGATCAACGGTATGGGAGCCGATTGTACGCTTCATATCCTTATCGACGGAGAAGACGGCGAGGAAATCGGTTCGGTTAAGATAGGACATGATTCCGGAACGGTCAATACTGTTGTGAAAGCGGTTGCCGGAAGACACGCGGTATTTTTCAAGGTTACAACGGCTTATGGCGGCTGGACCAAAACATTTTTTGAGAACAAAGCTTTATTTGAGCTTAAATCATTTGTATTTATGAAATAAATTTTATATCAGGAGGTCATTTATGAAAATATCAAAGACACAGCTTACACCTGCGAAGTGTGCGCTCGATCTTGGAGACGGAAGCGAAAGAGGACTTTATGTCAATCAGGATTATATCTTAAGAAAACTTGGCAGACCACATAGAGGAATCAATATTATGTATTGCTACTATCCTTTTGATAAGGAGTGGCCGCAGAGAGTCAGCGAGGCATGCAAGGATACCAATATTTCTTTTGCATGGGATTATCCGTATGATGATTATTTCCCATACCGCGGCGGAATTGACGGAAATCATGACGGAGAGCCGTTTACATGCATGCGTGATATCAGAAAACACGGACAGGAAGTTGTCCTTACACTTACATGCGATCCAAACGTTACGGATGAGCAGATTGAAGCCATTGCCAAGGACCTTGTTCCTTACGGTCGCATGATGTTAAGACTTAATCACGAAGCTACGGGAGACTGGTTCTCATTTACCAAGAGAGCAAGCTACAAACAGGTTGCCGATTTCTATGTAAGATTCCAGAGAATCCTTAAGAAAATCGCTCCTAATGTATCTATGATTCTCTGCATAGGCGGTCTTGAACCGGGCTCGGACAAAATCGAGAAAGAAGCAGAATTTGCAGAGGCAGTTAAGGAAACTGACATCTGGTCTGTTGACCAGTACCTTTCACTCAACTGGGGATGGCCTTATGAGGTTGCCCTTAAGGACAACAGCAAGCATAAGAGAAGCAATACTAAGGAAATTTATGACGGAACCAAGGCGGCATACAAGAGATTCCGTGAGATCAACGGCGGTGTAAACAAGCCGATGCTTATTTCCGAGTTCAATGCGGACGGCGACGTAACAGGACCTTTTGACCAGATTGCAACCGTTAAGGAATTCTGCGAATACATCAAAGCCGACAGCGAGAACTGGCTCAGCGGTTTCACATTCTACCAGTTCAGGGATGACGGAAGACTCGGACTTGAGATTACCGACCCTAACAATTCCGATGTCGGAGTTGAGCAGCCTATTCTCGGTGCATACAAGGAAATCATGAATGACGATTTCTTCAAGCAGGGAATTGAAGTTAAGGGCGATGCCGAACTTCCGGTCACACTGCGTTGGGGAAGCTCGGAAGATTCAGAAGGTATCGCAATTGATGTTGACCTTGAGAAAAATCCTGTTTTTGCCGAGGCTTATTTTGAAGGAAGTCTTGCTGATGCCAACCTTATGATGGAAATTAACGGACAGTGGTTCTACAAGGCTCCGGGTGTTAAATTCGTAGATTTCATGCCGGCATTCTTTGACGGTAAGATAAGCGGACCAAAGACTGTGAAACTCAATATTTTTGCTCCTCCTGCGACAGGTGAGAACGATCCGTCACAGGGTGAAGACTGGCTCACCAATTACTATTACGAAATCAAGGAACTTCCGAGACTTCGTTTTGAATTTGAACCTGTAATGTAATATTTGACATTGCGACTCCGGGTGGAAGATGTAGTTCTTCTGCCCGGAGTTTTATATGAATTTTTATATTAAATGCTACAAAAAAAGATATTGATACACATTGCGGAAGATGTTAAAATAAATATATTAAGCGTGTATTAGGAGAAACTCAATGAAATACATGAAAAAGACGAATACATTTGTAATAATCATTATGACCATTATAGATGTATTTCTGATTGGCGGCTATCTTCAGGACGCCATGAAGGGCAATATTTCGATGAATCTGGGAATTATTGTTGCAGTGGCAACCGCGGCAACTCTTGTGGCGGACTATGTCGTGTATTTTATTAAAAAGGATGGAAATCTCTTCCGCTTCGTATCGATCATAGGTTATGCCGCAATATACGGAATCGCACTTATTAACGCGAAGAGCGATACTGTTTTTACGATGGCATTTCCTATTATGGTAATGTATGTACTGTATTTTGATACTTTATTTATGGGAATTATTTCCGGCGTATTTCTTGTACTTAATATTGTATCGGTTGTTATGGCAGCTATCAGCGGCAGTATGCCATCCGGAATTGATTTTGCACTTTCATCGGCATTGCTTCAGGCTGCTACCATCGGTGTCGCCGGATCTGCACTTACATGGATTACACATCTCGAGAAGGTCATGAAGGGTGAGCAGATGAATGAGGTTAAGTCAGAGAAGGAGAAATCCGAACAGATTCTTTCTGACGTACTTGCACTGGGCAACACGGTTAAGGAGAACACCAATAAAGCGGATGCTCTTATGGAAGAACTTAACGATGCAACGACAACTGCGCTTGAGACACTTAAGGCGGTTGCCGACAGCAATAACGATAATGCCAAGAATATAGAGAGCCAGACAGTTATGACAAGCAATATCCAGGAAATGATCATTACTGCTGACAGCAATGCATCGAGAATGGAACGTATCGCAGGCGATTCACTTAACATGGTTTCCGAGGGACGTAAGCTTGTTGGGAAACTTGATGATAAGGCATCCAATATTTCTGCAATGAATGAGCAGGTTATGAATACGATCAATGAATTTGTAAAGAATGCAATTGAAGTAAGAGGAATCACCGACAAGATCAACGGTATATCCTCACAGACTAATCTTCTTTCGCTCAATGCATCAATCGAGAGTGCCAGAGCCGGTGAGGCAGGACGCGGTTTTGCGGTTGTCGCCGATGAAATCCGTAATCTTGCCGATGAGACTAAGACGCTTACCGCCGAAATAAACGGAATAGTGGAGACACTCGAAAACAATGCTTCCGGAACCAAGGAAACCGTAAGCAGGGTTGTGGAATCAATCGAAGATGAGAAAGTGCTTATAGACGATTCAATGGACACCTACGTCAAGATGGAGGATATGTTCAAACAGCTCTACGAGAGTGTTACAGATACGCAGAAGCAGCTTAAACAGATCGTTGATTCCAATAATGCGATTGTTGACAGCATTAACCAGCTTTCCGCAGCCAGCGAGGAGGTTGCTGCCAGCATGGATATGGCTGTTGAACTCAGCAACAATAATATGGCCAAGACCAAAGAGGCCGGCGGCTTAATGGAGGAAATAGTAACATCGGCTAACCAGCTCGATAAATATAACAATTATGTTGATTAGAACACCTGATTATTATGATAAATTCAAATGTATCGCGGGCGAATGCAAGGATACCTGCTGCGCAGGCTGGCAGGTGGATGTGGATGATGCCTCATACGAATATTATAAGACCATAACCGGCGATTTCGGCGACCGTCTTCATTCGGTTATGGTCGATGGTGTCAAAGGAGCAGAAGGGCAGTTTCGCATTAGGGAAGACGGAAGATGCCCTTTTCTCAATGACAATAATCTGTGCGATCTGTACACCGCCCTCGGAGAGGATGCTTTATGTGTGACCTGTGACCAGTATCCGCGTTATACAACCGAGTATGGCAATCTGCGGGAGACAGGCATTGCACTTTCCTGCCAAACCGCGGCAGAGCTTATTCTTACCGAAGACCGTACGCCGGGATTTACCGAACACAATGATGAGGATGCGTTTCCGGCGCTTAATGATATAGACGGCCTTCTTTTCCTGAATTTAAGGGATGCCAGAAAACGCGCGTTTGACATGGTGTGGAACCGTGAAACCGACATTTACGGTCGTATGCGGATCCTTCTTGACTATGCAATAAATTTACAGCGCAATATAAAGAATCCGGACCGGCTTCACGATGTTATCACTGATTATAACCCTCCAGCTTCATGGAGACCGCGTAAAGCCGATAAGGCATCTGCGTATCGGACGTTCTGGAAATATTACCTCAGACAGGTGATAATCAAGCGTGAATGGGTGGAGCTTGCCGGCCTTTGCGATAGTATTCTTTATGGCAGCGGTTATGATGATATCGAATCGGAGTATCGTTCGTACTGCCGTACATATGCTTATGAGTATGAGAATATATTATCGTATTTCGTGTTCAGGTATTTTCTAAAAGGGGTATTTGACCGTGATGTTCTCACCAAAGTCAAGATGGCAATAGTGAGCACACTCATGATCATGCAGTGTGATATGGCGGTGTGGAAACGCAACGGCGGCTCGCTTTCATTCACTGAGCGCGTTGATATAGCGCATCTCTATTCAAGAGAGGTGGAACATTCCGAAGAGAATTTCGCCGCACTTTGCAAGCTGTTTGCGCACAAGAAGGTATTTGACGAGGCGGGACTTGACGCACTGCTGTAAGTATGCCGCGCGGGGAAGTGCGGATAGGGCGGAAGTGTGGCGCCGCGCGGAAGTGAAGCAAGCCGCGCGGGGAAGTGCGGATAGGGCGGAAGTGTGGTGCCGCGCGGAATGGCCAGGTGGAAGAGAGAGTAAAGAGCAAACTTTGGTTGCTATATCTGATACAATTCACACCAAATTGTGATTATCTGCCACAAAAGTGATAAATCGATGCAATATGGAATGCTGCGAAAGTGTCAAAATCTCACTTTTCGCAGCATTTTGATGTAAAAGGGGAGAAATTTAAAGCGAAGACAAAAAAGATGATATCAAATATTATTATATATTGCCGCAAATATACCACCGGATTGGCGAAATAAATTAAATAAGGGGTATTGTGCTCTATAATATATCAGCGATTATATAGAAATATCTCACCTGGAGCCAGAAAATGACCAAAAAAGTGATAAAATAATCAAATATTACAACAAAGCCGATGAAAGCGAAAAATCAGGCCGCGCGGGGAAGTGCGGATAGGGCGGAAGTGTGGCGCCGCGCGGAAACCCACTGTTACGTAAAAAATAAACATCCTTTACAATAACATGTCAAAATGCTATACTATGAACCATAAAAAAAGGCGGCAGAATGCCTTATTATGGGAGAAAAACGGAGACATGAATGTTGTATTAGGCGTTGATATAGGCGGTTCCACGACCAAAATTGTGGCACTTAACGAAAAGAAGGAATGTATTGCGACACTGCAGGTAAAGGCAGCGGACCAGATAACTGCCCTTTACGGGGCAATCGGCAACCTTCTGTACAGTAACAGAATATCATTTGACCAGGTTCGTAAGATTGTCCTTACGGGGGTCGGATCCTCACAGGTTGAGGGGGGAAGCATATATGATATTCCAAGCTGTAAAGTTAATGAGTTTGAAGCAATCGGGCACAGCGGACTTATAATGTCCGGGCTTGATGAAACTCTTGTCATAAGTATGGGAACGGGAACCGCCTTTGTTCATGCACGTAATGATGTATATGAGCATATCGGAGGAAGCGGTGTCGGCGGAGGAACGCTTATCGGGCTTGCAACGAAGATGCTCGGAGAAAGTGATGTGACCGCGGTTGCGGAGCTTGCCAAGGGAGGCGATGTGACGAAGGTTGACCTTGGAATTAACGAAATCAGCAATACGGACACGACGGCATTGCCATCGTATGTCACTGCATCCAATTTCGGTAAGATCAAGAACAATGTCACGAATGCGGATATAGCACTCGGAATACTTAATATGGTATATCAGACAGCGGGAATGTTAGCTGTCTTTGCGTGCCGTAATACCGATATCAAGACCATAGTTGCGACCGGTTCGGTAGCGACACTTCCGCAGGCGGAAGAACTGCTCGGAGCGGTAGGCAATCTTTGCGGAGTTAAATTCATAATACCGAAGGAAGCACAGTATGCGACGGCAATAGGAGCCGCATCATTGCGTTTTGATGACTGATCAAGGAGACATAATACATGAAATTAAGAGACATATTAAAAGACGAGAAAATAACGGTATCAATGGAGGTTTTTCCACCGAAGACAACCGCTAACTATGAATCTGTTGAGAAAGCGGCACTTGGCGTTGCTGCTCTTAAACCGGCGTATATGAGCGTTACATACGGTGCCGGCGGAAGCACAAGAGGCAATACAGTCAATATAGCTTACGAGATACAGGACAGATATGATGTTACCACAATAGCACATCTTACATGTGTCGGTGCGGGCAGGGAAGATATTAAAGACACGCTTGGCAGAATGAAGGAAGCCGGAATTGAGAATATACTTGCACTGCGCGGTGACAGACCGAAGGATTTTGAGGGAGATCCGTTTAAGGATTACCACTATGCGTCTGAACTTGTCGGAGATATTAAGAAATACGGCGATTTCTGTGTCGGAGGGGCATGCTACCCTGAAGGCCATCCGGATTCGGCAACGAAGAAAGAGGACATCCTTAATCTTAAGAAAAAAGTTGACGCAGGCTGTGAATTTCTCACGACACAGATGTTTTTTGACAATAATATTTTTTATAATTTCTTATATAAAGTACGCGAGGCCGGAATACTCGTGCCGGTTGTTCCGGGAATTATGCCGATTACAAGAGCCAACCAGGTTGAGAACGCAGTGAGACTTTCGGGATGCAATGTACCGGAACGATTCAAGGCAATAGTTGACAGATTCGGTACCAACCCTGCGGCAATGAGCCAGGCGGGAATAGCGTATGCGACTGACCAGATAATTGACCTTATCGCTAACGGAATTAACCATATTCATGTATATTCAATGAATAAGCCGGAGATAGCGAAAGGGATTCTTGACAACCTCTCGGAGATTATAGGATGATAATAGACCGCAAAGAAGCACTCAGATATATGGGTTTGGGGCGGAATACCCCGGATGAACGCACACTTGACATGATGGAAGCGTGTATCCGGGAGGCCGAAAAAGTAATGCAGCCGCGGAATGTGCACCGCAGATTTACACTTAAAGTGGATGAGAATGATAACATATCTGCGGGGGGACTTACATTTCATAGTAAGAACCTGGCTAAGAATCTGACCGGCTGCGGGGAAATTATTTTTTTCGCGGCGACACTTGGCAACGGTGTTGATATGCTGATGAATAGGTATAATAAATTATCAATAGCCAAGGCAGCGGTGCTTCAGGGCGTCGGCGCGGCCGCAATAGAGGCATATTGCAATGAGTGCCAGAAGGCGCTTGAAGAAGAACTCAAGGCAGAAGGACTCTTTTTAAGACCGAGGTTCAGCCCCGGATACGGAGATCTTCCGCTTACTATACAGAAAGAGTTTCTGGATGTCCTCGCGGCATATAAGACTGTCGGAATCATACTTTCGGACGGGGGCGTGATGCTTCCGGAGAAGTCGGTCACGGCGGTTATGGGAATAAGCAGTGAGAACAGCAGATGCCATATAGAGGGCTGTGAAATCTGTGGCAAAAAAGATTGTGCATACAGGAGGTAAAACTGATTGGATATCAGGGAAGAATTAGGCAGAAGAATAATATTTTTTGACGGTGGACTCGGCTCACTCCTTCAGGAGAGAGGACTTAAACCGGGAGAACTTCCGGAGACATGGAACCTTACGAGGCCTGAAGTGTTGTATGATATACACAGGGCATACCTTGATGCCGGGGCAGATATAATATTAGCTAATACATTCGGTGCCAACGGATTTAAATACGATAATCTTGAAGAAATAGTCACGGCTGCGGTCGTAAATGCGAAGAAAGCAGTCGCAGACAGCGGACGCAAGGCATATGTAGCACTTGATATGGGTCCGACAGGTAAGCTCCTCAAACCGATGGGAACGCTTGATTTTGAAGAGTGTGTATCGATATATGCCGATGTTGTCAGATACGGAGCCAAAGCCGGTGCCGACCTTATTCTTATAGAGACTATGAGTGACACTTACGAACTCAAGGCGGCGGTACTTGCAGCCAAGGAGAATTCCAATCTTCCGGTTGTGGCGACGGTTGTTTTTGACGAGCATCATAAGATGCTTACGGGTGCGACACCTGAGGTCGTGGTTGCCTTGCTTGAAGGACTCAGGGTGGATGCAATCGGAATGAACTGCGGACTCGGACCGAAACAGATGAAACCTATTTTTGAAACAATGGCGCGCTATGCGTCAATTCCTCTTGTTATAACACCTAATGCGGGACTTCCGCGCTCCGAGAACGGTAAGACCGTGTATGATGTAGGTCCGGAAGAATTTGCGGAGGATATGGAAGAGATAATCAATATGGGCGCGTGGATGGCCGGCGGATGCTGCGGTACCACACCTGCACATATCAAGGCACTGACAGAGCGCTGCTTTGGTATCACTCCGAAGCCGCTTACAGATAAAGATTATACTATTGTTACATCATACTCAACGGCAGTGGAACTTGGAGGAAGACCGGTCATAATCGGTGAGAGAATCAATCCGACAGGCAAATCCAAATTCAAACAAGCGCTACGTGATAATAATATGGAATACATTCTCGAAGAGGGCGTTAAACAGGCTGATTCGGGAGCACATATCCTGGATGTCAATGTAGGACTTCCGGAGATCGATGAACCGGCAATGATGAGAAGAACGGTCTACGAGCTGCAGAGCGTGCTTCCGCTTCCTCTTCAGATTGACACAACGGATCCTGTTGCGATGGAACAGGCAATGCGTATATATAACGGCAAACCGATGATCAACTCTGTCAACGGCAAGGAAGAAATCATGCATCAGATTTTTCCGCTGGTGCAGAAATACGGCGGAACAGTCGTCGGACTTGCACTTGATGAGGCAGGAATTCCGGATACCGCAGAGGGAAGACTTGCGGTTGCGAAGAAAATCTATGACACTGCGGCCCAATACGGTATAAAGCCAAAAGATATCGTGATTGATGCACTCACAATGACCATGAGCACGGACAATAATTCGGCAAATATCACACTTGATACGGTGCGTGAGATAAAGGCACACGGCGGAAGAACGGTGCTTGGTGTATCAAATATATCATTCGGTCTCCCGCAGCGTGAAGTTATCAATTCAGGATTTTTCCTGATGGCAATGCAGGCAGGCCTCTCGGCAGGTATCATTAATCCAAATGCCCGTGCGATGATTCAGGCATACGACACATACTGCGTGCTCGGCGGATTTGACAGCCAGTGCATGTCATATATAGAAAAATATGCCGTGGCGGAACCGACACCGGTGGCACAGACGGTAACAAGTGTTAAGCAGGCCGGCAAAGCCGTGACAGGAAATCTGAGCCTCACGGATTGTATCGTGAAAGGACTTAAAGAGCAGGCTTACAAAGCGACCAAAGATGAACTTGGCACCAAGGATACAATGGAGATAATCAACGGTGAGCTTGTGCCGGCACTTGATATTGTCGGTAAAGGTTTTGAAAAAGGTACGGTATTCCTTCCGCAGTTGCTTATGAGCGCGGAGGCTGCGAAAGCAGGTTTTGAGGCTATCAAGGAATATGTAAGCAGTCAGGGCACAAATCAGGAGAAAAAAGCAACGATCGTTATCGCAACGGTCAAAGGTGATATACACGACATCGGAAAGAACATTGTAAAAGTTCTTCTCGAAAACTACGGATATGATGTGATTGACCTTGGAAAAGACGTACCGCCGGAGACGGTTGTCGACAAGGTGATAGAGACACATGCGCCGCTTGTCGGACTCAGCGCGCTTATGACAACAACAGTCGTAAGCATGGAGGAGACAATAAAGAAACTCCATGAGTCAGCGCCGTGGTGTAAAATAATGGTCGGAGGAGCGGTACTTACGCAGGAATACGCGGATATGATAGGAGCGGATTTCTATGGCAAGGACGCAATGCAGTCGGTTTATTATGCCGAAGAACTGCTTAATCCGGCAAAATAAATTGACACTTTTGTGATGTGCGGTTATAATTTTTAGCGGAGAGTCCGTAAGGCTTCTTCGCATAATGCGGATATGGCGGAATTGGCAGACGCGCCAGATTTAGGTTCTGGTGGGAACACCCGTGCAGGTTCAACTCCTGTTATCCGCACTATATTTTTATATATAGGAGGAACATAATATGTCAGAAATTCACAGCATTGATGCTGAGGACGATCAGTTTGCATACCGTTACGACACACAGCTTCTGATTGACCGCCGCGATAAGGATCTTGATGAGGATGAAATCTCGGATTATATCACGGAACATTTTGAAGGTAATTCACTGATTGCCGCCGGAGATGAGGATCTTATCAAGATACATTTCCATACGAATGAGCCTTGGAAAATCCTTGAATACTGTAATACAATCGGAGAGATTTATGACATTGTTGTTGAGGATATGATCCGTCAGACAGCAGGATTGCACGGTTAAGCGGATTACCGGGAGGAGGTTTTTATGTCCCAGATTACCAAGAGAGCACTTGAGCAGTCACTTAAGAACCTTCTTCTTAAGAAACCGCTTAATAAGATAACCATAAGCGATATCACCGAGGACTGCGGAATTAACAGGATGACTTTTTATTATCATTTTCAGGATATATATGACCTTGTGGAATGGTCATGTCTTGAGGATGCCCGAAAAGCACTTGCCGAGAAGAAAACGCATGACACATGGCAGCAGGGTTTTATACAGATATTTATGGCAGTTCAGGATAACAAGCCATTCATAATGAATGTATATAACTGCGTGGACCGCGGCCAGGTCGAGAAATACCTTAAACCGCTTGCAGACAATCTTCTCATGGGAGTGATTGAAGAGGAATCCGCCAATATGACGGTCAGGGAGGATGATAAAGAATTTATCGCCAGAGTGTATTCATATTGTTTTGTCGGTATCATGCTTGACTGGATTAAGGACGACATGAAGGAAGACCCGGTACATCTTGTAGGGCGTTTTGCAAAGGTTATACAGGATGCATTTTCTGCAGCATTAAATAGGTTTAAAATATAACAATACAAAACTGCATATCTGATAAAAAAATTTACATTAAAATACCTGTGATGAAATATTTATCACGGGTATTTTTTTGTCTATGGCGGTACAGAATGAATATTAATATAATCAAGTCATAAAATAAATCACAGGAGGTATTCATTATGTATTATTCAGCAGGAACTTATGAGTCATTCGCTCATCCGGAGAAACCGGAGGGAGTCGACAAGAAATCAGCATATATTATAGGTACAGGCCTTGCAGGTCTTACCGCAGCATTTTATCTCGTCCGCGACGGACAGATGAAAGGGGAACACATCCATCTTCTGGAAAAACTTGAGCTTGCAGGCGGAAGCTGCGATGGACGTAAAGATGTAACGAAGGGCTTCTTCATGAGGGGCGGACGTGAGATGGACAACCACTTCGAGGTAATGTGGGATATGTTCCGTGATGTTCCGTCACTGGAAACGCCGGGAGCATCGGTTTTGGATGAGTATTACTGGCTCAACAAACACGACCCTAACTATTCTCTCTGCCGTGCATCCGTAAACCGCGGCGAGGATGCCCACACCGATAAGAAATTCGGACTTGACAAGGAATCTGCGATGGCACTTTCGCAGCTTTTTATCACACCGGAGAAAGACCTTGAGGACAAGAAAATCTCTGAAGTTCTTCCGGATTCATTCTGGAGCACGAACTTCTGGCTTTACTGGCAGACTATGTTCGCATTCCAGCGCTGGTCAAGCGCACTTGAAATGAAGCGTTATCTGTGCCGTTATGTACATCACATCGACGGACTGCCTGATTTCAGCGCACTTCGTTTCACGAAGTACAACCAGTATGAGAGCCTCATCCTTCCGTTGGTAAAATACCTTGAAGCACATGGCGTTAAAATTGAATACGGTATGGATGTTAAGAATGTAATAATAGATACCGTGGGTGATAAAAAAATAGCACGTCAGATTGTATATCTTAAGGATGGCAAGGAGCAGACAATCGACCTCATCGAGGATGACCTCGTATTCATCACCAACGGATGCTGCACCGACACCACCTGCTACGGCGACCAGAACCATGCACCTGACCTTACAGGCCTTGTAAACGGCAAAGGCGATTCATGGGATATGTGGAAAAATATTGCGAAGCAGGCAAAACACGGCGAGTTCGGCAACCCGGATGCTTTCTGCAGTGATATCGAGGCAACCAACTGGATGAGCGCAACGGTAGCCACATCTGATGAGAAGGTCATTCAGCACATAATGAACATATGCAAGCGTGATCCGAGGGAAGGCAAGGTAACAACAGGCGGAATTGTCACTGTAAAGGACAGCATGGACAACTGGTATCTCTCCTGGACAATCAACCGCCAGCCGCAGTTCAAATCCCAGGATCCGAATATGGTCCTTGTATGGCTTTATGCTCTCAACACCAACAAGGAAGGCAATTATGTCAAAAAAGCAATGCGTAACTGCACCGGTAAGGAAGTCTGCGAAGAGTGGCTTTACCACATCGGAATCCCTGAGAATGAAATTGAGGACCTTGCATCCAATGCCTGCAACACGACGACTTGTTTCATGCCTTATATAAACGCATTTTTCCAGCCAAGGAAAAATGAGGACCGCCCGCATGTAGTTCCTGACGGTGCCGTAAACTTTGCTTTCCTCGGCCAGTTCACGGAAACTCCGCGTGACACTATTTTCACGATTGAGTATTCAATGCGTACAGGTATGGAGAGCGTCTATACTCTCTTGGACATCGACCGTGGTGTTCCTGAGGTATGGGGCAGCAAATATGATGTGCGTGAGCTCTTACGCGCCTGCTATTATGCAATCGACAAGAAACCGATTACACAGGTGCCACTCACACTCAAGGAAAAAATGCTCTTAAAGACCGTTATGAAGAAGGTGAAGGGAACGGACATAGAAATCCTTATGAAGGAAAGCGGATTAATAGAATAGCAACTGGTAAAACCCTTAATATTCCGGGAAATAAAAAATCGCCACCTCTGTCAGGTGGCGATTTTAGCTGTTCTGCTGTAAAATTTAACTGCAGGTTTTACAACAGATAAATTCAAGTTGTCCCGGTTGGCGGGATGGTTGTCAGCAGCATATGATGCTGGAGGTCGACAGACTTTTTTACCGTTTTATATTGATTTTTAGGTGATAATGGAGTAGTATCATTTATAGATACTGATAAAATCAGTTGAGATACATTGCCTATGATGAATTGACAGTTCTCTTTTTGTAATTATTCTTGTGTCTACTTCTCTAGTGTTATTGATAATAATGCATACAAACATATTATTTCCGATTTGATTATTGAATATCATTTGAATAATGTAAATCAAAAACGACATAAACAATTAATGGCATATTATGAAAAATTATGTCAATTAAAGAAAAACAATATTAAGGCAAAGGAGAAAAAATAATGGCACCGACATCAATACTTAATGCAAACGGAGTAGAAATAGGGGTAATTGGAAACATTGCAGACGAATCGGCATATATAAGTTTGACTGATATTGCAAAGTACAAAAATTCAGAAGATGCCGCTGGTGTAATTTCTAATTGGTTAAGGAATAGAAATACATTGGATTATTTAGGGTTATGGGAACAATTGCATAATCCAAATTTTAAACTCCTCGAATTCGAGGGGTTTAGAAATTCATCAGGCGATAATGCTTTTACCATTTCACCTCAAAAATGGATTAAATCAACGGAGGCAATTGGTATCGTATCTAAATCTGGTAGATATGGTGGAACCTACGCCCACTCTGATATTGCATTTGAATTTGCATCATGGATTTCTCCCGAATTCAAATTGTATATTATAAAAGATTATCAACGATTAAAAAAAGATGAAGCTGAACGAAAAGCTATTGGCTGGGATGAAAAAAGAGCATTGTCAAAGATTAATTATCATATACATACAGATGCAGTGCAAAGATATCTTATTACAGATGAATTAACGTCTATAGAAAAAGGATATACGTTTGCGGATGAGGCAGACATGCTTAATGTAGCTCTTTTTGGGAAGAAAGCACGAGAATGGAGAGATGAACATCCTATTGAGGCACAGAAGGGGGAAAATATCAGAGATTATGCTACAGCTGAGGAACTGATTATCTTGGTAAATATGGAAAGTCAAAATGCCGAACTAATAAAGGAAGGCTTACCGCAAAGTGAGCGTTTTGCTAAATTGCATAAAATGGCAAGAACACAAATGCAAATATTGCTGAAAAATCGAACAAAAGAAAAATTAAAAAATGTCAATCCCAATTTGCTCAAAGGGACAACTGAACAATAAAAAAGACAGTCACTTTTTGAGGTGGCCCCAAAAAGTTAGACTTTTACGAGACGACTTCGGTCGTCTCGTTTTTCTTTATGCAGCTAGAAGATGAAGTCTGTATTGAACAGGGCTCATCCATCCTAGCCTTTCTTTTATTCGTTTCTCATTGTAGTATTTTATAAATCTTTCAATCTCTGCTTTTAAATCTTCGTAACTGTAATAAACAACACCGTAATAAATTTCTTGCTTGAGCAACCCAAAAAAGTTTTCCATTACTGAATTATCAAGACAATTTCCTTTCCTAGACATACTTTGAAATATTCGTTCTTCTTTTAGCCTGTGAGAGTATGCTTTCATCTGGTAAGCCCATCCCTGATCTGAGTGAAAAGTTCTTCTGTATGGACAATCCGCAGTAATTTTAATGGCCTTATCCAAGGCATCCATTACGTTCTTGGCAGAAGGTCTCTGATCTATTCCATAACTAAGTATTTCGCCATTACACATATCCATAAATGGATCGAGATAAAGCTTATGCATAGTCATATGACCTTTCTTATCAACTTCGTAATACTTGAACTCGCTGGTATCTGTAGTGATTTTTTGATGAGGTATATGTGTGCCAAAACGTCTGCGAATCCTGTTCGGAGCAACCGCACCAACATTACCTCTATAGGAACTATACTTTCTGCTTTTGCGAGTGTAGGACATTACTTGTAATCCGAGCTTTTGAACAATACGTTGAACTTTCTTTTTGTTTATGGAACATCCCTGATTGCGAAGTTCTCCGAAAATCCTACGATATCCGTAATCCTTATGTTCTTCACGAATCCTGAGTATCTTTTCCTCAATTTCCTGATCAGGATTTTCTCTATCAAAACGCTTTTGCCAATACATATATGTAGCTTTTGGCATTCCGGTATATGAGAGAAGGTCTTTTAATCTGAACTGTCTTCGGAGGCTGCTGATGATTCTTGCCGTTCTCTCATTTTTGCTTCGTCCTCTAAACGCAGTCTCCTCAGTTCTTTTAAAAACGCATTCTCTATTCTTAACTTCAGAAGTTCATCTTCCAGTTCTTTTACATGTTCGGCACATGTGTCAACGAAAGACTCTTCTGCTGGTACTATTTTCGGATCCTTATCTGATTTATCCAATATTTTCTTTCGACCTTTCTTATGTGGTCTCAATGCATCAGGACCAGCTGTCCGAAAGCGATTCACCCAATTCGCAATCATACTGGGATTGGTAATACCTTCTTGCAATGCTAAATCTTGATATGAGATTTCACTTGATAAATATAATTCTACAACAGAAAGTTTTTTTTTCGAAAGAATATATATCATTTTTCCGAGAACGTAGTAAACCTTCATCTCCTAAAGTTTGATAATTGTGAACCCATTTTTGTATATCTCTTTTAGCAGGACCATAGACAGATGAAAGATGTTTATATCCACCTTCTCCATTTAAATAAGCATCAACAATCTTTTTTTTGAATTCGAAGCTATATTTAGCCATAAAAATACCGACCTCCAATCGTTAGATTTTTGGTCTAACTTTTTGGGGCCGGTATAATATAATCCGGGGGTGTTTTTTGACATATTTTATGATATAATCTTATCAAATTATGAATCCACGGAGGAACCGGATACATGAGCAATTACAAGATGATAATTCAATACGACGGCACTCGCTACAAGGGCTGGCAAGGGCAGAATTCAACCGATATGACAATCGAGGGCCGCATCGAAGCTGTGCTTTCTGCAATGGTGGGATATCCCGTGGAACTGACCGGCTCCGGCAGAACCGATGCAGGCGTCCATGCCCGCGGTCAGGTAGCCAATTATCATCTGGATACTCCGCGCGATACATCTGCAATGTTATCATATGTGAATCAATATCTCCCGGACGATATTGCGGTTCTTTCGATAGAGAGCGTGGATGAGCGCTTCCACAGCCGTTACAATGCAACCGCCAAAACATACCGCTACAGCATCCGCACCGGCGGCATTCCGGACGTCTTCGCCCACCGCTTTCAATATCAATACGATAAGCCGCTTGATGTCCACCGCATGGAGGCTGCCGCTGCACAGCTTGTCGGCACGCATGATTTCGCATCTTTCTGCGGCAACCGCAAGATGAAAAAATCAACTGTCCGTACTATTTATGACATCAAAATAACCGCTTCCGGCCCGGATATAGCCATTGATTACCGTGGCTCCGGCTTCCTGCAGAATATGGTCCGTATCCTCACGGGCGCACTTATCGAGGTCGGAGACGGGCGTCTTTCACCGTCCGCCATTCCGGAAATCCTTGCCGCCCGCGACCGCGCAGCAGCCGGTTATACCGCCCCGGCATGCGGACTGACATTGATGGAAGTTGAGTACGGGGAAGAAAAAGAAAATTAAAGCGGCGGTGAAATGGGTTAAATACGCTTTGACCGCCGGATAAAGAGAGGGAAGGCATAAAAAAAGATTTTTATACTAAATTCGCTCGATTTTGCACATAATAGATATTGATAAGACATAAATATCGACAATGAATATATAAAAATGGTACTATTTGTGTGGAGGCAGGATTATGTTGAAATCTTATTTATTAGAAAATTACGGATATAACGAACCAATATTTTTGAATGATTTAAAAATAGAAGGGTTATCTGAAAATGCAGTACGACAGTCAGTGAAGAGACTTGTGGCAAAAAGTTTTTTGGAGAGATATGATAATGGAATCTATTATATACCAAAAGCCGGAGGACTTTTGGGAAAAAGTTATTTGGATCCTCTTTTGGTCATTATGCGTAAATATGTGAGGAATAAATATGAAACATATGGTTATATAACAGGATTATCGTTTGTCAATCAACTTGGGTTGACAACACAGATGCCGGCAGTAATCGAAATAGTTACAAATACAGAAGCTACAAATGGCCGGACAGTTATGGTGGGGAGCCAGAAAGTGCGGATTAAGAAATCGGCAGTCCCGGTCTCGAATAATAATGTGGAACTTTTACAGCTTTTGGATTGTATTGTACAGGCTGAAAAATATACAGAGTTATCATTGAAAGAAACGGTTGATACAATGTTATCTTATGTAAGACAGAAACGTTTTACTAAAGAGCAGTTGTCAGAAGTGTCGTATGCTATAAACGGAGCAACAGCCAAAAAACTAATAGAATGGGGAATAATTTATGAATTTAGATCATGATAAAGAAGCATTTGCCGAACTGATTGCAGGCGCAGCAAAATCCAGTGTGCCAGATATATTGCGGGAAGTAATAAATAATAATGTGTATAAAAGGGATTACGAAGATGTCACTATGGGACTGCTTTTTGTTCCGGTGAGTTATGATACGGTAGTTCAAAGTTTACATAAGATTTTGGATAGTAAACTTTGGGATTGAGAAATGTGAATTAATATGATACCTAAGCGTTATGCCCGGAGGCAACAAAATGAGAACAGAAGAAATAACCAAATCAATGGCTACGGCCTATATAGACAGTACAATCAATTCAAATCTTGCTTATCGTCCGGAATTTGTATCCAACGATTACAGACAAGGCAAGAAAGTGTTGGTTTCAATAGATAAGGAACTTAATAATTGTGATGAGTTCTGTATCAGTGTGGCATTTATTAAAATGAGTGGAATAACTCCGCTCCTTATGACACTTAAGGAACTTGAACTCAAAGGAATTCCCGGTAAAATCATAACGACCGATTATCAGATTTTTACCGAACCGAAGGCACTCGATAAGCTTGCGGAACTTAAAAATATTTCTCTTAAAATATACAAGTGTGACCCTTCTAACGATGGATTTCATACGAAGGGATACATATTCCGCAAGGATGAATTATATAGAATCATCATCGGAAGTTCCAATATGACCATAAGTGCAATTACGACCAACAGGGAGTGGAATACGAAAATAGTATCCACGCAGGACGGACAGGTTGCAAAAGATATATTGGATGAATTCAAAGATTTATGGGATGACTCCAAATGCCTTAATTATGATGAGTACATTGACGAGTATAGGCAGAAATACGTAGAACAGCAGATTATAAGAAGACAACAAAGGCAGGCAGCGGCAGAGAACGTTGTTAATCTGGAACGGTATATGTTAAAGCCGAATAAGATGCAGGTGGCATTTATAGATAATCTGATGCGGTTGGTAAATGACGGTGTTGACAGGGCATTGCTATTATCAAGTACAGGTACCGGCAAAACATATGCCTCTGCATTTGCAATGCGCGAACTTGGCTATAAAAAAGTCTTGTTTTTGGTTCATCGTAACCAGATTGCGAAACAGGCAATAAAATCATATCACAAGGTATTCGGAAACAGTGTATCAATGGGTATGATGTCATCTGCACTTGGTCGTATGGAATACGATAAAGATTATATTTTTGCTACCATACAGACATTTGCAAAAGATGAGAATCTGCATAGGTTTGAAAAAACACATTTTGACGCAATAATTTATGATGAGGCACATCATGCTTGTGCGGATAGTTATCGGAAAGTCATGGATTATTTTACGCCGCGATTGTCTCTTGGAATGACGGCAACACCGGACAGAAGGGATGCAGATGTTAAAGGACGTGATATATATGAGGTATTTGGACATAATATTGCGTACGAAATCCGGTTACAGCAGGCTATGGAAGAGGACTTATTGTGTCCGTTCCATTATTTTGGTATAACGGATTTAAATATTGACGATGAAGTTTGTGACACAGATAATTTCAGATTCCTCACATCTGATGAACGTGTAAAATATGTGATGTCGCAGGCCCGGTATTACGGTTACAGCGGAAGCAGGGTTAAGGGACTTATTTTTTGCAGCAGGATTGAAGAAGCTAAAGAATTATCGCGTAAATTCAATGAAAACGGGCTCAGGACGATTGCACTCAGCGGAGCCGACACAGAGGAAACAAGGGCGAATGCGATAGAACGCCTGGCAATGGAAGAGTGCGATGCAACGGAGGTGGTTCAACCGCTTGATTACATCCTGTCCGTTGACATCTTTTCTGAAGGAACCGATATAATCGAGGTTAATCAGGTAATAATGTTGAGACCAACGCAGTCTCCGATTGTGTTTATACAACAGCTTGGACGAGGACTCAGAAAAGCAGAGGGTAAAGAGTATGTGGTTGTTTTGGATTTTATCGGTAATTACAGAAATAATTTTATGATACCGATTGCACTTTCAGGTGACAGGACATATAACAAGGATACCGTCAGACATTATGTAACTGAAGGCTCCAGAATAATTCCGGGCAGCAGTACGCTGCATTTTGATGAGATATCGAAGAAAAAAATATTCAGTTCTATCGACAATGCTAACTTCAGTGATATTAAACTCATTAAAGAGAATTATTTTAATTTGAAGAATAAACTCGGGCACATTCCGGCATTGACTGATTTTGATAAATACGGTGAAATGGATGTGCTTAGAATATTTGATAATAACAGTTTGGGATCGTATTACAAATTTCTTGTGAAATACGACCCGGACTACAAGGTGCGCCTATCGGATGAGAAGGCCCAGGTCATAGAATTCATATCCAAGAAAATTGCCAATGGCAAAAGAGCGCACGAACTTGTGCTTCTCAAAGAAATTTTAAAGGGACAACGGGATCTGATTATTAATATGGCTGATACGCTTCACAGGGAATACGGACTTATTGTCGACAGAAACTGTGCTGAAAATGTCGTCAACATATTTACTAATGAATTCCCGGCAGGAGTGGCGCGCGCAACATATAAGAATTGTGTTCTTATCGAACCGGCACATAATGCTTTTTCAAGGCTGTCGGCGTACGCATCGTTGCTCAATAACAACACCGATTATGAAGCCAGCCCTAAATTCATGGAAATGCTTTCCAATAAAGATTTTCGTTCAATAATAGAGGAACTGGTTGATTTTGGACTTGCCAGATATGAAAGAGATTACAGAGATTCCGATTCACAAAGCGGATTCGCGCTTTATCGTAAATATACATATGAGGACGTGTGCAGGATACTCAACTGGGCACATAACGAGGTTCCGCTCAATATAGGTGGATATAAGTATGATGACAGAACAAAGACTTTCCCGATTTTTATTAATTATGACAAAGCGGATGACATAAGCGATACTACCAGATATGAGGATCACTTTACGACAAGTAACACACTTATAGCTATTTCCAAAAGTGGCAGAACAAGAAAATCAACCGATGTCGTAAATATGCTGGAGGCTAAGCAAAGAGGAATCAAAGTTGAACTTTTTGTGCGAAAGAACAAGGATGATAAGATTTCCAAAGAATTTTATTATCTGGGAAGCATGCAGGCAAAGGGTGTGGCACAGGAATTTGTTATGGCCAACACAGACAAAACAGCTGTTGAGATTGAATGGGAACTTGATGTCCCGGTGCGTGAGGACATATACGAATATATTACTCAGGGATGAAAGAGGTGTGATTTATGAAAACAATACGAGTTGTTGCCGCAGTTATCAAGGCGATGAATGACAATGGCGAGAAAATTATTTTTGCCACGGAACGGGGATATGGCGAGTTCAAAGGCGGATGGGAATTTCCGGGTGGTAAGATTGAACCGGGAGAGACGCCACAGCAGGCGCTATGCCGTGAGATAATGGAGGAACTTGACACGAAAATTCAGGTCGGGGACCTGATAGACACAATAGAATACGATTATCCGGCATTCCATTTGTCGATGGACTGCTTCTGGTGTGAGGTGGTTTCAGGAAATCTTGTGCTTAAAGAGCATGAGGCGGCCAGATGGCTTACATCCGATGAGCTTGATAGCGTGGAATGGCTGCCGGCAGATGTAACATTGATAGATAAGATAAGAACAGGAATGTGAAAAATACCTGTCAAATGAGCCCATTAATATGGTATTGCAGATTTAGAATAACATTCAAAGAACAGACCGCAAGGAGGAAAACCACATGTTATCATCAAATTTATTAAACAGAACAAGTTTTGGATTTTCGGCAGAGAATCCGAAGGGAGAACCAAACGGAGGAAGCAGGGGCAAGGACTGTGAAAAGTTAAGACCATGTATTCAGATTAAACCGCAGGAAGAAGTGGTGCTGTGTGACACGGACGGTCCGGGAATGCTGACACATTTATGGTTTACAGGTTATGTTGGCCATTCATTTATTCTTCGAATCTATTGGGATGGTATGGATGTTCCGTCTGTGGAGGCTCCGATTTCCGCATTTTTTGGATGTGCATATGATGAGAACTTTGCAGACCGGGATGGAAACTATCCGGTGCTGAATTCAAGCTGTATTCTGGTGGCGCCGGGAAGAGGATACAATTGTTACTGGGAGATGCCATTCCGGAAGCATTGTAAGGTGACGATGGAAAATCGTGGCAGCAAGGAAGAAACACTTTTTTACATGATTGAGGGATGGCACGGCGAACTTACAGATACGGACGTATACTTCCATGCAGCGTACAGGCAGGAGCATCCGGTGCAGAAGGGACGTGCTTATACGGTCATCGATGGAATTGAAGGAAGGGGTATATTTGCCGGGCTTTGCTTTGCGGCAGGCATGAATGGCAATAATACATGCTGGGTAGAGGGTGAACCTAAGATGTATCTGGATGGAGACAGATATCCGACAATTAATTACACGGGAACGGAGGATTACTTCTGCGGTTCTTATGGGTTCGGAAATGATATTTTATTGCATAAGTATCAGACCTTCAGCGGACTGTATACGGGGATGTATGCGATTTTAGGTAATGACAGTCAGGAAATGTATAATGGGCAGCAGCGCTTTTTGCTTTACCGTTTTCATGTAAAGGATCCGGTTTATTTTCAAAAATCGTTTCGTATGACCATGGATAATCTCGGCTGGACAGGAGCGAGATATGATGATTACACATCCGTTGCATACTGGTATATGGAAAAACCATCCGGACTGTCTGTAGGGCTGCCGTCCGATGAAGAGATGATTATGAAATAACGCTGTGCAAAATCAACGGAGCAGGCAGTTCTATATGGCGATTGAATAAGGAGACCAGCTATGAAAAGAAAAGTTATAATTATAATAGCTGCTTTATGTTTGGCACTGGTATGCGGCGGGGTGTTGTTTTACAACATAAGAAAATCCAATTCTGCTTTAGGTGATGACGAGTTGCTCTTGTTGTCGAGGAAAGGATATAATTCCGTTGAAATTTATGAGCAGAAAAACAAATTGACTATAATTGCAAAATCGAAAGCGGAATTCTTTGATGACACTCAGTTTACGGTAGAAACTTCAGGAGAAATACCCCCTGCGGATGTGGAAATTACGTGGATGACAATTGATGGACGTCCGGAGTTGGAGTTGTTAGAGGATGAAGACCTTGTTATTGCAGAGCTGAAAATAAGAGAAAACGGCAGCCTTATCTGCGATAAAAAGATTAATTTTGTGAAAAAGGCGACCGATGCAATAGAAGACGTGCTGAAGCAGACGACGAAATAAAGCGTATGAAGGTCTTTGAGAAAAAGATATAAACATAATATAGAAATGTTTATTGACATAAAAAATATGTTTGCATCTAATAATATTAGAAGAAAAGCGAGCTTTTCTGGTGGGCTAACACCTAAATCTGGTATATTTGTCAATTGTTTAATTGACCGTTGACGGGCAACACTAAAATCCGATATATTTACCGGCAATTATTAGCCGGTCGTTGGCAGACAACATTAGAATTAGCCACAAAGAGAGAGCATATAGCACAGTGGTGTTATTGCTCTCTCTTTAAATTTATGGAGGGATACGATTAGCAGTATGAAATATACCAAGGAAGATGCAAAGAAAAGAGCATTGAATTGTGCTAAACAATATCAACAAAAACGGTAATGTTTTGCGGAATCAGTCTGTAAACTTTTATCGAAAATGCGTCGAAAATAAATTGAGCACAGACGAGTTTCAATTTAAGCGAGATGGTACGACTCAGTTGAAATTAGAGGCGTTACCTACGCTACTGGACATAACAAAGATAACTAAAATTGCAGGTGATTATAACAAGTCCCGCCCATATCTTTTGGTTGACAAGCTAATAGGAGGTGTGAACTTCTGCCTATGGCTGAGTCAGGAAGACAATGTATATGTACCCTCATCTGCCTTGCTTGAAGATATAAAAAAATTAACGGACGCGCCTTCACCAGTTTGAATAATGGATTTGAGGCGGGAAGTGTATTTTAAATGCAGTGACTAACCTGAAATGGTTTTTATATACAGAGAAAAGATTACAATTTTATGTGAGTAGATAAATTGTTATTGGGACTAGAAAATATAATACGCTGTGTAGTATAATGTGAGTGACGGATAATTTTTAGTTATCGGTCAGTTGTTCGAAATTATCATTAAATTAATTTGCAGAGACAGGAGAATATATTAGTGAATCGGAAAGAGTTTGTAAAAGAATTTGCCGTTAAATGTCAAAATAATGAAGCCGCTCTATTTTTGGGTGCGGGTATGTCGAGTAATGCAGGATTACCCTCATGGAAAAAACTCTTTGAGCCTTTGGCAAGAGAAATAGGGATTGATCTTAATAATACAAATTATCAACTTTATGATATTGCACAATTCTATGCAAACAAAAAAGGAATTAGCCAATTGCATAAAAAAATATCCTCCGAGATTAATAAAATAGATGAAACAAGTGAAACACTGAATGAATTAACGAATATGCAATGTAATTCAATTTGGACAACTAATTTTGATAGAGTAATCGAAAATAATTATTATAGAAAAGGAAAACGTACAAATATTATACACTCGGAAGAGAATCTTGTTAGTGTTGAATTAAACAAAAATATAAACGTATTTAAAATGAATGGAGACAGTAGCAATCTTAATCATGCTATAATTACTAAAGGGGATTTAGAAGCATATAATGAAAATCACAAGTTGTTATTAGCATTTTTTAAAAGAGAACTTGTTGTTAAATGTTTTTTATTTATTGGATATAGTTTTACAGATTCACTCGTTTTACCATGTATTTCAGAGTTGAGTCAAGCTTTTGATGGCGAGCATCCGTATCATTACGCAATAATGAAAAGAAGTAACGAGGCTGATTTTGCCAATTTTATTTCTGATTTGGAAACACGCTATCATATTAATATTCTTCTTATAGATGATTATAATGAAATTCGTGATATTTTAAGAGAAATAAATTATTTTACAAATCAACACAATGTTTTTATATCTGGTTCATACAGAGATAATGACGAAAAGAAATTACAAGAAATAAGCAGTTTTTGTAGTAAACTTACATATTATCTTTATAGAGAAAATTTACGTATTGTAAACGGTTATGGTTATAAAGTAGGCTATTATATTGCATCAGCGGCAACTAAATTGATGTTGGAAGAGAACGTAACTTCTTTTGAAAAATACCTCCTGATGTATCCATTTGATGAACATTTGACCCAATCTCAGAAATATAAGCATAGAGAGTTTATGATATCAAAGGCAAATATTGCAATTTTTATGTATGGTACATCTTCATCTGATAGCGGCATGATTGAAGAATATAATATTGCTAAAAATGATGCCGGAAAAATTATTATTCCTATAGGAAGTACTGGTGGCGCTGCTAAAATGATTTACGATGATGTTAAAGCAAACATTATTAAATACCCATATTTAGAAAAAGTAATCGATAATTTATTGTACGAAACCAATGAGGACAAAATAATATCTCTAATTATTGACATAATTCATCAAAACCTAAATCAAATTTAATAAAGTTATAATAACTAACTCAGCTATTATGATTTCTTTGTGATTATAAGGAATGCTTAATTTGGTATAGTGAGATAAATATATAATTGTTTGTGAACAATATAGCGGAATATTTTCCAATACGTTACTCATTTCAATATATTTGTATACACAATATAAAAAACTAATACGAGCATTAAAATTATCCTTAGAAAGATTAAGATATTCTGATAGAATACATTTCAAAAATGCATCTTCAAGTTTTTGAATAAGAGGATAATTAAGAGATGGAGTTAAATCAAATTCATTATATCCCATCTGTGCTAAAAGAATTTTTACAACAATTTGATTAACAGATTCAATGCAGCCTGTGGAATCAGTTATTTCATTGTATATAAGATTCTCTATTTTATTTTGGATATCAGTTGGCAATTCGGTAAATTTGATGTTATATAGTAATGGAAAAATTGTAATATTTCGTTTAGTTGATTCTGTAAAAATAAGTGATTCTTCATTAACTGCACATGGACTGTTTAGAAAATTATTGCTATAAATTATAACGAAAAAATCACATGTTTGAATTGCTTTTTCAAAATTTTTTTCTCTTTTTTTATCACCAAGAATAAGCTCATGATAATCATACCAAGTTTCATATCCATAATTTTTCAAATGATAAAGGCATGATTTTACTATAGAATATCGATCGCCACTTGAAAAACATAAAAAAATCATTATATTTCACCTCTATCCTACTTTGCTTGTATTTTATATTTCACATGTATCTCGTAATGATAATTTCGAACAACTGACCGATAACTAAAAATTATCCGTCACTTTCCCACTCTATATCTTAAAACGCCTGCGAGGATGTTTGCTGGTAAGTATATCACGTTGTTTTGATAGGGCGACATGTGTATAAATTTCAGTTACAGTAATTGAACTGTGGCCAAGCATTTCCTGAATGTATCGAATATCAACATCCGCTTCAAGCAGGCTCGTGGCAAAAGTGTGTCGGAACATATGTGGTGTTATGTGTAAGTCAATGGAGGCTATGGAGCAGTATTTTTTAATCATACGTCTGATGGATTGGTCGGAAAGTTGAGTACCGTTTGGGTTAGCAAAAAAATATCCGCAGTTGCTGATTTCAGATAAGTAAGCAGATTTGTATCTATGTAGCATAGCTGTAACATCAGAGCTTCCAATCTGGATTATTCGTTCTTTTGAATTTTTTCCATATATACGAATCGAAGCATCATATAAGTCAACATCGGTTTCTCTTAAATTGCACAGTTCAGAAATTCTCATGCCGGTAGAAAATAAGGTTTCGCAAACTGCAATGTCGAGAAGTATGCGTTTTTTTCGATATGCGGTTTGAGCAATCGACAATTCGCGGTATATGGTTGAAAGAAGATTTTCCATTATATAAAGTGGAATCGTCTTAGGCAGTATCATAGGAGTTCGGAAGTTTGTCTTGATTTTTGCAAAAGGATTTTGATCGATGTAGTCCTTATATTCGAGAAAACGATAAAAAGCTCTTACAGATGCAAGTTTTCTTTTGGCGGTTTTGGCCTTGAAATTTTTATGGAGATGCCCGATATATTGTTCAATTTCTGATAAGGATAATTCGTGTGGATTTGAATGATTGAAAAAAGAGATAAATTGATGTAAATCAGTGGAGTATGCCTTTAATGTTTTTGGATTAAGGCCTTTTTGTGTATGACAGTACTCAAGATAATTTTTGACTGAAATAGATAATGAATTCATATAGTAGTTTCTCCTTTGAAAATAGTGTTTACATTGATATATCGGAATAGTGCTACGGTAAATATTAAAAAATAAACGGTAATTTTAAAAAATAGTAACTTCCCGGCAGCTTTTGAGAGATGTGCAGATGTAATAACATCTTTGATTCTAAAATATGGGCCGGCTTTAAAACGAAAATGGAATCTTATTTGCATGATGAATATGAAAAGTGTTCCTGTATGACAAAATCAAATTGACTAATGCTAATTAGCAATATATAATATAGACAAAACGAAAATGACATGAACGGAGGAACAA